>Ga0209023_10000870_pt1 | contig 43009 bp, 36 predicted proteins | sample LakOneMetagenome_FD_187468 | JGI IMG/M metagenome (GOLD analysis project Ga0209023, IMG submission 187468) | Freshwater and sediment microbial communities from Lake Erie, Canada (SPAdes) (version 2) | ecosystem: Environmental > Aquatic > Freshwater > Lentic | place: Lake Erie, Canada...
ATTGGAAAACCTTGCCGCTGATGAAAACTTCAAAGGCAAGCTGGTGGTGGACGTAACGGAAGGACTGTTCTTCTCCACCTCTCCCGGAAATTCAAGGAGGCCAAATGAGAACATGAAATATTATAAAGAAAAAACACCCGCCCAACAGGCAAGTTTCCAAATCAATCATTTACTGGAATCGCAGTTCGTTTTTTTAAATAAAGAATGGCTTTCACTGGGTGCACAACTGGATAAGCTTGCTGTTCCGGACCGTTCGGGCGTATATCATTTCCGTGGATTTCCTTCAGACTTTGGTCGGGTAAAATTCAACCGCCAGGAATACATGACCGATAAAATGGCCGGGGATACCAATATTCAAAATACAGTAAAAAATATCTGGGTAACGATCATGAAGGCAAGCAAGGAGCCTCCGGCCTCCGGTGCAAAACTCGATTCTATGCTGAATGTGGTAAAAGTGGCGGTTGATAAAATAAAAGCAAGGGGCGGACAGGTGTTGTTTGTGCGGACACCATCCAGCGGTGCTTTCCAGGTGGGGGAGAATATGGGATTTCCCAGGGAAAAATATTGGGAACGGATACTGTCGGTTACGGGCTGCCCGGGAATTCATTATGCCGATTACCCGGCCATTGCTCATTTTATATGCCCGGAAAATTCTCATTTAAGCCAGTCTGATGCGATCGTGTTCACAAAGGAATTCATCAAAATATTAAGTGAAGAAAAGGGATGGAAATTTTCAAAACCTGTACAACCATAATATTCAACCTTAATCAACTGTATCATGGTATTCAACTCCTATACTTTTATTGCTTTCTTCATCATTATGCTCATCCTGCATAATCTTCCTTTCTCCTGGAAGGTAAAAAAGATAAACCTGTTGCTGGCCAGTTATGTTTTTTATGCTGCCTGGAATCCGCCATTCATATTACTGCTCTGGCTTTCCACCGTGGTGGATTATTTTGTAGGCCGTGCCTTGTATACACAGGAGAATAAGCACAAGCGGAAACTTTTGCTGGTGCTGAGCCTGATCGGTAACCTGGGTATGCTTTGCTTCTTCAAGTACGGAACATTTTTATTAGACAATTTTACACACCTGGTTAATTTATTCGGAATGAATTTTCACCCGGCAAAACCAAATATCATTTTGCCCGCAGGTATTTCCTTCTATACATTCACCACGCTTTGTTATACCATCGACATGTATAAAAAGAAAAGTGAACCGGTTAAAAAACTGCTCGACTTTTCATTGTTCGTTACGTTCTTCCCTCACCTGGTTGCCGGGCCCATAGTCCGTCCGCCGCAACTGGTGCCGCAATTTGAAACAGAACGCAAAGCATCTCAACAACAATTGATGCAGGGGTTATTATTGGTTTCGCTTGGCTTATTTATGAAAGTTGTTTTAGCCGACAGTATGCTGGCGCCTACAGCCAATGACATCTTTGGCCCCGGTGCTCCGTTAAAAACACTGGATGCATGGACGGGGGTACTAGCTTTTTCAGGTCAGATATTCTGCGACTTTGCCGGCTATTCAACCTGTGCCATTGGCGTAGCCTTGTGTTTGGGATTCGTATTGCCGCATAATTTTTTATATCCTTATGCAGCCATCGGGTTTTCTGATTTCTGGAGAAGATGGCATATTACTTTATCGGCATGGCTGCGTGATTATTTATACATCCCCCTGGGCGGAAACCGTAATGGAAAGATCCGTACCTACATGAACTTAATGATCACCATGTTACTGGGTGGCTTATGGCATGGCGCCAACTGGACCTTTGTGGTTTGGGGTGCGTTGCATGGGGCTTACCTGTGGGGAGAGAAGATCATCCAGGATCTTCGTAAAAAACCGGTTTTGGCATCCATGCATGGTGTGCCTTCTGCCGAAGTGGGCGTGCTTGGCACCATCCCCAAGGAATTCAAGGAAAAAACATTCCGCAATTTCATTTATGCGATGATCACGTTCTTTTTTATTAACGTAACCTGGGTCTTCTTTCGTTCGCCTGATTTTCATTCTGCCTGGCAGTTGCTCACGTCTATGTTCTCCAGCGTACCAAAGGCAGAAGCATACCTTACTACACTCAGCATCATAAAAGTGATGGTCATCATTGTGTTCATTGTTGCTTTTCACTGGATGATGCGAAATACAAAAGTGCTGACGGTGGCAGAAAAAATGCCCTGGTGGCTGCTGGGTATTGCCTGGTCTGTTTTGCTGATATTACTGATATGGAGCCAGGAGAGCAGCAGTTCGTTTATCTATTTCCAGTTTTAAAAAAACCTCCGGAGTTTGTTACTGACTCCCGAAGTAAGCTCCGGCAGGTAGCAATAATACTCCCAAATCAGAAAAGGATAATGCTGACCGGCATTATCCTTTTGCTTTAATGATAGCCTGGCAATTCTGAACAGGCTGTTTGACCCCAGGCAGGCAGGATACCCTTCTTTAAAATGTCGTCCCGGGTAATATGTGAATGATGTAAGCTATTCTCATAAGTGTGTAACGATCGTGCGATGCAAAGCATTCACCTTTGTATGGTCAGGCATGCGGAAAATGATTATTCCCTGGTATAGATATACCGGGACAAAGAAAATCCTGTGAATATAATGCCTGTTGTTTTCCTGAAATGATAACAACAGGCATTATTACCTCCAACACGCAAGCAAAAATCCTTCTTCTGATCCCTTTGAAAAACGTTTGTTGATCTTCTATCAGCACATCTTTCAATTTATCTCTTACACACAAAAAAAACATTATGAAGAAGTTTTTACTCTCAGTTGCATGTATTGCGTCAGCAATCGCAGCCCTTGCACAAAATCCTACAACTGTTACTACGGTAACCAATTGCTCAGTTTTCCGGAATTTTAATACCTCCGATGAAGGTTTCAGTTCGCCGAGTATTTACTCCGATGCAAATGATGTTTCCTTTTTCTGGAATCCAATTGCCGGCGCTGAAATAGAAAGCAGTGGAATACGCAACAGGAGCGCAAGCCTTATCTCTCCTACCTATATCCAGACAATACCTGGCAATCTTACTGTAGGTTTCAGGTATGTGGCACCCCCCAATACCCAATACAGGATAAGGATCATATCGGGCGTTGGAAGTGCTCCGCTTGAGGTACTTGCTAATACGGCCAATGGCCCAAATTATACTCCTTTACCGGGTACTGCAGGAAATATTTGTTTATTATTGACTGATGCAGACCTGGTTGTTGGTGGTCAAATCAGGATTGAATTTACTTTCAGGGCTACCCGAAACGGGAATATACTCTTTGATGACCTTGCCTTATCAGTGGCTGGGGGGCCTTTGCCCGTAACATTCAATGGATTTGTTGCCCGCAAAAATGCTGGTGGAACCATACGCCTTTTATGGGATGTGGGTACCGAAGTAAATGTAAAGGGCTACGAAGTGGAAAGCAGTACCAATGGTGTTGACTTTACAGACGCAGGCTATGTGGCTGCTTCCGGATCAAGGGTATACGGTTTCGATTACCCTGGCAAACTGGTGCAAACCATGTTCTTCCGGGTAAGGAATATTGACTTTGATGGCAGAAGCAAATACACACCTATTATTAAAGTGTATGCCAGGGAACAAACAGGTGCAGGGATACAGCTTTATCCTGTGCCTGCACATGACCAGGTAACGGTTCAGCATGATAAATCTTCGGAGAGATCATTTATTTCCTTGTACAGCATGGAAGGAAAGCTGTTGCAGCGGGTAGTTGCTATACCTAATACGCTTCAGACACAACTTAACCTGCAAACCCTTACCCCGGGTATTTATATAGTTAGTTACGATGACGGATACAGCAGCGTCCAAAACGCAAGATTGGTAAAAAACTAATATTCGTATGAACAATTAAACAGCCCCGTTGCATAACGGGGCTGTTTTTTTATTTCTTTATTTGAAGAGTAAAAAGTGGCGGAGAAAAATGTTGACAGGTTTACGTAACTGCCTTCTTTGCTTTTGGTTTCTTTTCTGTGATCTTGCTTGCAGAAGATTCTCTTTTAAAGATATCTGTCTGCAAGACCACTTTTTCAAACTCTGTAACAGGCCTTTTGCTTTCAATGAGTTTTATTAAAAGCTCCGTGGCAACCTGTCCCATTTCAAAAGCCGGTTGTTTTACGGCTGTTAATGCAGGGTTGAGCAGTTCCACCAGCGGTGAATTTGAAAAACCAACCAGGGCAATGTCGTCCGGGATCTTTAAGCCGATCGCTTTTAATGCAGTGAGGCAACTGATGGTAAGCCTGTCGCCGGCACTGAAGATGGCGTCGGGTTTGTCTCTTAATCGTACCAGGCTCTTAACGGCATCTTCCAGTTCATCATAGATCATGCCGCCGTGATTGCAATAACGGATATATGATTCATTTAACGCAATGCCGTTATCTGCCAGCGCTGCCTTATATCCCTCCAGCCTTTCTTTACTGATGGACAGATGTTGTGAACTGGTCACGTGTGCGATCTTTGTGTAACCCGAATCAATAAGATGCTGGGTGGCATCGTAAGCACCTTTGTAATTGTCAACAACCACTTTAAAGGTTTCTATCTCTTCGGTAATGCGGTCGAAGAACACGATGGGGAATCCTTTTTCGTGCAGGTTTTTAAAATGTTCAATGTGGTCTGTTTCGGCAGAGAGGGAAACAAGCAACCCATCCACCGAACGGGAGGCAAGGTGCTCTACGTTCACCACTTCCCGGTCGTACGATTCATGGCTTTGCGAAATGATAACATGGTAACCCCGGTTATAAGCAATGGATTCAATGCCGTTGATGGCCTGCGAAAAAAAGTTATTGGCAATTTCGCAAACCACTACACCGATGGAGCGGCTTCTTCTTTCTTTTAAACTGAGGGCGATAGGGTTGGGCCGGTAGTTATATTGCTCGGCATATTCTATTACCAGCTTTTTTGTTTCAGGACTTATTTCGTAGCTGCCACGCAATGCACGGGATACAGTAGAAGTGGATAACCCAAGCGCTTTGGCAATATCCTTAATGGTGATGGCCTCGTACATTTTTCTGTTATTATTTCTCCTGCTTTGCCCGGTAAAAATATGCAGTCATTTTATCCTGAAAAAGCCCCGGGCAGTTTTTTTTAAATGATTGATATCCTGCTGCAATCGTTACCGGCAACGATTGCGTAAAAAAATCAATTCCCGATTAAGAAATTCTTAAATAATCTGTGTAGAATTGACATCAGTACCCCCTGAAAATACGAAGAAGTTCTCTGTCTGGGAACAAAAAGATTGCTGATTTTTCAATTTTAGGAAAATATAAATACTGCTATATGAATAAACTACTCGTTTTTTTAACCGTATTATTTTTTATACCGCTTAGCTTACTGGCACAGAATCGTACCATCAAGGGTAAAGTGGTGGATGATTCCGGTGTACCTGTTCCGGGTGTGAATGTTCTTGCAAAAGGTACCGGAAAAGGGGTTCAGACTGATAAAGATGGTAATTTCTCAATTACGGTTTCGGGCAATCCTGACCTTGTTTTCACCTCGGTCGGGTATACGGCAAAAACTGTTTCTACTACTGCAAACAGCGATGTTCTTTCAGTTAGAATGACAAAAGAAATAATTACACAGGAAGATGTTGTGGTTATCGGCTATCAAACTGTAAAAAGAAAGGACCTCCTTGCATCTGTCTCCTCTGTTGGGGCCAAAGAACTCAAAGATATCCCTATCAACTCTGCTGCTGAGGCATTAAACGGACGACTGGCAGGTGTTACGGCAACAACCGCAGAAGGTTCTCCCGATGCTCAGATAAATATCAGGGTTCGGGGCGGTATTTCAATTTCACAGGATAATTCACCCTTGTATATTGTAGACGGTGTGCAGGTCGAAAACGGCCTGTCAGCACTCTCCCCCCAGGATATTCAAAGTATTGACGTATTAAAAGATGCAGCAGCCACTGCCATTTATGGTGCACGGGCAGGTAATGGCGTTGTGATAATCACAACCAAGGCCGGCCGGCGCGGTAAACTCAAATTAAGTTATAACGGGTATGTTGGCGTAAAATTCCTCGCTAAAAAATTAAAAGTGATGAGTCCGTATGATTTTGTGATCTATCAATCGGAAAGATCAAGGGGCAGCAGCACAGATAGTACAACATTCGCTTCACGCTTTGGAACAACCTGGGATACACTGGCCAATTATCAGAATGTAGATGCCGTTGACTGGCAGGGAGAGATCTTTGGAAGAACGGGTATCATGCAAACGCATAATTTATCAGCCAGCGGAGGTTCGCAGAAGATCACATATAATTTCGGCTATACCTATAACGATGATAAAGCCATTGTACTTAACTCCAGTTATAAAAGACATTTACTGAATTTAAAGGCTGATTACAAGGTTACTAAAAACCTTAAAGTGGCAGTCGGTACCAGGTACACCCACACAGATGTTTATGGGGCAGGTGTTTCCTCTGACCAGGGAACTTCCTATAACAGGTTGCGTAACGCCGTAAAATACCGGCCTTTTTTATCAGCAACCCAAACCCTGGAGGACCAGGATCCGTATGCAGACCCGAGTGCGGGTAATGGTTTGATACTTGTGAACCCGATATTGCTTGTGAACTCCGAATACCGGAAAAAAACCACCAATGTTTTTAACATCAATGCCAATGTTACTTATAATATACTGAAGAACCTGACCTTTAAAACAACCGTAGGCTACGATTATTCAAAGACCATGGACAGGCAGTTCAGCGATTCACTGGCACCCTATTCAATTACCCAGGGCGGTGCAAAACCCATTGCCCGTTTAGATTCGAGCGAGGGCAAGACCTTTACTAATTCAAATGTGCTTACTTATTCGCTTAAAGGAATACGAAAGAAGCATGACGTTGATATCCTGGTGGGAGAAGAAACCTATGATTTAAGAACAGAGACTCATACCCAGCTTTATGGCGGGTTCCCGACTTTTACTCCTTATAGTGTAGCATTTAAGCAACTTAACCTGGGAACTACCTTTAATGGTTATCCCAGGCTTGGTAAGACGAGATATACCAGTTTGTCTTTCTTTGGAAGAATAAACTATGCCTTTAAAGAAAAATACCTGCTGTCTGTAAATGTACGGGAAGACGGAACTTCAAAATTTGGCCCGGGCCATAAATGGGGTACATTCCCTGCAGCTTCTGTGGCCTGGCGGGTCTCCAAAGAAAAATTCATGGAAAATGTTACGTTCATCAATGAGCTTAAATTCAGGGTTGGTTTTGGAAAGATCGGTAATAACCGCATCGATGATTACCTGTACCTCACTACGTACAGTAATAATGGAAATGTTTACTACGGCCTGAACAATAACTCAATTAACGGGTATTATTCAACAGCACTCGTAAACTCTGACCTGGTATGGGAATCAACAGTGAACAGGAACTTTGGTATGGACATCACCCTGTTTAACAGGCGGATTGATCTGAGTATTGATTATTACAATAATACTTCAGATCATCTGCTGCTCAATGTACCCGTAGCATCTACATATGGGTACGCTAACCAGTTACAGAATGTTGGTAAAACATCTAACAAAGGCGTAGACCTGCAATTGAATGCAACAATTCTTAAGAGGAAAAATAATTTTAACTGGACAGCTAATTTCAATATCTCCTTAAACAGGAACAAGATACTTCAGTTGGGTACCAACCAGACTGCTTTTTACCCGGCAGCAAGCTGGGGTGTATCCGGACAGCCTACAGACTATATAGAAAGGATCGGCGATCCGGTTGGGTCTATGTGGGGACTGGTTAATGATGGTTTTTACAGGGTAAGTGATTTTGATTACAACAGTACAACAGGTGCTTATACGTTAAAAGCCGGCGTAGTTGATGATAAAGCGATCATTGGTATCGTACAGCCGGGTTCGATAAAATTCAAGGACCTTAATGGGGATGGCGTTGTTGATATCAGCAATGACAGGCAGATCATTGGAAACCCGACACCAAAGTTCACCGGTGGCCTGAATCAGCAGTTTACCTATAAGCAGTGGGATATGAGTGTATTCGTTAACTTCTCTTATGGCAATGATATTTACAATGCAAATAAAATTGAATTGTCGAATGCATATACCAATAATGCAAACATGCTGGATATCATGTCGGGCCGTTGGAAAATTGTAACAGCAACCGGGCAAACAGCACAATGGACCAGTGGGAATACGGCTTATGGAATTGCACCCGACCAGTTAGCCGCCTTAAATGCGAATGCGACCATCTGGCAGCCTATTAAGAGTGCCGGGGCCTTTTATCCCTCATCATGGGCCATTGAAGATGGCTCCTTCCTGCGGATAAATAATGTTACGGTTGGATATTCAATACCTGCAAATAAATTGGCCCGTTTGCACATGAGCCAGTTGCGTTTTTATCTGACTGCAAACAACCTGGCCGTACTTACCAGCTATTCAGGTTATGATCCGGAGGTAAGCGTACGTAAAAGCGGATTAACACCGGGGCTTGACTATTCAGCGTATCCAAAAAGCCGTAGCTTCATATTTGGTATAAATGCATCATTTTAATTAGTACAATTTAAAACTTGTTATATGTACACAAAACATTTTAATAAACTGTCAATACTTATTATTGCCGGCCTGGTATTTCTGTTAGGCGGGTGCAAGAAATACCTCGACCAGAAACCGATCACTGAAGTAGGTTCCGACCTGGTGTTTAAGGATGTTGCAAGTACCACACAGGCTATTGCCGGTGTGTACAGCCGGTTGGTTGGAGACCAGGGATTCGGGATACGGCTGAGTTTGTATTATACGGTTGATAATGATGAAATGCAGGGACCAACAGGGGCCGCCGATGCAGACAGGAGGGATATTGCACGTTATGCCGCAACCTCCAGTAATGCACAGCTCGAAAAACCCTTTAACCAGCTTTTCCAGGGAATCGAATATGCCAACATTTGTGTAGACAATATCCCCAAAATGGATATGTATACCAGCGGAACAGATCAGCAGAAAAAACAATTACAAAGAATGTATGGTGAAGCGCTTACATTAAGGGCCCAGTTTTACCTCGAAGCCATTATGAACTGGGGCGATTTACCCCAACATTTTCTTCCGGCTTATGCCCAGGCCGCAGGGGCACCTTTCCCGGCTAAGATCGACAGGGATACATTGTATGAGCAGTTATTGACAGACCTTAAAATTGCGGAAGACCTTGTTCCCTGGAGAAATGATGTTAGCTCGATCGGTGACCAGGTTGACGAAAGGATAACAAAGGGTGCTGTAAAAGGATTGCGTGCCCGGGTTGCCTTGTTCAGGGGTGGTTATTCCCTTCGCCAGGACGGAACTATAAAAAGAGGGTCTAATTACCAGGCGTACTACCAGATTGCGAAAGACGAATGTAACGACATCATTACATCCGGCCAGCATTCAATGAACCCGAGTTTTAAAGCCTTGTGGAAAGACCAGGTTTGTGGACATGCTGTGGCAGACCCAAATGGCGAACTGATGTTTCAGGCAAGTGCGATCGGACTGACAGGTGCGGAAGATACCAAACTGGGTTACTATAACGGGCCTACCGTAAACGGGAAAGGGAATAAAAGCATCAATATCATGCCTACCTATTTTTACCTTTTTGATTCAACCGACCTCCGCCGGGATGTTACCTGTGCCGCTTATAATGTGGGTGCAAACGGATCGCAGAAGATCGGCCAGGCCGTTACGGCTATATGCGACGGGAAGTACCGGAGAGATTGGAGCTCCAATCCCGTAATCGATCCAAGCAGTGCGGTGCAATACCTCGGTTATAAATGGCAGATATTGCGATATTCAGATGTGCTGTTAATGTTTGCCGAAGCAGAAAATGAACTTAACGGGCCTACAGCTGCTGCATACAATGCGATCAATATGGTAAGAAGAAGAGGGTATGGAAAACCGATTGCTACCCCCGATGTAACTGTTGACCTTGCCGGTTTAAGCAAATCAACTTTCCAGGCTGCATTAATAAGGGAAAGGGCTTTGGAACTTGGTGGCGAAGGTGTAAGAAAATTCGACCTGATCAGGTGGAACCTTCTTGCTGCAGCCATCGCTGATACAAAAGCAAACTTAACAAGGATGTCAACCCCTACCACCACAACATTGGTTGATCCTTCTTATATGGCGGGCTACCCGGCGTATTGTAAAACAACAACATTGCCCATCGCCATGTATTATATCACGAATACTATTTCGGACGACAACAATATAAATGGCCTTTGGAAAAATTCATTGTATAAGACGGCGCCAACAACAACGCCGGCAGGTACAACAAAAGTTACCTGGTTGAGCACAGCCATTGTAACGGCAGGAACCACATCGCCATTGGGCCGTTTTGCAACAGGTTTCACAAGCGGTAAGTCGGAATTGCTGCCTTTGCCGCAACCTGCCATTGACGCTAATTTTAATTTGAAGCAGAATCCGAATTATTGATTTTCTCATGTTAGTTTTTGTTTTAAAATATGGCTGCTTAACCGCAGCCTTATTTTATTAACAACATCCCAAAAAAATAAAAATGAAAAGATCGCTGCAGGTATTAAAAATAATGCTGGCTGTTTTGCTGGCATCCTGTGCCAGTCAGAAAAGATCAACGGCTTCTTTCGTTTCTGAAAATACCCCCCTCGCTTTTCCCGGAGCAGAAGGATTTGGTAAATACACAACAGGCGGAAGAGGCGGAAAGGTTTTTGTTGTTTCAAACCTGAACGATAGGGGCCCGGGCAGTTTTAGGGAAGCAGCCGAAGCAAAAGAAAAGCGCATTATTGTTTTTGCCGTATCTGGAACCATTCATCTTGATACAAAACTTTCAATTAAAGGCGATGTAACCATTGCCGGGCAAACGGCACCGGGCGATGGCATTTGCCTGGCTGATAATTCTGTTTTGATCGGCGGCGATAATATGATCGTTCGTTATCTACGTTTCCGCATGGGCGATAAATATCAAAAAGGCGGTATGGTGGATGGCAATGGCGGCGATGATGCCTTTGGCGGAACCCGGAGACGGAACATCATCATTGATCACTGTTCATTAAGCTGGAGTACCGACGAAGTGTTCAGTATCTATGCCGGCGACAGCACAACGCTGCAATGGAATTTAATTTCCGAACCACTTAATTATTCGTACCATTTTGAAGAAGGCGATAAGGATTATGAACACCACGGCTATGGTGCTATCTGGGGCGGACGCCATTTCTCTGCCCATCATAATCTTTTTGCTCATTGCATCAGCCGCAACCCACGTTTCGACGGAATACGGAACTGCCCCGAAGAAAATGTGGACTATGTAAATAATGTGATCTATGATTGGGGAAACACCAGTGTGTATGCCGGGGAAGGTGGAAATTACAACCTGGTGAATAATTATTACAAATACGGGCCATCCACCGATGTTAAAGCAAGAGGAAGGATATTGGTTCCATATAAAAAAGAGCCAACCATCCCCTTTGGAAAATTTTACCTCAACGGAAATTATGCAGATGGGAGCCCGGCTGTTTCCAATGACAATAGCGCAGGCGTTATCATGAATAACGGAACGGCAGCCGATAAAGCAACCGCACTGGTTAAACAGGCTTTTCCTGCTGTAACAGTAATGACGCAAACAGCCGAAGATGCTTATGCATTGGTTCTGAAAAATGTGGGTGCTGTTCTTCCCAAACGAGATACGCTTGATGAAAGGATCATCAGCGAGGTTAAAAACAGAACCGGAAGGGTTATTGATGTGCAGGGCGGTTTTCCGCATGGCACGGCGTATGAACTTACCGTGAATGCCTGGCCTGCATTGGTATCCTTGCCGGCGCCTCCTGATACTGATAAAGACGGCATGCCCGATGAATGGGAGAGGAAGAACGGGTTGGATCCGAATGACGCCGGGGATGCTTCTTCCTGTAAACTGGATAAAAATTATACGAACATAGAAGTGTATATAAACAGTCTCATTAAATAAATTGAAGCGATTCGTTATCTTAATTTTTGCCTGTTTAACAGGTACTGCCCTGCCGGCACAATCCCTGGCAGGTGTAACGGGTAAGCCTGATACATCGTACAATACAAACGCAGCATACCGTTCCGTTATTAAAACGTACCCGGGTGCTAAAATTGTAACCGAATTTCGATCTTCCTCAGTTAAAGAAAAAAGAGATATTGCCTACTGCGAACTGGGTGAAAGAAAACTTTTGCTGGATGCATTTTGTCCCACTAAAAAAACCAGGAACAAAAGAACAGCCATCATTATCATTCACGGCGGCGGCTGGAGAAGCGGCAACCGGATGCAGCATTATCCATTGGCACAACACCTGGCCAACCTGGGCTATGTTTGTTTTACCCCCGAATACCGGCTTTCCACAGAAGCTTTATACCCCGCTGCTGTTTATGATATTAAAGCAAGCATAAGATGGGTGCGGAAAAATGCAGAGAAATATAATATCGATACTGCTAAGATTGCGGTGCTGGGTTTTTCAGCCGGCGGCGAATTAGCTGCATTCATGGGCGCAACAAATGGAAACTCTTCCTTTGAAGGAACAGGAGATAACCTGGATTATTCAAGTAAGGTAAATGCGGTTGTGGATATTGATGGCACGCTTTCCTTTGTACACGCTGAATCCGGTGAAGGCGACGACAGCAAAAGAACATCTGCCGGCACATACTGGTTTGGTTATTCAAAAAAGGAAAACCCTGAATTGTGGACACAGGCATCGCCCCTCACACATACAGGAAAACATAACCCGCCCACCTTGTTCATCAACAGCTCGGTAGATCGTATGCATGCCGGACGGGAAGATTATATTAAAATACTCAGCGGCTATAACATATATACAGAGGTTCATCGCTTCGAAAATTCACCTCATCATTTTTGCCTGATGGATCCCTGGTTTGAGCCCACGGTAAAATACACAGACGGTTTTTTAAGGAAAGTATTTAATAAGTAAAGATGAAAAAAATATCTTTTTTGCTCTCACTGATGTTTTGAGCTTTAACTGCATGTTGCCAAAAAAAGATCACGGTTGTACAGGATGGAACGGGAGATTACAAAACCGTGCAGGAAGCATTCAATGCCGTTCCGTACAATAATAAAAAACCCATAACCATCATTGTGGGGGAAGGAGTTTACAAAGAAAAACTGCTGCTAGACTCCACCAAGAATTTTGTTACGCTGATCGGGGCAAATAAATTCACAACAGTACTTACTTACGATGACCATACCGGGAAAGTTTCACCTAAAGGCGATAGCATCAATACAAGAACTTCCTGGAGTTTTAAGATACTGGCAGATAATTTTACAGCAAGCAACATCACTTTTCAAAACGATGCCGGGTTTTCAGCCGGGCAGGCAGTAGCGGTTGAATCGGATGGAGACAAGGCCATGTTCACCAACTGCCGCTTCATCGGCAACCAGGATGTGCTGTTCACCAACAGTGAAAAAAGCAGGCAGTATTACCAGCAATGCTATATTGAAGGAACGACAGATTTTATTTTTGGTCCGGCCACCGTTTGGTTCGAGCAATGCCATATCCACAGCAAAAAGAATTCGCATGTAACCGCGGCATCCACGCCGGCAGAAAAGAAGTGGGGATATGTTTTCAATGATTGCGTATTGACAGGTGACACTTCTATTCACAATGCATCATTGGGCCGCCCATGGCGCCCTTATGCAGCCGTTGTTTATATCCACTGTTTTATCGGGGAACATATTAGGCCCGAAGGATGGAGTAACTGGAACAATACCGATAGCTATAAAACAGCAAGGTATGCCGAGTATAAAAACTATGGCCCGTCTGCTGATCCTGCTAAACGGGTAAACTGGGCGAGGCAACTGACCGATGAAGAAGCAAAGGAATATGATGTGCGGAAATTTTTGAGCAACTTTACGCTAACTAAATAGAGGAATGATGAGTAAAATAAAAACAGGTATCTGTTCCTACGGCATGTCGGGTAAACTTTTTCATGCACCGTTTATTCATCAACATGAGGGCTATGAATTGTATGCGGCCGTTGAACGTAGTAAAAAAGAGATCAATGAAAGATATCCTTGGGTGATCAGTTATTCAACCATTGATGAACTGATGGCTGATGCAAACATTGAACTCATCATCATCAATACGCCAAACTATACCCACTTCGATTATTCAAAGAAAGCATTGCTTGCCGGTAAACACATCGTGGTGGAAAAACCCTTCTGCAACACAGCAAAGGAATGTGATGAACTGATCGCCCTGGCAAAAGAAACAAACCGGATGATATCGGTTTACCAGAACCGCCGCTGGGACAGTGATTTCAGAACCGTGCGGAAAGTAGTGGAAGAAAAACTATTGGGTGATGTTGTGGAAGCGGAAATACACTTCGACCGCTACGATGAGAACCTGAGTTACAAACTGCACAAAGAAACACCGGGGCCCGGGGCAGGCATATTCTATGATCTCGGTCCGCATTTGATCGACCAGGCTCTGCAATTGTTCGGTATGCCCAAAGCGGTATTTGCAGATCTTACTGTTTTGCGGCCCATCAGCAAAGTGGATGATTATATGGAACTGCTCCTGCTTTACGACCGGCTGCGGGTACGGTTGAAATCGGGTTACCTGGTCAAAGAACCGGTACCTGCTTATGTTTTTCATGGCACCAAAGGTTCCTTCCTTAAGTCAAGAGGCGATGTACAGGAAAATGCATTGAAACAATATATCTCACCGGGCGTACCCGGTTGGGGTTTGGAACCAGTAGAAGAGCAGGGACTGTTGCATACCAGCATCAACGGAGAAACAATAAGGAAGAAGATACCAACAGAGCGGGGAGATTATAAAGAGTATTACAGGTTACTGCACGAAGCATTGAGGAATGGAGCGCCGCTTCCGGTACCTGCAGCAGATGGCCGCAACGTGATCTATATCATTGATAAGGCATTTCAAAGCGCTCACGAAAAAAGGATTGTTGATCTATGATGCGGTTAATAAAAAACATACTGTTCATTTTTCTTTGTTGCTTTTCAGCGGCAAGGGCACAGACAAACTATGTTTCTAAAGTATGGGTGGCAGATAACGGCGATGGCACTTATAAAAATCCCGTCATCAATGCAGATTACTCGGATCCGGATGCCATTCGTGTGGGCAATGATTATTACCTGGTATCATCAAGCTTTGAAGATATTCCCGGCCTGCCCATCCTTCATTCAAAAGACCTTGTTAACTGGACGATCATCGGCCATGCATTAAAACGCCAGCTGCCTTTTGATCATTTTTCTAAACCCCGGCATGGCAGTGGGGTGTGGGCGCCAAGCATCCGTTATCACAACAATGAATTTTATATCTACTATCCCGATCCTGATTTTGGCATCTATGTGATCACAACAAAAAATATCAACGGGCCATGGACAGATCCTGTTTTGGTGGAGGAAGGAAAAGGATTGATAGACCCTTGTCCGCTTTGGGACGATGATGGAAAACTGTATCTCGTTCATGCCTATGCCGGAAGCCGTGCCGGAATTAAAAGCATCATCGTAGTAAAACAAATGAATGCAGAAGGGACAAAAACAACCGATGCAGGCGTGTTGGTTTACGACGGACATGAAAAAGACCCAACCATTGAAGGTCCGAAATTTTATAAACGCAATGGGTACTATTACATTTTTGCGCCTGCAGGCGGAGTAAGTACGGGGTGGCAATTAGCGCTTCGTTCAAAAAATATTTATGGCCCTTATGAAAGAAAAGTGGTGATGGACCAGGGAACAACACCGGTCAATGGTCCGCACCAGGGTGCATGGGTGACCACACAAACCGGCGAAGATTGGTTCCTGCATTTCCAGGATAAAGGTCCGTATGGTAGGGTTGTTCATTTACAACCCATGAAATGGATCAACGACTGGCCGGTGATCGGTGTTGATAAAGACGGAGATGGGAAAGGAGAACCGGTGCTGGTTTATAAAAAACCAAATGTTGGGAAAATATACCCGGTCCAAACTCCTGTTGAATCAGATGAATTCAATGACAATAAAATTGGACTTCAATGGCAATGGATGGCGAACCCCAAAGCAACATGGGCCTTCGCCAATGTATCCAATGGCTCATTGCGGTTATTCTCTGATAAATTGCCCGACAGTGCCAGAAATTTATGGTTTGCGCCCAACGTATTGCTGCAGAAATTTCCCGCAGATGAATTTATGGCAACAACGAAGATGACCTTCAATCCCAATACAAAGCTTGAAAATGAAAAAGCAGGATTGACCATGATGGGTTTCAGTTATGCAAGTCTTACTTTGAAAAGCAAAAAAGACGGGGTATGGTTGGTTTATACAGTTTGCAGGGATGCAGATAAAGGAAAACCGGAAACGGAAACCATTATTACCAAAGCAGACAATGCCATCATTTATTTACGAGTGAAAGTTACCAAAGGAGCTAAATGCCGGTTCAGTTATAGTGAAGATGGAAAACAATTTACGGAAGCTGGTGAAGAATTCCAGGCAGAAGTGGGGCGATGGATAGGAGCAAAGCTTGGGATATTCTGTACAAGGGAAACGCAGATCAATGATTCGGGTTATGCCGATTTCGATTGGTTCCGGATTGAACAGGTTCAATAACGTTAAAAACGATCAACTATGATAAAGACATTATTTTTCGCAGTTATTATTTCCCTTTTAAGTGCCGCCGGGGTACATGCACAAACGAAAGATGAAACAGCCGTTGCCAATGCCGTTGAACAACTGCGAAAGGCAATGGTAGATGCCGATTCGGTTACGATGGATAAACTCACTTCCGCAAAGCTTAGTTATGGTCATTCCGGTGGGCATATTGATGATAAGGCGGAGTTCATCCGGAAGATCGTATCCGGCAAGAGCGATTTTGTAAAACTCGAACTGCCGGAACAAACGGTTTCAATAAGTAAAAATACGGCCGTGGTACGCCATAAATTCGATGCCCTAACCAACGACAACGGCAAGCCGGGCGAAGTGCATTTGTCGGTATTGCAGGTATGGCAAAAACTGCATGGACAGTGGGTTTTGCTGGCCAGGCAGGCGGTGAAAACCCAATAGGAAACAGGCATTAAAATCTCTTTAGAAAGATTGGTATCGTTATCGGGAACGATTGCGTAAATAAACCTCTTTTATTGCTCCTGAACCTGAAATTATTTTGGTAAAATTGATATGCTATAACGATTGGTTGTAATGAAAATAGTTGATCTTTTTAACCTTACTGGCAAGACCGCTTTAGTTACCGGGTGTAACAAAGGCATCGGTAAAGCCATGGCCATCGGCCTGGCAGAAGCAGGCGCTGATATCATCGGCGTTTCGGTAAATATGCCCCTTTCCGGCAGCGAAATTGAAAATGACATTACTTCCCTCGGCAGGTCATTCAAACCCTATCAATGTGATCTCAGCAACCGGGCATCTCTTAAAAATTTTATTGAAAAAATTGTCGGCGAAAATGACCGGATCGACATCCTGGTGAACAATGCCGGGATGATATTGCGTAACCCTGCCGCAGAACACAGTGATGAGTTCTGGGATAAAGTGATGGCCGTTAACCTGGACGCACAATTTATTCTCTCCCGGGAGATCGGTAAGAAGATGATACAACAGGGCGGCGGCAAAATTATTTTCACCGCTTCTTTATTAAGTTTCCAGGGCGGTATAAATGTGCCGGGTTATGCGGCCAGCAAAGGAGCCATTGCCAGTCTTATCAAGGCATTGGCCAACGAGTGGGCATCCAAAGGAATAAATGTGAATGGCATTGCACCGGGATATATAGCCACAGATAATACCGAAGCATTGCGTAACGACCCGGACAGAAGTCAATCAATATTAAGCAGGATACCGGCAAACCGGTGGGGAGAACCGGATGATTTTAAAGGGGTGACTGTTTTTTTAGCCAGCGCTGCCAGCGATTATATGAATGGAACCATTGTAACGGTTGATGGCGGATGGATGGGGAGGTAAGAGTTAAAAATTGAGAATTAAAAATTCAAAATTAAATGCAGATAAGATTTCACAACAGTGCAAAGGAAGTAAGTACGATGACTACGGAAGAATTACGCAGTAATTTCCTGGTTGAATCATTGATGCAGGCAGATGCACTCAACCTGGTATATACCCATTACGACCGCATGATCATCGGCGGGGTTGTGCCGGTGACTAAAACCATTAACCTGCCCACATACGAGGCATTGAAAGCAAAATATTTTTTAGAAAGAAGAGAGCTTGGCATCATAAACGTTGGCGGCGATGGTGAAATAAAAGTGAATGGTAAGGCATACGACGTGAACAGGCTCGATTGCCTGTACGTAGGTAAGGGAAGCGAAAAGGTTTCTTTCAAAAGCAAAAAGAAAGAGTACCCGGCCAAGTTTTATTTGATGTCGGCGCCTGCTCATCATGCTTATGCAACGAGGCTGTTGAAAAAAGAAAAGGCAATGCCAACAGAAATGGGTGCCGTGGCAACCGCCAACCGGCGCACCATTTACAAATACATCCACGCAGCCGGAATAAAAAGCTGCCAGCTGGTAATGGGACTTACCATTTTAAAGGAGGGAAGCGTTTGGAATACCATGCCAACACACGTACACGACCGGCGGATGGAAGCCTATTTCTATTTTGATGTACCGAAGGATCAAAAGATCATTCACCTGATGGGAGAACCCACACAGACAAAACACCTGGTAGTGAGTAATGACGAAGCCATCATCTCCCCGCCATGGAGCATCCACAGCGGATGTGGCACCAGTAACTACGGTTTCATCTGGGGCATGGGCGGCGAGAATTCGGACTATGCCGATATGGACATGGTGGATATAAATAAATTGAAATAACCAACCCCGTCGGCGACTGGAAGTCCCGACGGCGGTTCTAATAAAACGAAATTGAAAAAATACCTAATCATATTTTCTCTTGTCATCAGCGGCCTTTCTTTTTTACTGCCCGAAAAAAAAGTAACGGTCTTTTTGATCGGCGACAGTACCATGGCCAACAAACCTCTGGATGATAATCCCGAAAGAGGCTGGGGCATGTACTTCCCAAAATACATGACCGGTGAAATTGAAGTACAGAACCATGCAGTGAACGGCCGAAGCACCAAGAGTTTTATCAACGAACACCGCTGGGATACGGTGATGAGCCGGTTGAAAGCAGGTGATTATGTACTGATACAGTTTGGCCATAACGATCAGAAAGTAGAAGACAGCAACCGTTCAGCGCCGGCACATACGCTGTACAAAGAAAATTTAATTCGTTTTGTAAATGATGTACGCAGTAAAGGAGCAAATCCTGTCCTCATCACCCCGGTGATGCGGAGAAAATTTGATGAGACGGGTAAGTTTGTTGACCAGCACGGCGATTATCCCGGCGTGGTGAAAGAAGTGGCCGCAGCCATGAACGTTCCGCTGATCGACCTGCATCGAAGCAGTGAAGCACTCATTGTAAAAGAAGGTGTGGAAGGATCCAGGAGATTATTCCTCAACATCCCGCCCAATCATTTTAAGAATTACAAAGGCAAGGAAGAAGATAACACACACTTCAGTGAATACGGCGCTGCGTCCATGGCATCACTGGTTTGCCAGGGCATCAAAGAGCAAAACCTTGCCCTCGCAAAATATTTGAAGCCTTCAGATTTTAAAGAGAAGTTCGCCTTTGAACTTCCTAAGATCTATATGCCGCACTTTAAAAGAGACACGTTCAACATCATGAATTATGGCGCCGTTGCCGATGGGTTAACATTGAACTCGGCTGCCATCAATAAAGCGATCGATGAATGTGCTGCTAAAGGAGGCGGTACGGTATTAATTCCAAGAGGTTCTTTTGTTACCGGCCCCATCCTTATGAAAAGCAATATCAACCTGCACCTTGATAAAGGAGCGCTGGTGATCTTTAGTTCCGACTTTAACCAATATCCATTAGTTGTTTCCACATTCGAAGGCGTGGAAGCCGCCCGTTGCCAGTCGCCTGTTACGGCAGAGAATTTAGAGAATATCGCCATCACCGGCGAAGGTATCATGAATGGCAATGGCTATTACTGGCGGCCATTGCCCAGGGCAAAGATGACCGAGAGTGAATGGAAGGCGCATTTAAAAAAATACGGCGGCGTGCTTACCGAAGACCAGAAGATGTGGTACTCATCTGCAAAAGCATTAAAAGGGTTTACCGACAAAACGATCGGTAAACTCGACGGCGGAAAAAAAATAAGTGATTTTGAAGATGTAAAGGATTTTCTTCGCCCCAACATGATCCGCATCTTCAATTGTAAAAATGTTTGGATACAGGATGTGACCTTTGAAAATTCTCCTGCCTGGACAACCCACATCAACTTCAGCGAACACATTACCATTAAAAACCTTACGGTAAAAAATCCCTGGTACGGAACCAATACCGATGCACTTGATCTCGATTGCAGTAAGAACGTGCTGGTGGAAGATTGCCACTTTGATACCGGCGACGACGGCATCTGTATCAAGAGCGGAAGAGATGAAGAAGGAAGGCGCAGGGGTGTTCCAACAAAGGATGTGATCGTAAACAACTGCGTGGTATATCATGCCCATGGCGGCTTTGTGGTAGGAAGCGAAATGAGCGGCGGCGTAAATAATATGTTTGTAAGCAACTGTACTTTTATCGGCACAGATATCGGTCTGCGTTTTAAAACAACAAGGGGAAGGGGCGGCATGGTGGAGAATATTTATGTAAACAACGTAAACATGAAAGACATTCCTGCCGAAGCGATCCTGTTCGACATGTATTATATGGCGAAAGACCCGGTCGTTCTTTCGGGTGATAAAAGAGAACCTCCCAGGGTAGAATCAAAACCGGTTGATGAGACCACACCGCAGTTCCGCAATTTTTATTTCCGCAATATTACCTGCAACGGTGCAGCTAAAGGAATTTTTGTACGGGGCATCCCGGAAATGCACGTGAAGAATATATGGATAGAGAATGTCGTATTACAGGCTGATGAAGGGATCGATATACAGGAAGCGACCAATATCAACCTGAAGAACATCACCATGCTGAGTAAGAATACCAGGCCGGTTACTTATGTATTGAACAGCGACAGCATCACGATAGATAATTTAAAATTCAAAGACAGTGCTGAAGTGCTGCTGCAGGTACAGGGCGAGCGGGCAAAAGAAGTCAAACTCCTGAACAGCAACATCACAGCAGCTAAACAAAAACTCGTTGCTGATTTTGGCGCCAGTGAAACAGCCGTAAGCTGGCTATTGCCGGTACCGGTTGATCCAAAGAAAAAGACAAAAACTAAAAAAGCTAAATGATATAACCTCACCCCAACCCCTCTCCTTGAGGAGAGGGAACTGGAAGGATAGAACAGAATGAGTTTAAACACTTTTATTGATTTAAAGACTGGGTTGATGTATTGATGAAGAATGAGTTACTGTTGATATGGAAGATATGATGTTTAGGTTTGTTTAATGCACCGCTCCCTCTCTTCAAGGAGAGGGAGAAGGAGGGTGAGGTAAAAAAGAGGAACAAAGAACAACCGTACAAGAGTGCCCCGATAGCTATCGGGGCCAATGAAGCTGAATAAAGGTAAAATGCCGGTAACAAAAAAATGAAAATGAAAAAACTGTATTTCATAACTGGTTTATTAATGATAGTTGCGTCAGCCTATGCACAGCAAAAGCCTTACTCACAGCAAATGGCACAAACTGCCATGCACACCTGGCCCGACTCATTTTCCGTGAAGCCGGGTAATCCTGCACGCTGGAGTTACGACCAGGGCGTGATACTGAAAGGCATTGAAGGCATCTGGAAATTATACGGTGATGGTTCTTACTATAATTACATTCAGCACAGCATGGATTTTTACGTGAGAGACGATGGCAGCATTAAAGATTATAAGCGGGATGAGTTCAACATTGATCATACCAACAACGGTAAAGTGCTGATGATGCTGTACAATGTTACCGGTAAAGAAAAATATAAAAAAGCGATCGATAATATCCGCAGCCAGTTCAATGATCATCCCAGAACGAAAGAAGGTGGTTTCTGGCATAAGAAAGTTTATCCATGGCAGGTTTGGCTGGATGGTTTGTACATGGGACAACCCTTTTATGCCGAATACGCAAAATGGGCAAAACAGGATTCGGTGTTTGATGATATTGCCCGGCAGTTCATAAATATTGAACGCCATACAAGGGATGCAAAAACAGGATTGCTTTACCATGGCTGGGACGAAAGCAAAGAACAGAAATGGGCCAATAAAGAAACCGGTTGCTCACCCAATTTCTGGGGAAGGGCAATGGGCTGGTACGGCATGGCCATGGTGGATGTACTGGATCATTTCCCCGCCAATCACCCGGGCAGGGATTCGATCATTAAAATATTAAATCGTTTTGTAAAAGCAATTACTGCTGTGCAGGATACAAGGTCAGGTGTGTGGTATGACATTCTTGACCAACCAAACCGGGCAAAGAATTACAAAGAAGCATCTGCTTCCTGCATGTTTGTATACACACTGGCAAAGGCTGTTCGCAAAGGTTATATACCGGCAACGTATTCCAAAGTGGCGAAGAAAGGATACGACGGCATCATTAAGGAATTCATTGAAGTGGATGCCAACGGACAAACAAACTTAAAAGGAACCGTAAGTGTTTCGGGCCTGGGTGGCAAACCTTACCGGGATGGCAGTTTTGAATATTACATGAGCGAACCCGTTGTGGTGAATGATGCAAAGGGAATGGGGGCTTTTATCTTATGCAGCGTGGAAATGGAAATGGCCGCATTGCCAAAAGTTGGCGCCGGTAAAACAGTGGTGATGGATAATTATTTCAACAACGAATGGCGGAAGAATGGGTATGGGGTGAATGTTCGCCGCCACTATACATGGGACGATACAGAGAACGGCGGATTCAGTTTGTTTGGAAATGTATGGCAGTCTTACGGCGCCACCCTGGGCGGATTAGACGTTGCACCAACAGTTGCTAATTTAAAAAAAGCTTCTGTTTATGTGATGGTTGACCCGGATGGAATAAAAGATACCAAAACGCCCAATTACATGGATGAGAGATCGGCCACTGAAATTGCCAACTGGGTGAAACAGGGCGGCGTGTTGCTTATCATGACAAATGATACGGCAAACTGCGAGCTGCAGCATTTTAATGCGCTTCCCGAAAAATTCGGAATTCACTTTACCAATAAAAGCCGCAACATGGTTCAGGGCAGTGAGTTTGAGACCGGGGCGATATATAACCGGACAGTCAATCCTGTTTTCAGCAAAACAAAAAAAATGTACCTCAAAGAGATAAGCACCATGGAAGTGAAAGCTCCCGCCAAAGCATTGATCACCCAGGATGGGGATGTGATCATGGCAACGGCTAAGTATGGAAAAGGAACTGTGTTTGCCGTAGGCGACCCCTGGATATATAATGAATATTTAGACGGGAGAAAAATTCCTGCTGAGTATGAGAATTTTTCAGCCGCTAATGAACTGGTGAAATGGTTATTGACACAGGCGGTGAAATAAGTAATAAGTAAAAATTCAAAATTAAAAAAGCAAAAATCAAAAATGTCCTCAGCTGCGAAACGGTCCTTTTGACTTTTGATTTTTAACTTTTGACTTATATAAATGAGAGCACATAAAAAAATATTCCTTGTTTTCACTGCAATTCTTTTTGCAGGAATGAATTCATTTGCCCAAAAGCAAATCACCGTTGCGGCAGATGGATCAGGTAATTTTAAAAGCATTCAGGAAGCGATCAATAGTTTGCCGGCAGATGCTAAAGAGCAGCGCATCATTTTTATAAAGAACGGAACCTACAACGAAAAGATATTCATTGATAAGGATTTTGTAACCCTCAAAGGAGAAGACCCTGAAAAAACGATCATTACCATCGCTCAGGCGAGGGATGAGTGGCGCTGCGATAATAAAGATGACTACGGTACGGCAACCCTCAACTTAAAAGGCAGCGACATCACATTAGAAAATCTTTCCTTCATCAACAGTTATGGAAAAGACAATACGAAGGATAAGACCATGACCTGTACCAACGACAGCGGCAAAACAAAAATCATCAGGCCATACGGCCACCAGATGGCATTGCGTTCATTTGCAACAACCCGGCTGATCGTGAAGAACTGCATCTTCCGGGCCTATGGCGGCGATACGGTAAGCCCCTGGAATACTGACAATGGCATGTTCTATTTCAAAGACTGCGTCATGGAAGGGGGCGTTGATTTCTATTGTCCACGTGGTTGGGCGCTGGCTGATAACTGCACGTTCATCTGCCACGATAAGAATGCAGCCATCTGGCATGATGGAAGCAAGTTTGAAAAATCGAAAACAGTTTTGATCAACTGCAAATTCACCGGCGATGATGATTTTAAACTTGGACGTTACCACCGGGATGCACAATTCTATTTACTCAACTGCAGCTTTGCAAAAAATATGGCCGATGCCGATATTTATTTAGTGCCAACAAACAATACACTGTTGTGGGGCCGCCGGGTATATTATTATAATTGCAAAAAAGATGGCGGTGATTATGCCTGGTATAAAGATAACCTGCCAGCCGGCTTTGGCATCAATGATTATAACGTGCCCTGGGTATATGATTATAAATGGAATCCTGCCCCGGATAAAAATGCAATGGCGGAAACCGGTAATCAAATGGCTGGCGGAAAAAACATCACCGATACCGTTGCAGAAAATATGTTGCTGTACCAGCGCAGCAATGGCGGCTGGCCCAAACACTTCAAGGCAGTGGCGGTTAATTACAAAAAAGCACTGACTGCAGATGAGCTTAAAGAGTTACAGGCAGGTTATGCAGAGGGTATAGATGCAACGATCGATAACAACGCCACCACAAAAGAGATCTGGTATTTAGCCAAAGTGTACAAAAAAACAAATGACAAACGTTTTTTAGCCGCTGCAGAAAGAGGCATTGACTATTTATTGAAAGCACAATATGCAAACGGGGGCTGGCCGCAATATTACCCCGACTTCAGCAGTTACCGGAGCCAGGTCACGTACAACGACAATGCTATGGTAAATGTGCTGAACCTGTTGTATGATGTTGTGTATAAAACAAACGGTATGGAGGTTGTGAATGCATCTTATGCTGATAAATGTGCTGATGCGGTCTTAAAGGGTGTTCAATGTATTTTAAGAACCCAGCTTAGGCAGAATGGAAAGTTAACTGCCTGGTGTGCCCAGTATAACGCCAAAACATTGGAACCCGAAATGGCCAGGAAATTTGAACTGGTTTCATTAAGCGGTAGTGAATCAGTTGGCATCGTTCGTTTCTTAATGCGGATCGAAAAACCATCACCTGCTATTATTGATGCAGTAAAAGCAGCGGTAGATTGGTTCGGTAAAGCGAAGATCACCGGCTATAAATTTGTTGATGTGGCAGCGCCAAATGAAAAAAGCGGAAGAGACAGGGTATTGCAACCGGATCCCGATGGGGTTTTGTGGGCAAGGTTTTATGACGTCAATACAAATGAACCGTTTTTTTCTGGTCGTGATAGTGAGCGAAAAAAAACGATTGCCGAAGTGGAGAATGAAAGACGGATAGGCTATGCCTGGTACGGATCATGGCCGCAAAAATTATTGGATACCGAGTACCCGGCCTGGCTTAAAAAACTGAATAAGAATTAAAAGGATACCAGCGATCATGTTACTTTCAAAATACACCCTGAAAAATATTAATGCAACGGACGTATCGGTTCCGGATGCATCCCTGTTCGACCTGCCGGAAAAAGTGCTGCAGTTTGGCACAGGTGTACTGTTGCGTGGTCTGCCTGATTATTTTATCGATAAGGCAAACAAGCAGGGAATTTTCAATGGCCGGGTCGTAGTGGTTAAGTCCACCGACGGGGGAGATGCAAGTGCTTTTGAAAAACAGGATGGCTTATATACAGTTTGTGTACGGGGAATTGAGAACGGTGAAAAATACGAAGAAGATATCATCAATGCATCTGTTAGCCGTGTACTGTCTGCTAAATCGGAATGGAACAAAGTACTTGAATGTGCACACAACCCGCAATTGAAGATCATCATTTCAAATACCACAGAAGTAGGCATTCAGTTGATGCAGGACGATATCCGCCGGCACCCGCCTGTTTCTTACCCCGGTAAGTTGCTTGCTTTTTTATACGAACGCTACAAGGCCTTCCAGGGCAGCAAACAATCGGGCATGATGATCGTGCCTACCGAACTGATCATCGACAACGGGAAGAAACTCGAATCCATTGTTATTGAACTGGCGCATTTGAATGGCCTTGATGAAAGTTTTATAGACTGGCTCGAGAATGCAAATCGTTTTTGTAATTCACTTGTCGACCGCATCGTTCCCGGCAGGCCGGATGAATCACTGAAAAAAGAAATTGAGAACAGGGTGGGGTATTCAGATGAACTGCTCATCATGAGTGAAGTGTACAGGCTGTGGGCCATTGAAGGCGACCAGGAAGTGGCCGATGTACTTTCTTTTGCTGCAGCAGATAAGGGAGTGGTGGTCTCGAAAGACATTAACCTGTTCCGGGAACTGAAACTGCGTTTATTGAATGGCACACACACACTGAGCAGCGGGGTAGCAGTTCTTTCAGGCCTGGATACGGTGAAGAATGCGATGGACGACCTGCAGATGCAGCATTACATCAGCACATTGATGCATACTGAAATTGCTGTGGCCATACCGTATGAAACAACAGCTGAGCAGACGAAAACATTTGGAGAGAATTGCCTGGACAGGTTCCGCAATCCATACATCAACCACCAGTGGCACAGCATAACCATGCAGTACTCATCAAAAATGAGAATGCGGGTGGTTCCGGTATTGCTCAATTATTATTCCTTGTTTAATACAGTGCCTGAAAATATGGCAACGGGATTTGCGGCTTATATTTACTTCATGAAAGCGGTCAAGGAGGAGAATGGAAATTATTACGGCAGGGTACAGGAAAAATTTTACCTCATACAGGACGACCGGGCACAATACTTTTATGAGAAGTGGCAACGGGTAAAACCTTCGCTGGTGGCCGTTTCTGTTTTACGGGATACGGGCCTGTGGGGACAAGACCTCAGCGCACTGCCCGGGTTTGCAGAGGCCGTTCAGGAAAAAATAAACGAAATTGATGAACTGGGAATGGCAGCGGTACTTGATCCGCTTCAATCCAATAAAAGCATCGCATAGAATAAAAACACATGAAACAAAGATTGGCAAAAGTTCACCCGGATGATAACGTGCTGGTGGCATTGACGGATCTATCAAAGGGAGAAAAGGTACAGTTTAACGGGGAAGAATATATTTTGCAGGACAACATACCTGCCAAACATAAATTTGTTACTGCCAACCTTTCAAAAGGTGATTCGGTGATCATGTATGGCGTGCTGGTGGGCAAGGCACAATCAGACATTGCAAGGGGCGGCATCATTTCAACAGCTAACCTGAAACATGCAGCCGAGCCTTTCTTCTACCGCAAAACAGATTTCGCCTGGAAGGCGCCGGATGTTTCTGAATTTTCCAACAGAACATTCAATGGCTATCACCGCAGCAATAGCGAAGTGGGTACGGCCAATTACTGGCTGTTCGTTCCAACCGTTTTTTGTGAGAACCGGAACCTGGATGTGATAAAAGAAGCATTGCATAATGAACTGGGTTATGCGGTTACGGCAAAATATAAACAGTATGCCCACCAGCTGGTGGAAGCATTCAGGAATGGAGAGGATGTTTCTTCAGTCGACCTGGCACCAAATGATCAAAACAGGAACAACCGTGTTTTTAAAAACGTAGATGGAATAAAATTCCTGAATCACCAGGGCGGTTGTGGCGGCATACGACAGGATGCGGCGATATTAGGAAAACTGTTAGCCGCTTATGCCAATCATCCCAACGTGGCTGGTGTTACGGTATTAAGCCTTGGTTGCCAGAATCTGCAGGTACAGGATTTTGTGAACGACCTCAAACAACTCAATCCAAACTTTGATAAACCCTTATACATTTTTGAGCAGCAGCAATCACAAAGCGAAGAACAACTGATCGCAGAAGCCATACAAAAAACCTTTACCGGGCTGATTGAAATAAATAAACTGGAAAGAAGGCCTGCTCCCTTAAGCAAATTATGTATTGGCGTAAAATGCGGAGGCAGCGACGGTTTCAGCGGCATATCGGCAAACCCGGCCGTGGGTTATTGCAGCGACCTGGTGGTGGCATTGGGCGGAAGGATCCTGCTGGCTGAGTTTCCGGAGCTCTGCGGTGTTGAGCAAAATCTGATCGACCGGACAAAAGATGAGGCCGCTGCAAAGAAGTTCATACAACTAATGACGAGCTATAATGATTCCGCTTTAAAAGTCGGCTCCGGTTTTCACATGAATCCTTCACCGGGAAATATTAAAGACGGTTTGATAACCGATGCCATTAAAAGTGCAGGCGCTGCAAAGAAAGGAGGAACATCACCCGTTGTGGATGTTTTGGATTATACCGAGCCGGCAACAAAACCCGGTTTAAACCTGGTTTGCACACCAGGCAATGATGTGGAGGCAACAACAGGTAAGGCAGCCAGTGGCGCTACCCTTATCTTATTCACAACCGGGTTGGGTACGCCAACAGGTAATCCTGTTTGTCCTACTATTAAAGTATCAACGAACAGCAACCTTACCAAACGGATGAATGACATCATCGATATTGATTGCGGCCCGGTGATCGAAGGGGATAAAACAATTGAACAGATGGGGGAAGATATTCTGGAGTATTGCATCAGGGCAGCAAGCGGGGAGGTGATCCCCAAAGCTGTTTTATTGAATCAAGACGACTTTATACCCTGGAAAAGAGGTGTGTCTCTATAGAAGAATTAAATAAAAGAAAAGATGAAGAAGTTTTTAGACGAAAATTTTTTATTGCAGAATAAAACAGCACAGCAGCTTTATCATGATTTTGCGAAGCTGCAACCCATCATTGATTATCACAATCACCTGCCTCCCGACCAGATCGCCAACGATATAAAATTTGAGAACCTTACCCAGGTATGGCTGTACGGCGATCATTATAAATGGCGGGCCATGCGTACCAATGGCATCAATGAAAAATATTGTACCGGTAATGCAACCGACTATGAAAAGTTTGCAAACTGGGCAGCTACCGTTCCGTATACCATGCGTAACCCGCTTTATCACTGGACGCACCTGGAACTGCAGCGCTATTTTGGAATAGATACGATATTGAATGCAGGCAGTGCTAAAGCTATATACGATGATGCATCCGCCAAATTGCAAACAACGGAATATTCGGTGCGTAACCTGTTACGTAAAATGAATGTAAAAGTGCTGTGCACCACCGATGATCCGACCGATTCACTGGAGCATCATCAAAAAATAAAGAACGACGGGTTTGAAATAAAGATATTGCCTGCCTACCGCCCCGATAAGGCGATGAACGTGGATGATGTTGCGGCCTTCAATGCCTATGTAGATAAAGTGCAACAGGTTTCAGACATCGCTGTTTCTTCTTATGCTGATTACCTGGTGGCATTAAAAAAACGCCACGACTTTTTTGCCGGTATGGGTTGCTCTGTTTCTGATCATGGGTTAGAACAGGTGTATGCGGAGGATTATACGGATACCGAGATAAAAAACATTTTTGATAAGATACGGGGCGGTGCCGCATTGAGTTATGCAGAGAATCTGAAATTCAAATCGGCCATGCTGATCGAGTTTGCAAAATGGGATCATGAAAAGGGCTGGGTACAGCAATATCATTTAGGTGCCCTGCGCAATAACAATGCCCGTATGCTTAAGCAACTGGGGGCCGATACAGGATGGGATTCCATCGGCGATTTCTCACAGGCAAGGTCATTGGCAAAATTTTTAAACAAACTGGATGAAACAAACCAGCTGGCAAAAACGATCCTGTATAATCTCAATCCTGCCGATAATGAACTGATGGCTACCATGATCGGGAACTTCAATGACGGGTCCGTTGCCGGAAAGATACAGTTTGGTTCGGCCTGGTGGTTCTTAGATCAGAAAGACGGCATGATCAAACAGATCAATGCCTTGTCCAACATGGGACTGTTGAGCAAATTTGTAGGGATGCTTACAGACAGCCGTAGTTTTATGAGCTATCCCCGCCACGAATATTTCAGACGGATACTTTGCAACCTGTTCGGCGAAGAGATCGAAAACGGAGAACTGCCAAATGATACGGCGCAGGTTGGAAAATTGATCGAAGACATCTGCTATCACAATGCAAACAGCTATTTTAAATTTAAAACCATTAAAAATTAAATAATACATGAGCAAGAAAGTTGTAACCCTCGGAGAGATCATGTTGCGATTATCAACTCCCGATTTTAAGCGCTTCGTGCAGGCCGACACATTTGATGTGACCTATGGAGGCGGAGAGGCCAATGTGGCGGCTGCATTATGTAACTACGGACTTAATGGAACTTTTGTAACTAAGGTTCCCAATAATCCCATTGGCCAATCGGCTATCAATCACCTGCGCCGTTATGGAGTGGATACGCAATACATTGCAAGAGGCGGTGACCGGTTGGGTATCTATTTCCTGGAAACGGGTGCTTCCATGCGTGCCTCACAGGTAGTGTACGACCGTGCCGGCGCTTCCATTGCCGATGTTGATATCTCGGAATTTGATTTTGATAAGATACTTGACGGCGCTTCCTGGTTTCATACCACGGGTATCACGCCTGCATTGAGCGATAAGGCAGCGGCATTGACTGAAGCCGCATTAAAAGCAGCCAAAGCAAAAGGCATCACCACCAGTATCGATCTCAACTACCGGAAAAAACTCTGGAGCAAGGAAAAAGCCAGGGAAGTGATGAGCAGGCTCTGCCAGTATGTGGATGTTTGCATCGGTAATGAAGAGGATGCAGATACCACCCTTGGTTTTAAAGCGGCACATACCGATGTGACCAAAGGAGAACTGAACCTGGATGGGTTTAAAGATGTATTTAAACAGATGAAAGATAAGTTCGGGTTTAAATACATTGCTTCTTCATTGCGTGAAAGCCACAGTGCCAGCGACAATGGGTGGAGTGCATTGGTTTACGATGGTACGGAATTCTATCATACAAAGAAATATGAAGTACGTATCGTAGACCGGGTAGGCAGTGGCGATTCATTCGCAAGCGGGTTCATTTACGGACTGGTAACCGGGATGCCCATGCCGGAAGCAGCCGAATTTGGTGTGGCAGCAAGTGCATTGAAGCATACCATCCCCGGTGATCTTAACCATGCCACGCTGGGCGATGTAAAAGACCTGATGAAAGGCGATGGCAGCGGCCGTGTTCAACGTTAAAATAAAAACATGATAGTAGATACATTAAGCAACGCATCAAAATACTACAGCACCCACCCTTTATTTGCAAAAGCATTTGAGTACATACAGTCGGTAAACCTGGATACGGTTGAAGCGGGCAAGTATGATATTGACGGAGATCATCTCCGGGCGATCTATTCAAGCAAGGCCGGAATGACAGCGGAAGCCTCTGTTTCAAAATTTGAATGCCATAACAAGCACATCGACATCCAGCTTTGTATTCACGGAGTTGAACGGATCGGCTGGAAGCCACGGGAAAAATGCAAAAATGAGAACGGTGGATATAATCCCGAAAAAGATGTTCAGCTTTATAATGAACAGCCTGACATGTATTTTCAACTGACCGACGGGCAGTTTGCCATTTTCTTTCCTGAAGATGTGCATGCACCCATGATCGGGGATGCGGAAATAACGAAACTGGTAATAAAAGTAAAAATCTAATACAATGGTTAATTCACAACAGGTAACAGATGCCATTATTAAACAGGGCATGCTTCCTTTATATTTTAATGCCGATGAAACGGTAAGTATTGATCTGCTCAGAACTCTTTATAATGCAGGTATCAGGGCGGTGGAATATACGAACCGAGGCGAAGCAGCATTAAAGAATTTTGAAAAAATGGTAGGTGTAAAGAATGCAGAAATGCCGGACATGCTGCTGGGGGTGGGCACGATCAAGAACCTGAAGCAGGTGATTGAGTATATGCACGTGGGTGCCGATTTCCTGGTAAGTCCGGGGCTTGTAAAAGAAGTGGCCTATTATGCCGTGCAGCATGATATCTTTTATGCACCGGGCTGTATGACCCCGTCAGAGATCATTGCAGCAGAAAATGCAGGCATAAAATTCATTAAGCTTTTCCCGGGTAACATGCTGGGCCCGTCATTCCTTTCAGGCATTAAAGAGATATTCCCTAAATTGTTATTCATGCCAACAGGTGGTGTGGATACCACGAAAGAAAATATCCAAGGCTGGTTCAAGGCCGGTGTGTGTGCGGTTGGTATGGGCAGTAAACTGGTGAGTAAGGAAGTAATGGCAAACAAAGAATACGATAAGCTGATAGAAGAAACAAAAAAAGTGATCGCAATAATTAACGATTGTAAGAAATAACCAAACTACAGCTATATGAACATGGAAAAAATTGGGAAATACCGGTGGACGATTTGTGCGCTTTTATTTTTTGCCACCACTGTAAATTACCTCGACAGGCAGGTGCTGAGTCTTTTGCAGCCATACCTGGCAGAAAAATTCAGCTGGACAAATACAGACTATGCCAATATCACTGCTGTTTTTCAATTTGTGTATGCTTTTTCCATGTTATTTGCAGGCCGCATCATTGATAAGTTAGGCACTAAAAGGGGATATGCATTTGCCATCAGCATCTGGTCAATAGCGGCCATGATACATGCATTTGCCATTCCCATTGGCGAGGGAATGGTTGCTTTATTGGGATGGATGGGGATTGCAGGTTTTTCGGTTTCTGTATTGGGCCTCATGTTCTCAAGAGCATTACTGGCATTTGGTGAAGCGGGCAATTTCCCTGCAGCTATTAAAGCCACAGCCGAATATTTCCCCAAAAAAGAAAGATCCCTGGCAACAGGCATTTTTAATTCAGGCGCTAATGTGGGGGCAATTCTTGCACCAATGACCGTGCCCTGGATCAGGGTACACTGGGGATGGGGCGCCGCTTTCATTGTTATGGGCGCTATAGGTTTTATCTGGCTCATTACCTGGTTGGTTCTTTATCAACGCCCGGAGAAACAAAAGTTGCTTTCCGCAGCAGAACTGGCTTATATAAAAGGAGGCGAAGAAGAAAAAGATACCGACTCGGTGGAAGAGGAAAAAGTATCCTGGGTAAAACTTTTGGGATATAAACAAACATGGGCTTTTACGTTTGGTAAATTCATGACCGATGGTGTCTGGTGGTTCTTTTTATTCTGGTTGCCTGCTTACCTGAAAGCCCAGTATGGTATCATTGATGAAGCGGTTACACCGCCGCTTACGGTAGTATATACATTGGCCATGTTGGGAAGTATAGCAGGAGGCTGGTTCCCGATGTACTTTATTAAGAAAGGTGGCAAAGTATATGACGGGCGTATGAAAGCTATGTTATTCATTGCTTTTTTTCCGTTGCTGGTATTGCTGGCCCAGCCATTAGGCTATATTAGTTTTTGGGTTCCGGTGCTGCTTATCGGTGTCGGCGTATCGGCCCACCAGGCCTGGTCGGCTAATATATTCACAACAGTTTCGGATATGTTTCCCAAAAAAGCAGTTGGCTCTGTGATAGGTATTGGAGGTATGGCCGGAGGGCTTGGTGGCGTGGTTCTTTCAAAACTTGGCGGGGCTTTATTTGATCATTATAAAGCACTCGGGCATATTGAGACAGGCTATAGCATAATGTTTGCCATTTGTGCAGTTGCCTATTTAATTGCCTGGTTTGTTATGAAGACACTGGTTCCTAAATACAAACCGATTACCGACTTATAAAATTATTATCTATAAAAAATCCTGCTGCTGCGGCAGGGCATTTTTATCAGATCATTTTTTTTATTAGCTTTCCCAGCATCATTAAACCATAATCCATATCATCATTCCAGGGCTTGCCAAAACAGATGCGGATGCAGTTGCCGTAATTATTGCCGGCAGAGAATATTTTACCCGGCACAATAGATATGTGATGCTTCATGGCTTCGGTACGCAACTTAAAGGCATTTACTTTCCTATTCAGTTCCAGCCATAAGATGAACCCGCCATAGGGCCGGGAAACTTTTGTATCGGGCGGAAAATATTTTATAATGGCCTGCACATACCGAAGGCTTTGCGTATGCAATGCCTTGCGTAGGTTCTTCAGGTGAAATTCATACCGGCCATGTTTGAGGTAATGAGCCATGGCAGCCTGTGTGAGGGTAGGGCCGCTGATGTTCTGTATCCGCTTCAGTTGTTTTACCTTGTCAAAGAATTTTCCCGGTATCACCCAGCCAATGCGGTAGCCCGGACTGAGCGATTTGGAAAGGGAAGAACAATACATCACGAGGCCCTTTGTATCGTAATACTTGCAGTTCTTTGGCCGGGTCTTTCCAAAATACAATTCACCATAAATATCGTCTTCAATTAAGGGGATGTTGTGTTTTGTGATGATCTCCACCAGCTTCTTCTTATTTTCATCCGGCATACAACTGCCCAGCGGGTTATTGAAGTTTGGAATGAACACGCAGGCCTTGATGGGAAATTTTTTGATCGATTTTTGTAGATGATCCAGGTCAACACCATTGATGGGATCGGTAGATATCTCCACCACTTTTAATCCCAGGCTTTCAATGGCCTGGTAAATGCCAAAATAAGTAGGACTCTCTATCGCCACCGTATCGCCGGGCGATGTTACCGCTTTTAAACACAGGCTTATTGCTTCCAGGCAGCCCGATGTAACGATCACTTCATCGGGTTTTACATTGCCACCCCAGTTAAAGGCAAGTTTTGTTATTTGTTTACGCAGTTCAACATTGCCCTGGGTATGCTCATAGTCCATGCAATTGTCCTTTGTATTTCGCAGTGCATACACCACCGACTTATTGAGTTTTGCGCCAGGTAATAAAGATGCATCGGGAACAGCCAGTGCAAAATTGGTGATGCCCGTTGCAGCAATATCGGTATAAATGGAAGCGATCATTTCCTTTACACTCACATCATGCGATACGGCTTCGGGGGTTACTAAATTGGGCAGCTCCGGAAAACGGTTATGATTAAAACGGACATAATAACCCGACTTGGGCCTCGACTCAATAAGCCCCCTTCCTTCCAGGTGGTAATATGCCTGGAAAGCTGTGCCCATACTGATCCCGTACTTATCACTCAGCAGCCTTACAGAAGGAAGTTTATCACCAATTTTGAGTACTTCTTCGGCGATCATTTTTTCAAGACCATCAGCCACCTGCAGGTATATATGGTCGTCTGAATTAAATGTTGTTTTCATTTGCTTAAAATCTGATATAGTCAAAAATACAGAATCTGAATCTGTTTTTTGCAAAAAAAAAAGACAAATTTTGTTCTGTCAATTTAGAAAACCTGTTAAGAGATTAACCTGAGAATCGGTTAACCAGCCTGCCGGAAGGCAGCTTGGTTTGTCGGGTTCAAGACCATCTGAAGTTCTTCAACCGGTTAACTTTAATATTTGAAAGATGAGTTCGATAAAAATAATTGATTACCGGCCGGAACACAGGGCATTCTTTGAAAAATTCAACCGGCACTGGATTGAGAAATATTTTGTGATGGAGCCGGTTGATGAGTATGTGCTCACAAACCCCGAAGAAGCATTACTGAAACCGGGTGGCGCCATCCTAATGGCAACCTGTGACGGAGAAATTGCCGGAACAGTTGCCTTGCGTAAAGTAGATGACAGCAGTTTTGAATTTACCAAGATGGCAGTGGATGATAAATTTCAGCGGAGAGGAATTGCAGAAGCATTAAGTTATGCCAGCTTAAAAAAGGCAAAAGAACTGGGTGCAGAAAAAGTGATCCTGTATTCAAACAGCCAGCTTACGCCCGCCATACGCCTGTATGAAAAACTGGGATTCAAACATTTGCCCGTTGGTATTGGTGAATACAAGCGGTCGGATATAAAAATGGAGATCGGTATTTCGGACTTAAAGACGATAGCTATTGAACAAATAAACTGAGAAACAAGTAAACCATTAAACCTTTCTATATGGAAACAACGGCAGACATTATGATCCGCAAAACTACCAGCTCCCGGATTAAGGAAGTGGATTTTGAGCAACTCGAATTCGGTAAATACATTTCCGATCACATGCTGGTTTGTGATTATGCAAATGGCGAATGGAAGGAACCACAGATCGTTCCGTATGCGAACCTGTCCATGAGCCCGTCGGCCCTTGCCCTGCATTACGGACAAACTGTTTTTGAAGGAATGAAAGCCTTCCGTATGCATGATGGCAGCATCAACATCTTCCGCATGGATAAACATTACGACCGTTTTGTAAAATCACTGCAACGGATGTGCATGGCCATAGTACCCAAAGAAATTTTTGTAGAAGGACTGAGGCAACTTGTTGAACTGGACAAGGCCTGGGTTCCGTCAAAACCAGGCAATGCACTTTACCTGCGTCCGTTTGTATTTGCAAGCGAAGCAAGATTTGGGGTGAAGGTTTCCGAAGAGTACCGTTTTGTGATATTTACGGGGCCGGTACCATCTTTATATGCCGACCCGATAAAAGTAAAAGTGGAAACAGCATACATACGTGCGGCAAAAGGCGGAACAGGTTTTGCAAAATGCGGCGGTAATTACGGTGCGGCCTTCCTGCCCACGCAGCAGGCAAGGGAGGAAGGATACGACCAGGTATTGTGGACAGATGGGATCGAACATAAGTTCATTGAAGAATCCGGAATGATGAATGTGATGTTTGTCATCAACAATAAATTGGTTACGGCGCCTTTATCCGATTCCATATTGGATGGAGTTACCCGGGATTCATTGCTTACGCTTGCAAAAGACCTCGGTTACCAGGCCGAAGAAAGGCCAATAGCCGTGGCAGAACTGGAGGAGGCGTTTAAAAACGGAACCATCACCGAAGCTTTCGGTGCTGGTACGGCAGCCGTGGTGGCACCCATCCGGATCATTCACATCAATGGCATTGATTACAGTTTGCCAAAGTATGATGTAAACAAACTGTTGTATAAATTAAAAGCTGGTTTGGAAAATATCCGCCTGGGCGTGAGTGCCGATACGCATGGATGGAACTATATGCTGTAATACCGGGTTTAAATAGTAAGTACAGTGTTCTCTGCATCTATGTTCTTATGTGGTTCAGGTCATTCTGCTGCATAAGGACATAGATCTTTTATTTGGGGGGTATATAGTCAAACACCAGCACGGCATTTTCTTCCAAACTGGCACTGGAGAATAATTCATATCGTTTATCACCTGCATACACTACAATGAGTGCCGTATTGGGAGGTATGCTGCCAAGGTTCTCTGCAAATAAAATGATCTCGTGCCTTGTCTGCCCTTCATCCAGCTGCAGGTTTATTACGATGGGTTTTTCTGAAAGCCGCTGGTGACTGAGCAGTAGCCGGCCATTATAAAAAATACTCACCGTGTCTCCATCTACAACGGCATTGTCGTAAACATTAAGTGTGATGTTCTTTACATTTACTTCAATATGACTTTGTTCGGTATTTTTTCTTTTTGGAAACTGCTGTATTATTGTTGCGGGGGTATCTTTAGGCTGAATTTTCCGGGGAGTTAGTTGTACAGGGGCATCAATTATTGCAATGCTGTCTGCCTTTTTTTGCGGAATGGGGGCTACGGTTACTGCCGTGTCTGGTTGTTTATTTTCTTCCGGGAAACAATCCAGCATGCCTTCGAGGATTTTTTGCGGTCGGGGAGATACTTTTTTCAGATACACCGCATCATTAGCGCCCCCTGTAAGCAGAGTGAGAATGAATGATCTTATTATGGAAAACCCTTCCAGCATTTCTTCATTATCAAAAGCATGATTGCCAAGCGTCATCCGCATTAATAAATGTCCGCCGCTGTTTTCAATGAATGAAGAGCCTTCCAGTATCCACTTTCCTCTTTTCTTATCATATCGCCCGGTAAAATATGCCTTACAATAGCTGCGCTGATCTGCTTTCACATAATCCCAGCTATAGCCACATACCCTGTCGCCGTTCTGTACAATATTCAGTTGCAGGAACTGGTCATTGCCCAGGTCGCCTTCCCAGGTGCCGGTAATGTTTTTTTGAGCCTGTAAAAAATTTGCAAGTAAGATAAGCAGGGAGAAAATCAGATATCGTTTTGTGCGAATCATACCGATACTAAATTTACGCCAATTGCTGTTACATTCCCAAACTGAAGAGGTTTACCTGTTGTTTTTCCGGGGTTGTTAAAACAATATTGGTTGAACCGGCCTTTTCTGTAAAACCCGTTAATCCGCCGGCCTTTAATTTTTCAATTTTACCTTTCATGTCTGCTGCAAAAAAGGTAAGGGTTGGTTCAGTAAAATGTTTTGTCTGGTGCAAACCAACTATGCTCAGCCCATCAGAGGCAATGGCCCAGGGGTAGGGTGCTGTCATTTTTGAGAGTTCATTGAATCCTAATTTTTTCCAGAACACCAGCGATTGGTCAAGGTCGGCAACCGGCATGGCAAGTTCGCCAAACATTCCGCAAACCTGGTTCACATATTTTTCCGGGTTGAAATAATCCGTTTGCGGCATGGTTAACATCGTTGGCCCCGGCGGCTGTGCAAATCCATCCATGATATTCACCAGGCTGATGTTGAGGCCATCGGGAGATTTGAATAAATAACGCTTTACAAAGTCAGACGCTTTTGGCTTTTGGATAAAAGCGATGCCATTGCTTTCTACGTCAGCAACCACTTTGTCGATGTCTTTTACATAATAGGTGAGAGCGATGTAGGGCGTATCGTCTTTGCGGAGCATAATGAGCAATGCGCCATCCGAAATTTGTATCCAGGGAAATGGGAAATCCATCCGCATCACTTCTTTAAAACCGAGTTGCTGCCAGTAGGCAAAAGACTGCTCAAGGTCTGGCGATGTTATAGTGATGGCGGTTATTTCGCCCAACTTGGGTGTTGGTAAATTAAGCATGCTGTTTTCTTTCACTAAAGAAACGGAATTTTACCTGTATTCTAAAGCCCTTCATTGATTTACCCGAGTATTTTTTCAAAACAAACGCTGTTTTCCACGTTGAGGTACTGGCCATAGTTTGCGATCTGAATATAACCGCTTCTTTTGTAGAGGGCAATGGCTTCCGGCTGGCGTATGCCCGTTTCAAGTACGCATTTGGTGCAATTCATTTCAGCGGCCCATTTTTCCAGTTCAGCCAGCACCGCACCGGCAATTCTTTTTCCCCTGCTCTCCGGCACTGTGTACATGCGTTTCACTTCCATGGTACCGGGGCCGAATTCTCTTATGGCGCCGGAACCCACCGGCCTTCCATCTTCATAGGCAACAATGGCATGCTTTAGCATATTTGTTTTATTGAACTGTGCATAGAAAGCATGTTCATCGCCATCCCTTTCAGCAAGGTCTGCATCCAGTAGCTTTACCAGCGCAATAAAATCTGTATTATCGGAATCGGTTCTTTTTAATTCAAGCATAGTAGGTATAGTTGGAAGTCTGGATTTCACATTTAATTTGTTTTGGACAATGAAGATTCAAACCTTAGCTGGCTAAGTACAGGTCAAATACTTTTTGCTCTTTGATCTCCGTAAATCCAATTCGCTGATAGAATAAATGTGCTTCTTTGCGGATGACCTGCGAACGCACCCTTAGCTTGCTGACTGCTTTTGTAGTTGCCCATTCCGTTACTTTATTCACAAGCATTTGCCCGATCCCTTTCCGGTAATTGTTCTTATCGATCACCAGCCCGGCGATCTCTACCAGGGGATCCGATTCAACCGTAAGGGAATAAAATGCATGTATCCAGCCAACAACGCTTTGGTTGAGGGTTGCAACAAAAATACAATGATCATTTTTATTATTTAGTAATTCCGATAAACGGTTCAGCATTTTTTCACTGGAGGTTTTATAACCAAGCTGGCCGCATAATTCGGCAATGATCTCCGAATCATTACCTGTTGCTTCTCTTAATACGATGTTCATACAGATCGGTTTTATTTTACCGGGTATTTCTAAAAGCCCAGTTGTTTTATTACCATTGTCCTGTCAAACACCTGGCTGTGACCGCAAACCTTTCCGTCCCTGAAATGATAAATGGTCATGCCGGGCGTTTTTATTGATTTGCCGGTGGAAGGGAATGCAGCAATACTTCCCAGGTTGGTGCCCGTCATTATCCAGGTGATGCCAACGCAATCGCCATCTGCAACGGCAGACTGGATATCAAAATGCATATCCGGGAAAGGATCGAATGAATATTTTAAGCGGGTCTTGTATTCTTCGTTGTTCAATGTCTTCCCTTCCCATGGGTCTCCATGGTCAAGAAAGATCTTGTATTCGGGGTCAACAAATGTTTCCACGCTTCCAAACTCCTGCTTATTCCATACCCGGTCCATGAATTCCCGTAAGATCGTTTCATTATTCATTGTGCAGGTATTTATTTTCGCTGTTTATACTGATAGTCCGCATTGCAATGTACTCATAATAATAATTAAACCGCCTGGGAACCAGGGGCCGGGAGTGACAGGAGTGCATAGCTGAATTACCTGGTTGTTAATTGCCTGCTTTTTGCTGAAGCTTCTGTACCTGTGATCTTATGAATATCAATTCGGTTATCACGGCAAACAGGCTTGTATTTTTGAAATAATAATTTTCCCAGGAGGTACTGACGCCACTCCGGGGAACATCGGAAACAGATATAAAATCGCCCGGCTTAATATTGGGCTTACCGGCAAAATGTTTTTTTATGAATGCATTGTAATCGACCAGCCTGTTCTTTAAGGTAAGTAACCGCTGGTCATCGGGGTAAGAGAATGAAGTGGCCCCTTTTTGATTTGCCAGAACCGCCAGTTCATGCTTCATGCTGTCTACAGAACCGATAATGGCATTTGCTTTAATGGTCAGTTCCACTTCCGGCAAATGAAAGGAGTCCCGTTTAAATACGCGGGCACCGGCCGCATTTTTTTCCAGGCTGTCATTTGACCTGTGTAACGAACTATCTGTCTTTTTGAAACCGGTAAGCAAATTGTCCTGTTTCTGCTGAGATACCTGGATGGTCCAGAGTGTGTACACTCCTGCGCAAACAGCAATCATCATGAACAAGACTATTAAAGACAGTTTTATCATAGCAACTGGTATTTAACCACAAATGCTGTTTTTAGATAGGTAAGTGCCGGCAAGCATTTTACGAACCACGGTGAGATCTATGTTGTATGGCCTGGTAAAACGGATGCAGCCTTTGCCGATGCTTACGCCTTTGAATTCATTTTTATATTGCTCCATTACATCCTTTTTAAGGATATAAAGCGCAATGAAATTTTTCTGACTTGCAAAAGATACTTCGGCAATATTATTCTTCTCATAACAGGGCAGGCCGTAGCGCATGGTCTCTTCATAGCCTTTTAGTTCTTTAAGGCATAACTCCCTTATCCTGGTAAGGATGCTGAGTCTTTCGGGAGGAACTTCCTTCAAATACGTATCCACATTAGCTGCCTTACTTTGCATACATTGTTGCATTCGGTTAATAAAATGTACAGCGCCGGTACCGGGGTCTTAAGGTTATTTAAAATTTTAACCCGGCACAAGGGAAGATGTTCACCGGGAACCGGTAATAGCCCCGGATCGTAAATACAGCAGCCGCTATTGTTCCTCCAGTATCTTCTGCTTTGCCTTGTCATAATCCTCTTTGGTGATCAGTTGCTTCTCGAACAGGTCTTTGAGTTCACGTAACCTGTCTTCTTTTGATCTTCCCGGCTTTATGTTTTGTGTTTCCTCCCTGGCAACGTTCTCTTTCCTGGTCTCCACTTTTTGTATTACCGGGTTCCTGCTTTTTATATTATCGGCAATGCCGCCGGTGATGTCGTCTACTTCAAATTTTTTCTCGTACGTAATGGTTCCTATGATCTGGGAGCCGTTGCTTACATCAACGATCTGTGCCCGCAGGTTACTGAACTGTGTTCCATGATATTCATAATCGATCAGGATATTATAACTGTGCGAAGATACCGCATTGGCTTTTTCAACAACCGGCAGGCCGGCGGAAATGAATGCTTTTGTGAAGGCGCTGTATATGATGCCCCAGCCGGCCCGTTTGGGAGTGGTCTTGTTGATGGAGAATGCACTCACCGTATCCATTTTCCCGGTAATGTTTATGGTCAGGTATTTGCTGAGTTTGCGGTCGCCCTGTGCAAATGCAGCTGCATAAATGAGTATGGCCATTACGGCCAGGAAATTTTTCCGTTTCATGTTGAACATTTTTTGATAGCAGTTTATCTTTCTGTAAGAAGGAGCGTTTCTTAAAGATGGGTTTTTTTCCTGTAAAATGCAAGAGGGCATCAGCACCCGGTGCCACTATTGATTTTCAACCTCCGGCTCCGGGCCGGGTTTTATCCGGCTTCGGAATTCTTCCGGAACCAGCAATTCTCCGGGTATGGTGGGTACGTGCCCGATGGCATGATCAAATGCCAGGTGCATTTCGATCTCGCCTTTTTCTGTATTGTTGGCGATAACGGTGCCGATGATGGTTATGTATCCATTGCCAAATGCCGAGACGCCGAACTCTTTCAGTTTTGTTACCCTCACCTGGTTATCCTGCAGGGAGGAAGGCGGAATTTTATTTTTGATATTGACATACCTGAACTTGCCCCGGTTGCCGGTGGCTTTGCCAAACTGGAGCAGTTGCCCTGCGTAGATCGGGTAACCACAAGAGGTGTACAAGGTATCGTTCTCGAAGACTGGCATATAAAGCGCTGCCGCTTTTTCTCTGTTGATCTGGAATTCTTCCGGCAAGATCAGTTCGCTGGTTGTACCTGGCAGGCGGCTTCCGATGGCCTGGTCAAAGGCAATGGTTATGCTGATGGTTCCTTTTGATCCATCCCGGAACAGAATGCTGCCGTTAATTTCGATCGTGGCAAAGCCAAACATGGAATAACCATAGTGTAAAAGATCTTTAACCACAAAAGAATTATTTTCAAGCGAGCGAACAGCCACCCCGTTCATGATGGAAACATACCGGAACCCCTGTGAACTGGTGGCCTTCCCGAATTTCAGGGTTTGACCCGGGTATATCTTAAATCCGCAGGTAGTGTACAGGGTATCATTTGCAAACCGGGATTTATACTGTGCGGTCGAAAGCAGCGGGCAA
>Ga0209023_10000872_pt1 | contig 42988 bp, 42 predicted proteins | sample LakOneMetagenome_FD_187468 | JGI IMG/M metagenome (GOLD analysis project Ga0209023, IMG submission 187468) | Freshwater and sediment microbial communities from Lake Erie, Canada (SPAdes) (version 2) | ecosystem: Environmental > Aquatic > Freshwater > Lentic | place: Lake Erie, Canada...
GTGCAAGAGGCAATCGTGTCGCGCGCCGCCGCTGCAATGCAAAATATCATTTCGCAAAAGAAACGCATTTGTGTTGCGACAACTTCACGATTCTCTGGATATAGTACGCCCATGCTTCAATTCGGAAGGGAGGTCACGATGCCAGCACTTGCTGAAGCCCTGTCGACCAAACCATCTCGATTGCCATCACGTGTGGCGGACCGCCCGGTTTGCTCTGTTTGCGCAAACTCAATGATCGCCGCAGAAGCGTCCGCGTTTCTTTCCGAAGACGTGATCAGCTATTTGTGGACATGCGATAATTGCGGCTACGGCTTTGTCACGAAGCACGCCATGCGAGCTATCGCCTGCAACTGATCCTTTGAAATGCACTAGCGCGGAGAGATATCTCCCCGCGCCCACCCTTCACGCGTTTTATTGCAGAAGTCAGAGAACGTGCCGCCCGCGATGGCTGCGCGCGCGCCCTGCATCAGGGTCTGATAGTAGGCGATGTTGATTTCCGAGAGCAGCATCGCGCCGAGCGCCTCTTCCGATTTGATGAGGTGATGCAGATAGGCGCGTGAATAGCTGTTGGCCGAGCGCCACGGACTCTCTTCGTCCAGCGGACGCGGATCGTCGGCATGACGGGCATTGCGAAGATTGAGAACGCCAAGTCGCGTGAAGGCATGGCCGTGACGGCCGTTCCGCGTGGGCATCACGCAGTCGAACATATCGATCCCGCGCGCGATGGCCCCCAGCATGTCGTCCGGCGTGCCCACGCCCATCAGGTAGCGCGGCCGATCCTGCGGCAGCAGTGGGGCCGCCTCCTCGATCATCGCCAGCATCACCTCTTGCGGTTCGCCGACCGCAAGTCCGCCAATGGCGTAGCCGTGAAAACCGATATCGATCAGCGCGCGCGCACTGTCACGGCGCAGATCGGGTACGTCGCCGCCCTGCACGATGCCGAAGAGCATGTAACCTTCGGGTGCGCTTTCGAAAGCGCGCTTGCTGCGCTCGGCCCAACGGATCGAAAGTTGCATCGCGCGCTCGATGTCGGCGCGCTCCGCCGGCAGCCGCACGCATTCGTCGAGCTGCATGGCGATGTCCGAACCCAAGAGTCGCTGTATCTCGATAGCGCGCTCGGGTGATAGCTCAACTTTGGTGCCGTCGATGTGCGAACTGAACGTCACCGCGTGTTCGGTGACCTTCCGCAATTTCGACAGCGACATGACCTGAAAGCCGCCGGAGTCGGTCAGCATCGGGCCGTTCCAGGTGGTGAACTTCTGCAGGCCACCGAGCGCGGCAATGCGCTCCGCGCCGGGCCGCAGCATCAGGTGATAGGTGTTGCCGAGAACGATGTCCGCGCCGGTCTCGCGAATGTCACGCCAGTGGATGCCCTTCATGGCGCCCGCAGTCCCGACCGGCATGAAGGCAGGCGTCCGCACCACGCCATGCGGCGTCGTCAGTTCGCCGGTGCGGGCTTCGCCGTCGCGTCCATGCAATCTGAAATGGTTGGGAATTGTCATCCGCGGATTATCTCAGTTCGGCTCGCGGAATAACAGACACGCGTCGCCATACGAATAAAAGCGATAGCCGTTGCCGATGGCGTGAGCATAAGCGTGCTGCATCGTTTCCAATCCGCTGAAAGCGGACACCAGCATGAACAGTGTCGAACGCGGCAGGTGGAAATTCGTCATGAGAATATCGACCGCGCGGAAACGATAGCCCGGCGTAATGAAAATCGCCGTCTCGTCCGTGAAAGGCTGGATCAGCCCGTCTTCCGTGGCGGCGCTTTCGAGCAGCCGCAACGAAGTCGTCCCCACCGCGACGACGCGCCCGCCTTTCGCGCGTGCTGCGTTCAACGCGGTTGCTGTTTCAGCGGACACCGTTCCCCACTCGGCATGCATCTTATGACCGGACGTGTCGTCGGCCTTCACAGGCAGAAATGTTCCCGCCCCGACATGAAGCGTCAACCGATGCAAACCGATGCCGCGCTCGCGCAACGCAGCTTCCAGCGTTGGCGTAAAGTGCAACCCGGCGGTGGGGGCAGCAACCGCGCCCTCGGCGACGGCGAACATGGTTTGATAGTCCGCAGTGTCGCGCTCATCGGGTGCGCGCTTTGACGCGATGTAAGGCGGCAGCGGAGGCGCGCCGACATCCGCGATGGCTTGATCCAAAATCGGGCCGTGAAACGAGAATGCGAACGTGACCTCGCCGTTCTCGCCTTTGCTTTCCACCTGCGCGTCCAGATTGCCGAGCAAACATACGCGGCCCTCGTTGCCGAAGCGGACGATGTCACCTTCGCTCAATTTCCGGGCGGGTTTGACCAGTGCCTGCCAGCGCGATCCGTCGATGCGCTTGATCAAGGTCGCTTCTATCTTCGGTTCGGTCTCGCGGCCGATGCGGCGGCCCGTCAACTGCGCCGGAATGACCTTGGTGTCGTTGACCACAAGCTGATCGCCGGGCTGCAGGAACTGCGGCAGATCGCGGACAGCCGCATCGCGCACCTGCTCATCCGGTCTCACCACGAGCATGCGCGCCGTATCGCGCGGGCTGGCCGGCCGCAGCGCGATGTTGCTCTCGGGAAGCTCGAAATCGAACAGATCGGTGCGCATGGTGCTCAAATGTCGATGGCCGGGACATGCCCGGCCATCAGGTCTCACCCAAGTTTATAAGGGCGATCAGGCCGCGTCAGCCGCCATGTGCGCTTTAACGATCTTGTCCGGGTTCTGCACCGGCTCGCCGCGCTTGATCTTGTCGACGTTCTCCATGCCGGATGTGACGTTGCCCCAGGCCGTGTACTGGTTGTCCAGGAAGCGCGCGTCGCCAAAGCAGATGAAGAACTGTGAGTTCGCGGAGTCCGGGCTGGACGAGCGCGCCATCGACACCGTGCCGCGCACATGCGGCTCCTTGTTGAACTCGGCCTTGATGTTCGGGTAGCTGGAGCCGCCCGTGCCGATACCCTTGGGGCAGCCCGTCTGCGCCATGAAGCCTTCGATGACGCGGTGAAAGACGATGCCGTCGTAGAAGCCTTCGCGGACCAATTTCTTGATGTGTTCGACATGACCCGGCGCGAGGTCCGGACGCATCTCGATGGTCACCGGACCTTGCGTAGTTTCGAGGATCAATGTGTTTTCGGTATTTGCCATGACGTTTCCTTTGCAAACTGGAAAGCTGCGCTTGGCCGTAACGGCCGCAGCTCACTTGAAAAATGGATCGACTACTTGATGTCGGATGCGACCTGAACCTTGACCATCTTGTCGGGGTCCGCGACCGGTTCGCCGCGCTTCATCTTGTCCACGACATCCATGCCGGACACGACATCGCCGACGACAGTGTACTTGCCGTTCAGGAATGAGCCTTCCGCGAACATGATGAAGAATTGCGAGTTGGCGGAGTTGGGATCGCCCGCGCGCGCCATGCCGACCGTGCCACGCTTGAACGGGACGCTGGAGAATTCCGCCGGAAGGTTCGGATATTTCGAGCCGCCGGTGCCGTTGAACTTCGCGCCGTCGCCGGTCTGCGCCATGAAGCCGTCGATCACCCGATGGAATGGCACATTGTTGTAATAACCATCGCGCGCCAGCGTCTTGATGCGCTCGGCGTGCTTCGGCGCCAGATCGGTGCGCAGCTTGACGATGATGCGGCCCTTGGTGGTGTCGATGACGATGGCGTTGTCCTTGTCGAGGCCAGCGGGAAGCGCCTGCGCCAAGACAGGCGTTGCAAAAACGAGGGCCGCGAGGACGGCGAATATGCGGATCATGACAACTCCGGATCAGAGGTTGGTTATTTGAACTTCGTCTTCAGGCGCGCAGCGACCGCCTTGGGCACGAAGTGCGAAACGTCGCCGCCCATCCCTGCGATCTGACGCACCAGTGTGGCGGTGATCGGGCGGACGGTGGCGGATGCGGGAATGAAAACCGTGTGAACGTCAGGAACAAGGGTCTGGTTCATGCCGGCGATCTGCATTTCGTAATCCAGATCGGTGCCGTCGCGCAGACCTCGAATCAGGATGTTGGCTCCCGCGCGCTGCGCTGCAGTAACCGTCAGATCGTTGAACGTAACGCAGTCGATTTCGCAATGCGCACTGGCCGCGATCGGCGCGAACACCTCACGCACCATCTCCAGACGGTCTTCCGCCGAAAAGAGCGGAGCTTTGCCGGGATGAATGCCAATCGCGACGATCAGCCGGTCCACCAGGCTACAGGCCTGCCGAACCACATCGAGATGGCCGTTGGTAACCGGGTCAAACGACCCTGGATAAAGGGCAACACGGGACATGTCCCCTCCTACCCCGGCCCGGCAACTGCCGCAAGCGGTCGGGGTCGACGTCAGACCAGCCGAAAATCTTAAAACTTTGTGAACTTTTTCGGGGTGTCAGGCGTCTTCTCCCCAAGCGGCCGATGACGCCGCGGCATCACAGGGGACCAACCATGATCAAGGCACTTTCCGCCGCGGCGATCGCGGCCTTTGTTGCAGCAGCAATCACGCTTCTGCCGAGCTTTGCGCCGCAGGTCGAAGCAGGTGTTGCACAGCCGATGCTCAAAGCCGACCGGCTCCCGGTCCGCGCGCTCAGTCCGGCTTGCGCCGAACAAAATTGGCCAAATATCGATGCGTCCTGCCTGCGTCGCGGCAACTCCAAAGCGATCCAGCCAGCTCGTTTGGTCACCACCGATCGCGGTTAAGTCAGCGAAACTGTCCGTTCGAGACTGTCCAGTTGTCTTGGCGCTGTCGGACGTTGGCTTGTCTGTCAAGTCCGCCGAAAGCATGAATAAATCACGGAACCCGATGGCAATTTTCGAGCCCCGGTAGCAGAGTGTTGTGCTCGCTTGCATAACAGGCGGCACGACATCGGAGCGACGGGGGTTAACACGTGACGGCTATCCATTCTTCGGCTTCAGGGCGCACACCTGTATTGCCGATCGCAGCAACCGTGGGCGCTCTCGGCGTCGTTTATGGTGACATCGGAACAAGTCCTCTCTACGCGCTGAAAGAAGCCGCCAAAGCTGCGACTCATCACGGAGGCGGTGCGCTGACAAACAGCGCCATCCTCGGGATCGTCTCGCTGATCCTCTGGGCGCTCATTCTCATCATCTCATGCAAATACGCGCTGCTAATTATGCGGGCGGACAATCGCGGCGAAGGCGGCATCGTTGCCCTTCTGGCGCTGCTGTCTGCACGCGATGCCGAACCCGGCACGTGGCGCGCGAAGCTTCTCATCGTCGGATTGATCGGCGCGGCCTTGTTGTATGGAGACGGCGCGATTACGCCCGCTATTTCGGTACTCAGCGCCGTGGAAGGTTTGAAGGTCGACGCGCCGTCGCTCGCGCCCGCTGTCGTTCCGATATCCGTCGTTATTCTGATCGGTCTTTTCGTCATGCAAAGACAAGGCACCGGTTTTATCGGCAAGATTTTCGGACCAGTGATGCTGGCATGGTTCATTGTGCTCGCGTTGCTCGGCGTTTACGGCATCGTGCGCGCGCCGGGCGTGCTGGTAGCAGTGAGCCCCTATTACGCGTTCGACTTTCTGATCCATCAAAATTTCCACATCAGCTTCGGCATCCTCGGCGCGGCTTTTCTCGCTGTGACCGGCGGCGAAGCGATGTATGCCGACATGGGACATTTCGGCCGACTCCCGATCCGCATCGCGTGGTTCGGGGTTGCGTTGCCCGCCCTTGTGATCAATTACTTCGGCCAGGCAGCCCTGCTAATGACCGATCCAAGCGCGATCGACAATCCGTTCTATCAGCTCGCGCCTGACTGGGCACACTATCCGCTGGTGGCCTTCGCAACTCTTGCGGCAGTCATCGCGTCGCAAGCGATCATCACCGGCGTGTTCTCGCTCACTCAGCAAGCCATACAGCTTGGCTTCCTGCCGCGAATGCATATCCGCCACACCGCAAGCGATGAGAGAGGCCAGATCTACGTTCCGTTGATCAACTGGTTCCTCGCTGCGGGAACGCTCAGTGCGGTCGTCGCGTTCGGTACATCGGACGCTCTTGCCGGCGCATACGGCATCGCGGTGTCGCTGCTGATGGCCATCACGACGTTGCTTGCCGCGCTTGTGGCCATTCAGTGGGGCTATCCACCTATCGTCGTAATCGCGGTGAACGGCTTCTTCTTTGTGATCGACTGCATCTTCTTCGCAGCAAACTCGGCAAAGCTGTTCGAGGGCGGCTGGTTTCCGCTCGTCATCGCAGGCGGCATCGCATTCCTGATGCTGACCTGGCGTAGCGGTGTGCGGCTTGTCGAAAACGCGCGAGGTGCACTGCGCCAGCCCGAGGAAGACCTGATCGAAACGGCCGTCAGTAAATGTCATGCTCGGCTGGCAGGCACCGCAGTGTTCCTGGCATCGGCTCCGAACGGTGTGCCGCTGGCACTCACGCAGTTCGTCAAGCACAACCACGTTCTGCATGAACACGTCATCCTCGTTACAGTTCTCATTTCGGAATCTCCACGCATCGACAACGAGGATGACCAAACCGAAGTTCTGGAGGTCATTCCAGGTATTACCCGCGTGATCCTGCACTTCGGCTTCATGCAGTATCCGGTCATTCTGGACGGGCTGCAGCTTGCCTGTCGGCAGGGCAAATTGCCGGGCGTCGATCTCGATGACATCACCTACTACATCGGCCGCGAAACGATCATCCCGAGCGAAAAGGTCGATGGCATGTGGGTATGGCGCGAAACTGTGTTCGCGTTCCTGCAACGCAACGCCGAGCGCACAGCGGCCTTCTTCGGTGTGCCGACCCGGCAGGTCGTCGAATTCGGAACTGAAATCGAAATCTAATAGACACGCTCCCGGCCTTCACAGGCCGGGAGCGGCGCTTATCCGCCGTTGCCGTTTTCGGTTTCTTCAGTGATGTGCTCCACCGAAACGACATGCTCGTCTTCCGCGGTGTCGAACACGATCACGCCCTGCGTTGAGCGGCCCGCCACGCGGATGTCCTCGACCGGGCAGCGGATGAGCTGACCGGCGTCGGTCACCAGCATGATCTGATCGCTGTCCTCGACGGGGAACGACGCCACCAGCTTGCCGTTGCGGCTATTCACAGACATCGCAACGATGCCTTTGCCGCCGCGCCCGGTGGTGCGGTACTCAAACGACGAACTGCGCTTGCCATAGCCGTTCTCGCTGATGGTCAGCACGAACTGCTCAGCTGCCGACATCTCGGCATAGCGGCTCTGACTGAGCTGGACCGATGCCGATGCTTCTTCGGCATCCACCTCAGCCGTTTCTTCAGCAACCGTTTCACCGGCAACTGCACGGCGCATTTTCAGGTAAGCCGCACGTTCGTCCGACACCGCCTCAAGATGGCGCAGGATGGTCAGCGAGATCACCTTGTCGCCTTCGCCGAGCGCTATGCCGCGCACGCCCATGGATGTGCGTCCGGAGAACACGCGGACATCTGTGACCGGGAAGCGGATGCACTGGCCGCCAGCGGCGGTCAGCAAAACGTCGTCGTTTTCGGTGGCGATCTGCACATCGACGATGGCTTCGCCGTCATCGAGCTTCATTGCGATGATGCCGGAGCGGCGCACGTCCACAAAATCCGACAGCTTGTTGCGACGGACATTTCCGCCAGTGGTAGCGAACAGCACGTCGAGGTTCGCCCACGACGCTTCATCCTCGGGCAACGGCATGATGGTGGTGATGCGCTCGCCCTGCTCCAGCGGCAGAATGTTGATGAGAGCCTTGCCGCGCGAATTCGGCGCGGCCATCGGCAGCCGCCAGACTTTTTCCTTGTACACCTGACCATGCGACGAGAAGAACAGCACCGGCGTATGAGTCGAAGCCACAAATAGACGGCTGACGAAATCCTCGTCGCGCGTCTGCATGCCAGAACGGCCTTTGCCACCGCGCTTTTGTGCGCGATAGGTCGAGAGCGGCACGCGCTTGACATAACCGGCATGCGACACGGTCACGACCATGTCTTCCCGCTGGATAAGGTCTTCGTCCTCAACCTCGCCTTCCTGCTCGATGATCAGAGTGCGGCGCGGCGTCGCGAACTCGGACTTCACAGCCCCCAGTTCGTCCTTGATGATCGACTGAATACGCGCGCGCGAACGAAGAATGTCGAGATAGTCGGCAATTTCGAGCGCGAGCTTGTCGAGTTCTTCGGAAATTTCCTCGCGGCCCAGCGCGGTGAGGCGCTGCAGACGCAGGTCGAGAATGGCTTTGGCCTGTTCGAGCGACAGTCGCGCGGTGCCGTCCTCGGCGACGCGATGACGCGGATCGTCGATCAGCGTGATCATCGTCGCTACGTCTTTCGCCGGCCAGTCGCGCGACATCAGGGTTTCGCGCGCGGTGTTCGGATCGGGCGACGTGCGGATGACGCGGATGACTTCGTCGATATTGGCCACCGCGATGGCGAGACCGACCAGGATATGGGCGCGGTCGCGCGCCTTGTTGAGCAGGAACTTCGTGCGGCGCGACACAACCGTTTCGCGGAACGCGATGAAGACCGTCAGCAGATCCTTCAGGTTCATCACCTGCGGACGACCGCCGTCGAGCGCAACCATGTTCGCGCCGAAATTCGTCTGCAGCGGCGTGAACTTATAGAGCTGGTTCAGGATGACTTCGGGCACGACATCGCGCTTCAGTTCAACAACCACGCGATACCCATCGCGGTCGGACTCGTCGCGCAGATCGGAAATGCCTTCGATCTTCTTCTCGCGCACCAGTTCGGCGATGCGCTCGACCATGCTGGCCTTGTTCACCTGATACGGAATTTCGGAAACGACGATCGCGTAACGGTCTTTCTTGATGTCTTCGATCGTCACCTTGCCGCGCATCACGATGGAGCCGCGGCCGAGGTGGTACGCGGACCGTATTCCCTGACGTCCAAGGATGATGCCGCCCGTGGGGAAATCGGGACCGGGAACGATATTGATCAGATCGTCGATGCCGAGCGCCGGATCGTTGATCAGCGCGATACAGGCGTCTATCACCTCGCCGAGATTATGCGGCGGGATATTGGTCGCCATGCCGACGGCAATGCCGCCCGCGCCATTGACCAGCAGGTTGGGAAACTTCGCCGGAAGAACCTTCGGCTCGCGTTCAGAACTGTCGTAGTTCGGCTGGTAGTCGACCGTGTCTTTATCGATGTCGTCCAGCAGCGAGTGTGCGATCTTTTCGAGACGCGACTCGGTGTACCGCATGGCGGCAGCCATATCGCCGTCCACCGAACCGAAATTGCCCTGCCCATCGATCAGCGGCACGCGCATGGAAAAGTCCTGCGCCATGCGCACCATCGCGTCGTAGACCGACTGGTCGCCGTGCGGATGATACTTACCGATCACGTCACCGACGGTCCGCGCCGATTTGCGATACGGCTTGTTCCACTCGAAACCGTTCTCGTACATCGCGTAGAGAATGCGGCGGTGAACCGGCTTCAAACCGTCGCGCGCATCCGGCAGCGCACGCGCAACGATCACGCTCATCGCGTAATCGAGATACGAGCGCTTCATCTCATCCGTGATCGAAACGGGACGGATATCGGCCGTCTCGGGAGGGCCGGACGGCGGATCTTCTTGGTCAGCCAACGTGCGAATCCTGCGTGCGAAATACTGCTGTTATATAGGCTATTTCGCTAGCCAAAGCCAACCGCATTTGCCTGCGAAAAGGCTCCAAAAACCCTTGTATTTCCGGCATTTTCTAACGATCCGGAGAATCGATTCTGGGTGCCGATTCAACGTAGGTAAAACTGTCGCCGCAAGCTCACTTCAAGGACCGAACGCGACCGCGTGCATGACGCGGCCCGGCACGAAAGTGAACAATCCGGCAATCACGAGCCCGCCAGTGAAAATCGAGATCATCGTGATCTGATGACCCCTCACGCGATGTCGGTGCGCGTACCACAAGCCAAGTGGGATCATGACCAGCGACAGGATCGACAGCAGGTGAATTGGGCTCCAGGGGCCGACCAGCCTGATCTCGTTGATCCAGAATGAGGAGACGGCGACGGTCACCATCAGCGCGACCCACGTCCAACCAAGAGTGCGGTGGGGCAGCGTGCCCTTTGGTGCCGCAAGCTGGATGATGCCCAGCACAAGCGCGCCCATCGCCGCGAAGGCGTGCAGTTGGATGATCGGCGGCGCATTGAGCAGCGGCGCAAGGCTCATCAACGACCTCCTGCTCACATGGAAAACCAGACTGACGCCAACCCGCAATTGGCCGTCGAGCGGCTCTGTGATTGCATGTTAATATCATTAACATGCAATCCGTTCAAGCGTGGTTGGTCAGATCTTGTACGGCACCACGACAAAAGCCGGTGAGAAACTCACCGGCTTCGCGTCGGATCAATTTGAGCGTGACGATATTAGAACGGAATATCGTCGTTCATATCGTCATTGCGGCCGCCACCGGCAGCGACACGCCGCGGAGGCGCTGAGCGCGACGGACTGGACGATCCAAAATCGCCGCCATCGTCAGCACCGAACGAGCTGCCACCGCTGCTCTTGCCGTCCAGCATGGTCAGAGTTGAATTGAAGTTCTGAAGAACAACCTCGGTCGAATAGCGGTCCTTGCCATCCTTGTCCTGCCATTTGCGGGTCTGCAACTGGCCCTCAAGGTAAACCTTCGCGCCCTTCTTCAGATATTGCTCCGCGATCTTGCAGAGGCCTTCGCTAAAGATCACCACGCGATGCCACTCAGTCTTTTCCTTGCGCTCGCCAGTGTTCTTGTCGCGCCATGTATCAGATGTCGCAACGCTCAGATTGGCGATGGGCCGACCATCCTGCGTTCGCTTGATTTCAGGATCGGCACCGAGATTGCCGACCAGAATGACCTTATTGACGCTACCCGCCATTACCGTTCTCCACTGTTGCGCATTAAAGGGTGCGCCAGAATCTGTCGGAATTTGTGCTCGAGGACTCACCGCCTGCTCTGATAGGCGCGCGTCCAATTCGGTAAAGACCCTATACGTTCCCACCCCGCCAAAGATGCCGATGCCCCGGTTATCCACACATCAGCCGGGAACAATGAGGCGGAACTTTCCGGAACCGCGCACCCTCTCGCCACACTTAATATGTACCTGATTTGTTCTCAAGTCATGCAACCCTTTTAGAAGGCATATTTTTTAGGCGAAGAAGCGAATCGAGCTTCGCAAATGTGACCGAAACATGGAAAAATCAAGGAGCAAGAAAGAGAAAAATGCCAAATATTTCCTTAACTTAGGCGAAAAAGTTCCATGGCGAGTGTTGTATTTGGGAGACGGCTTTTTCGGCAGAAGTCGCTATAAATCGAGGCTCGAAATCGAATCCGATGGCGTTCGCGGCTCGGATCAAACTGCCCCGAAAAATCGGAGCAGATCTAAAACTGGAGAAGATGAAATGAAGAAGTTTTTGCTCGGCACGGTGGCTCTCCTCGCCCTCGGTACGGCTTCGGCGGTCGCGGCTGACCTTCCGGCCCGCACCTATACCAAGGCCCCGGTTTATGCCGCGCCGATCTACAACTGGACTGGCATCTACGTCGGCGCGCACATCGGCGCAGCTTTCGGCGGTGATGATGGTTTCGCGACCAACAATCCGGCCCTCGTCAGCAACAACCGTGATGCGTCGTTCCTCGGCGGCGGTCAGCTTGGCGCTGACTATCAGTTCGCTCCTAACTGGCTGGTTGGTATCGAAGGCCAGATCAGCGGCCTGTCGAAGAACGACCGTACGTTCTCGGCGATCAACACCGGTCTCGTCGCTCGCGATCGTTCCGACTGGCTCGCGTCGGTCACCGGCCGCCTCGGCTACACTTGGGGTCCGGGCCTGATCTACGCAAAGGGCGGTGTCGCGTTCCGTGACGACAACGGCCTGACCGCAAACTTCCCGGGCGTGACCGATCGCAAGTCGACCGGCTACACAGTCGGCGGCGGTTTGGAATACATGTTCGCTCCAGCCTGGTCGGCGAAGGTTGAATATCAGTACTACAACTTCGCCAGCACCAACGCAGCCTTCACGGACGGCACCGCCCTCAACTACAAGGACGACCTCCATACTGTGAAGCTCGGCGTGAACTATCGCTTCAACTGGGGTGGCCCGGTTGTAGCGAAGTATTGATCTTTGCGTCATCTGATTTTCTGACGGAAAGGCCGGCTCTTGAGCCGGCCTTTTTGTTTGCCGATGCCTCCGGAACCGCTGGAGATGTTTCCGCGCGATAAACCGTTGATGATGAGTTGAAGGCTCTGGAAATTCGCTTGCGTTCTTCCTATGTTCCGGACACGGCACTCTGACCTGCGACCCGAGATTCAACAAGAAACCGACGAACGGATTTGGCGTTCTTCGGATAGCGCTCGTGCGGCGCCAACTGTCACCGGAATTTCCTGATGGATGAAGTGATCAAGGCCAACCGCAAAGCGACAGCATCAAGCCTGCGGGCGATTACCATCCGCGGCGCGCGCGAGCACAATCTCAAGAACGTTGACCTCGAAATTCCGCGCGACAAGCTCGTCGTGTTCACGGGCCTGTCCGGATCGGGGAAATCCTCCCTCGCCTTCGATACGATCTATGCCGAAGGTCAGCGCCGCTATGTCGAGTCGCTGTCCGCTTACGCGCGACAATTCCTGGAAATGATGCAGAAGCCGGACGTCGATCAGATCGACGGCCTGTCGCCCGCCATTTCCATCGAGCAAAAAACAACGTCGAAAAATCCGCGCTCGACCGTCGGCACCGTCACCGAGATTTACGATTACATGCGCCTGTTGTGGGCGCGCGTCGGCGTGCCCTACTCGCCCGCGACAGGACTTCCCATCGAAAGCCAGATCGTCTCGCAGATGGTCGATCGCGTGCTGGCACTTCCGGAAGGAACACGGCTGTATCTGCTTGCGCCGGTCGCTCAGGGCCGCAAGGGTGAATACAAGAAAGAACTCGCGGACTATCTCAAGAAGGGATTTCAGCGCGTCAAGATCGACGGGACGTTTTACGAGCTTGCCGACGCGCCGGCGCTCGACAAGAAATTCCCGCACGACATCGATGTTGTTGTCGATCGCATCGTCGTGCGGCCGGATATGTCGCAACGCCTTGCGGAATCCTTCGAGACGGCACTGAAGCTGGCCGACGGTTTGGCCGTGGTCGAATTTGCGGACGCGCCTGCCGGCAGCGAAGCCGCGCCTGCCAAAAAAACAGATAAGAAGACCGCCAAGATTCACGACAAGAGCGGACCGGAGCGAATTCTATTTTCGGAAAAGTTTGCCTGCCCTGTATCCGGTTTCACAATTCCAGAGATCGAGCCGCGGCTGTTCTCGTTCAACAATCCGTATGGCGCCTGCCCGAAGTGCGGCGGCTTGGGCGTCGAGCAGCATATCGATGCTGAACTGGTGATCCCCGACAAGGATGCGACCTTGGGAAAGGGTGCCATCGCGCCTTGGGCGAAGTCATCGTCGCCCTACTATGTGCAGACGTTGCAGGCGCTCGGAAAATTCTACAAGTTCACGCTCAATACTAAGTGGAAGGATCTTCCGAAAAAGACCCAGAACGCGATCCTGTTCGGGTCCGGCGATGACGAGATCAAGTTCTCTTATGAAGACGGCGTGCGCTCTTACGATACCAAGAAGCCGTTCGAAGGCGTGGTCACCAACATTGAGCGCCGCTTTCATGAGACCGAAAGCGAGTGGGCGCGCGAGGAACTCGGAAAATATTTCACCGACGTGCCATGCGAGGCGTGCAACGGTTATCGCCTCAAGCCAGAGGCGCTATGCGTCAAGATTGGCGCCAAGAATATCGGCGAGATTTCCGAACTGTCGGTCCGCAAGGCGGGTGATTGGTTCGAAACCGTGCCCGGCTTGCTGAACAAGCAGCAGAACGAAATCGCGGGACGTATCTTGAAGGAAATCCGCGAGCGGCTGTTGTTCCTGCTCGATGTCGGTTTGAACTATCTGACGCTGTCGCGTTCGTCGGGCACGCTTTCCGGCGGAGAAAGCCAGCGTATCCGCCTCGCATCGCAAATCGGCTCCGGCCTGACCGGCGTTTTGTACGTTCTGGACGAGCCGTCCATCGGCCTTCATCAGCGAGATAACGCGCGGTTGCTCGACACGCTGCGGCGGCTGCGCGATCTCGGCAACACAGTAATCGTGGTCGAGCACGACGAGGACGCCATAGAGACCGCAGACTACGTCGTAGACGTCGGTCCGGGTGCCGGCGTGCATGGCGGCAACATCGTCGCGCAGGGCACGCCACAGCAGGTGATGAAGAATCCGAACTCGCTGACGGGAAAGTATCTCACCGGCGAGATGTTCGTGCCGATCCCCGAGCGGCGCCCGCCGAACCATCGCCGCACCATCAAAGTTATCAACGCGCGCGGCAACAATCTGAAGAACGTGTCTGCGGAAATTCCGCTCGGACTGTTTACTTGCGTCACGGGCGTATCGGGCGGCGGCAAGTCCACGCTGCTGATCGATACGCTGTACAAATCCATCGCGCGAAAACTCAACAATGCGTCGGAAGGCCCTGCCCCGCATGACCGTATAGAGGGTCTCGAGCATATCGACAAGATTATCGACATCGATCAGTCGCCGATCGGGCGCACGCCTCGTTCCAATCCCGCGACCTATACCGGCGCGTTCACGCCGATCCGCGAGTGGTTCGCGGGTCTGCCGGAGTCGAAAGCCCGCGGCTATGAGCCGGGACGTTTCTCGTTCAACGTGAAAGGCGGTCGCTGCGAGGCGTGCCAGGGCGACGGCCTTATCAAGATCGAGATGCACTTTCTGCCGGACGTTTACGTCACGTGCGATACCTGCAAGGGCAAGCGCTACAACCGCGAAACGCTGGAAGTTCTGTTCAAGGGCAAATCCATCGCGGACGTGCTCGACATGACCGTCGATGAGGCTGCCGACTTCTTCAAGGCGGTCCCGCGGGTGCGCGAAACCTTCCGAACATTGCAGCGCGTCGGCCTCGGATATATTCATGTCGGCCAGCAGGCCACCACGCTGTCAGGTGGCGAAGCGCAACGCGTGAAGCTCGCGAAAGAACTAAGCAAGCGCGCGACGGGCCGCACGCTGTACATTCTCGACGAGCCGACCACGGGCCTGCATTTCCACGATGTCTCGAAGCTGCTCGAAGTGCTTCACGAACTTGTGGCGCAAGGCAACAGCGTGGTGGTGATCGAACACAATCTCGAAGTCATCAAGACGGCGGACTGGGTGATCGATCTCGGCCCCGAGGGCGGCGACGGCGGCGGCGAGATCGTGGCCTGGGGGCCGCCGGAAGACATCGTCAAAGCACCGCGCAGCTATACCGGCAAATTCCTCGGACCAGTTTTAGACAAAGGTCAGGCTGGGAAAATCCGAAACGCTGGTGAAGCTGCGGAGTAGCACAGCGAAAGCGCGATGCGCGTCAGTGTGCCCTCCTTTCGGGGCGGCACGCATGAATACAATCCGCTTATCGCAGCCCCGTCCCCTTGCAGCGCTGGCACTTCATCACCCGGTCGCCCTTTTTAACGAGACCCGTGCCTTCGCAGTTTTTGCATTTCTGCTTTTTCTTGATGTTCGGGCCTTTTTCGTTTGCCATGATGCTCTCCGGGCGTTTTGGTAATGTATCGTATGACGCTATTCGCTTGGCGTTAAAAGATACCCTGTGCAAGGAAAAACAATGACCGAGATGATCCAGAACAATTCGGCGGAAAACCGCTACGAGCTGAATGTCGAGGGCCACAGCGCCGCGGCCTATTACGAGATCGCCAATGGCGTTATCACCTTCGTCCATACCGAAGTGCCGCCGGAGCTTGGCGGCAAGGGTGTCGGCTCTCGCCTCATCAAAGGCGCGCTGGATCAGGTTCGCGCTGCGGGGCTGAAGGTCGTTGCGCAATGCCCCTTCGTCAAAGCCTATATCGGCAAACACGCTGAATACGCCGATCTGCTGAAATGACGACGCAGGACTTATGAGAAGGCAAACTCCATGAGCGAAAATCCAGTCCGCAACAACACAGCGCTCAGCCGCTACGAACTCGATGTCGATGGTGTAACGGCATTTGCCAATTATCGGCTGACACCGAACGCGGTCGTTATCACCCATACCGAAACGCCGCGCGCGCTGCGCGGCCGTGGCATCGCCTCAAAACTGATGCAGGGTACGCTGCAGCAAATTCGTGCCGACGGACAAAAGGTCGTGGCGGGCTGCGGCTTTGTCGTCGATTATCTGGACAAGCATCCAGAGTTTGCGGACTTGGAAGCGTAGGCTTCAACTCAAATAAAAAGCCCACCAGATGGCGGGCTTTCTATTCAACGACTTTAGCGATCAGACGATCTTGATCGACATATCGGGCAGGCCTTCGAGCTTGCACAGCAGCACATCACCCTTCACCACCGGCCCGACATTTTCCGGCGTGCCTGAATAGATGATGTCGCCAGCCTTGAGTTCGAACGCCTCCGACAATTTCGAGATCTGTTCGGCGACATTCCAGATCATCTTTGTGAGATCGGAATTCTGCCGCACGGTTCCGTTGACCGCGAGCGAGATTGCACCCTTGTTGAAATGGCCGGTCTTCGTGACGGTGTGAATTGGCCCGAGCACGGCGGAGTGGTCGAAGCTCTTGCCGATTTCCCACGGCTTCTTTTCCGCACCCATGGCGTTTTGCAAATCGCGGCGGGTCATGTCGAGACCGAGCGCGTAGCCGTAAACGCAATCGAGCGCCTTATCGACGGGGATGTTGGTCCCGCCCGATTTCAGCGCAGCAACCAGTTCGACCTCATGATGATAGTTCTTGGTCAATGACGGATACGGATGATCGGCGACCGTATCGATCGCGACAACCTGAATGGCATCCGTCGGCTTTTGAAAAAAGAACGGCGGCTCGCGGGTTGGGTCCGAGCCGCGCTCGATGGCATGGGCCGCGTAGTTGCGTCCGATGCAGTAAATGCGCCGCACCGGAAATACTTCCTTGAGGCCGACGACAGGTATCGTTGCCTGCGCAACGGGGAAGATCGCCGTCACGCCCACTTGCGCCTGCGCGGATTCGCCCAAGGCAGCGGTGCCGGCCAAAGCCGCAGCACCTCCCGCAAGAATGTTTCTGCGATTGAAATCTGTCATGGCCGTTTCCCGTTCTTGCTTGTTGATTTTTATTGCCCCACCGCTTGCTTGTGCGCGGCGCGATCAATTCGTCCCGGTATTTTGTATTCCCGCTGCGCGGATTTGAACAGCGCCCGTTGATCTCTGTACGGCACAACGCAAAAGGCCCGCCATCGGGCGGGCCTTCGCGAGACAAAAGACGTCAACGATTAGTGCTTGAGATCGTCCGGCAGCTTGCCACCGTTGGCGGCCAGCTTGGTCATCACCTGCTTATGCAGCCAGATGTTCATCTTGGCCGAGTCGCTGGTGTCGCCGTCGTATTTCAATTCCTGGGCGAGTTCCTTGCGCGCGCTCAGGCTCGAGTCGATGTCGAGCGCTTTCATCAGATCGACGATGGACGTGCGCCACTCGAGCTTTTCGCCCTTGGCGGCAACCGCCTTGTCGAGGATCGGCGCAACATCGACCATCGGTACGCTCGCACCACCGCCTGCCGCAGAGCCCGCGCCACCGGCGGGTTCAGCCGCTTCGGCCTTGGTGCCGAAAATCGCGCCCATGATCTTACTAAAAATACTCATTCTAAAACTCCTGATGGCCCGTCGATGATTGATGAACGTAAGTGACGGTTCTCCGCTTGTCGGCTTTGCCGCGCGGTCACGAAACAGTGTAGACGCCTCGTCTCCGCTTGCCAATGCGACAGTCACTTCGCGCTGCGGCGATTTGAATCAATTGCGCCAAAATGACGCCACAATAGCGATCAGCCGCGCGTCGCGGCCGTCATCCGCTTGTCATTCGCGACGCTGTTCCCGAAGAATTTTGCTGCACCCGCTCGCCGGACGCTGCAAGCGAACGTGATGCGGTTTCAACGATGCGCTTTGTAAGGATCATGATACGCTTACGGTTCGCGCAGGTGTCCCTATGAGCTAACGCAGTGCATCTAGCCACTGTGTGACAAGGAAACAGTCACCATGAGCAGTCCCGTCACAACCAACTTAGAATCATTTACGCCCGAAGCGGGCGCATCGAAATACGTCGTGCGGAAAATAACGATGAGCGACATCGAGGACTCGCTCCGCTTGGGGTGGGAGGACTTTAAAGCCGTTCCAACTCACGCTGTTCTCCTCGCGATGATCTATCCCGTGCTCGGCCTTGTTCTCGCCCGCACCGTGCTCGGCTATTCGATCTTGCCGCTGCTGTTTCCTCTTGCCGCCGGGTTCGCGCTGCTTGGGCCATTCGCGGCTTTGGGATTCTACGAACTCAGCAAACGCCGTGAGCAAGGTGAGACACCGACTGCCTCGCAGGCGTTGGAAGTGTTGCGATCGCCCTCGCGCGTCGCCATGCTGGAATTTGGCGGCCTGTTGCTCGTGTTGTTCCTGGTATGGATCGCGACAGCGCAATCAATCTACAACTCGGCATTTGGTTATGCGACCGCCTCGAGCATCCCGGACTTCTTCCATCTCGTGCTTACGAGTGCAGCGGGACGAACGCTGATCGTGGTGGGATGCGGCGTCGGCTTCCTGTTCGCCCTGGTTGCGCTATGCATGAGCGTCGTGTCGTTCCCGCTGATGCTGGACCGTCACGCCAACGCAACGGACGCAATGCTCACCTCGCTTCGCGCCGTGGCGCAAAACCCGATGACGATGGCCGCATGGGGCGTCATCGTTGCGGTGCTTCTTGTCGCCGGAACCGTGCCGTTCTTCCTCGGACTCACGGTTGTCATTCCGGTCCTCGGCCATGCGACATGGCATCTGTATCGCAAGGTGATCGAACCCTCTGCCATTCCATATCAGCCACCGCCGGTCGAGAAGGCAAAGCGTTACGCTGCCGACTTTCCTGCCAGCCTGTTTTCATGGGGCCGCAAGGATAAGTAGCGGCAATGCGCTGACATCTGCGCGTCGGTTTTCTCTGCCCAGAATAAAAGCGCCCTCGTTTCGACGAGGGCGCTTTTTGGTTGTCAGATGGCGATTAGTGTTTGTGTTCTGAAGCACCGCCCGCGCCGATAGCGTTGACAGCAAAAGCTGCATCCAGCGTGCCGGCCTTCTCGAACGTCAATGTCGCTTTAAGCGCGTCGCCCTGCTTCAGCGGCTGCTTGATGTCCATGAACATCATGTGAAAGCCGCCGGGCTTGAGTTCGACGGTTTCGCCGGGCTTGATGACAATGCCATCCGGCAGCGGCCGCATTTTCATGACACCGTCCGTCATCGACATTTCGTGAATTTCTACATGATCCGCGCCGGGCGACGTTGCGCTGACAAGACGTTCTGCGGCTTTGCCATTGTTCGTGATCTTGAGATAACCGCCGGCGATCTTGGCACCGCCGGGCGTTGCGCGCGTCCACGGCGTCTCAACAACAATATCTCCGATCTTGAGCGCGTTGCCGCTTGCTGGTGCGGCCGCTCCCATCTTGGAATGATCCATCGTGCTGTGGTCCATCTGAGCCTGCGCAACCGTGGCCGTGTCGGATGCGATGCGCAGCATCGGCGCGGGAGATTTCAATGCGTGCGGGTCTTGCCCCGTTGCAGCGATCTGATCCCAGCGCACCTCGGTTTTCGCGCATTGCTGCAAGGTAGGGAAATACACCGCTTGCCCCGCGGCGAAGTCCGTCACGAAGCTTGCGAAAACGAACTCGTCGTAATTGTCGTCCGACAGCGTTCCACCGGACCAGACGACTTCCTTCGGTCCCTCGGTCACCGCTTTGCCGTGGCTCTGATAGGTCTTGGCATACGCACCGCGCGTAATGTTCAGTGTCCACCCCGCTTTGGGCATCGGCTTCACGCCGATAACACCTTCCGGAATCTGGATGCGGATGGCCTGCGTCGCCGCGCCATCGCAGCCATGAGGCACCTGAAACACAGCCTTGTAATAAGTGTTGGCGCGGGTCTCGCCAGTGGCGAGCGTGACATGCGCGACAGCGGGCGACTGGACAGCGAGAGCGCCAAGCGCGGTAAGTCCAGCGCCGGCGCGCAGCGAAAGGCTGCGAAAATTGTTGGTCATGTGGTCCTCGAATGATGTCTGAGAAATTTAAGCGCGGACGTCTCAGATCGTCGCGGGTGGCGCGCGGGCCGAAAAGGCGCACGTCTCGGACATCGGCAGCCAGACCGCCTCAGCGGGCAACGTAACCTGCACAAAGTCAGGCTGCTGTCTCGCCAGCACTGTCAGCCGGGGCGGCTCTGCTCCCGGTCCCGCGATGCATGCGCTGGCGCAGTCATGATGCGCTGGCGGCGGTGCAGGCGCGGTATCGCCGTTGTTGCTCCGGAGCGGGCCGCCAGCCACGCAAATGGCATTAAGGCCGCCCGGCTGGCTTGCAGCCAATGCCCCGCTCCACCCCAAGAGCAGCGCCTTGATGACCAGTGCCTGCGACAGCGTAAGGACAGTCAGAAACCGGCAGAGAGAAGCGCGCTTTGGCATCCAGCGGCTATGCCACGGTGCGGAGAGTACGTCCATGATCGCCAATAGCAGCAGACGAATAAGGCTATCATGACCGCATTGTAATGAATTCTAATTCGTTACTACGAAAGTCGCGAGCGCGTTGTAACCCGCAGATTTCAAACGAAAACCTCCGACTAACAAATAAGCATAGCTCAGGACTATCCGCATCGGAGTACCGAAGGAGACGATTCGGAGAGCTCCAGAGCATCGTTTATGACAACTGCATGATATATATGCCTAAAAGTGGCCTTAGATGTGAAGCTACAAACCTCCAGCTTATGATCGGATTGAGCAAATTTGCGCTGAAACCTTAATCATATCTTACGAATGATATGCGTTTTAGGATTAGCTGCATCGCAACATTTGAGGTTTTGCATCGCGGAATCGAGACCTATATTCCTTTCAACGAGGAGGCTACTCCAAAAGCTGAATCGTGAATACGAAGGAGAACTACCATGCTGCTTTCGATTTACCGCGCTATCCAGGCGTTCCGTGACTATCAGCGCAATGTCGCTGAACTGTCCCATTTGAGCGATCGGGAACTGGCCGATATCGGGCTCGACCGCTCTGATATCCAGCGGGTCGCAGCCGGTGCCTTGAAGGTGAAGGTCTAAAAACACCATCGCATCACCAACAGTTTCCAACGCCCGCTTCGAGCGGGCGTTGTCGTATCCGGGCGTAGCTTTAGGGCATTCTCAGGCCGCCCGAGATTGCATCGCAGCCTGCCCTTCTCTAGTTGTGGGCCATGACAGCCCAGAACGAACGTAACGCCCCAAACACCATCCACGTCATCGGAGGCGGCCTCGCCGGATCGGAAGCGGCGTGGCAGATCGCCAATGCCGGTGTGAATGTCGTGCTCCACGAGATGCGCCCGGTCCGGACCACAGAGGCACATCGCACCGACAGCCTGGCCGAACTGGTCTGCTCCAACTCCTTCCGCTCGGACGACGCCGCAAATAACGCCGTCGGGCTGCTGCACGCCGAACTCCGCAAGCTGAATTCACTGATCATGCGCAGCGCGGACGCCAATCAGGTTCCCGCAGGCGGCGCGCTTGCGGTGGATCGTGACGGATTTTCCGCAGCCGTCAGCGCTGCCTTGAACACGCATCCCAACATCGAGATTCGCCGAGAGGAAATCGGCGGGCTGCCTCCGGCGGATTGGCAGAATGTGATCGTCGCGACCGGGCCGCTGACATCGCCAGCGCTGGCCGATGCCATCCGCGGTCTTTCGGGCGAAGATGCCCTCGCTTTTTTTGATGCGATCGCGCCCATCGTCCATCGCGACTCCATCAACATGGAGGTGGCCTGGTTCCAATCGCGCTATGACAAGGTCGGTCCCGGCGGCACCGGCGCGGACTACATCAATTGCCCGATGACGCGCGAACAGTATGACGCATTCGTTGACGCGCTGATCTCGGGCGAGAAAACGGATTTCAAGGAGTGGGAAGAAAACACGCCCTACTTCGACGGCTGCTTGCCGATTGAAGTGATGGCGGCACGCGGCCGCGAAACGCTGCGTCACGGGCCGATGAAGCCAGTCGGCCTGACCAATCCGCGTGATCCCACGGTCAAGGCCTATGCCATTGTCCAGCTTCGTCAGGACAATAAACTCGGCACGCTCTACAACATGGTCGGCTTCCAGACCAAGCTGAAGCACGGCGCGCAGACCAATGTGTTTCGCGCCATCCCCGGTCTCGAAAGCGCCGAGTTCGCGCGCCTCGGTGGGCTGCATCGCAACACCTTCCTCAACTCGCCGAAGTTGCTCGATCCGCAATTGCGTCTGAAGGCGCAGCCGCGCCTGCGTTTCGCAGGGCAAATGACCGGCTGTGAAGGCTACGTGGAATCCGCGGGCGTCGGCCTGCTGGCGGGGCTGTTCGCCGCAGCCGATGTAAAACAGGAGCGCATCGCGCCGCCTCCACCGACAACGGCGCTTGGCGCGCTGCTCGGTCACATCACCGGCGGCCACATTGAAACCATCGACGCCGGTCCGCGCTCATTTCAGCCGATGAACATCAACTTCGGGCTGTTCCCGCCGCTAGCGTCACCGCCCACGAAGAAACCCGATGGATCGCGTCTACGCGGCAACGAAAAGACGGTCGCGAAGAAGCAAGCCATCAGCGCCCGCGCGCTTGTGGATCTCGATCTCTGGATCGCGGATCATTTCCGCGTGGCGGACGCAGCTTAGTTGGAAACGAACGGCTTGGCGTTCGCAGCACGCCAAGTTGTCCAGAGCATGCTGAGCCGCGACATTGTCGGCGGCGCGAACGGATCGGACATTTCCAGACGCGACAGTATTTTCCCGATGACAGCAAGCGGAAGAAAAGCGCGGCGCGCAGCGACAGGCGCATCGCCCAGCATCGCGAGCGCCTGATCCAATTGCGACTGCGCCTCCCGTCGCAAATGCGCCAGAGTTTCCTTCAGCGCAGGCGTCGTTTGCCTCAGGAAAACTTCTTCCGCGACCACCCCGCGAAGATTCATCAAATCCGCAGGCAAATACAATTGCCGGCGCGCGGCATGCCGTGGCAACGCGAGGATGACATCGAGCAATCCCTCGGCGATCCCGGCATGCTCGGACAGCCGCATGATGTTCGGCGAACCTTCACCAAGCACTCGCGCCCGCAGACTGAACAACGCCGCAGCCGTGTCACGGCAATGGGCTTCCAGCGCTGCCATATCGGGCATTGGATCGTCATAGACATCGAACACATGAGCATCGATCAGGCGCACCATTGTTTCGACCGGCAGATTGTGGAGCTTGATGGCGCGCAACAACTCCGCCGCGACCGGATTGCCTTCGGCGAGGCTGCTATCCGCGCCCTGCCCCTCGCCGGTCAACGTGTCGCGCCACCATTGGAGGCGAATTTCGCCGGGCAGCGGCTGGCTGATATGATCGCGGACCTGCGAGACCTCTGCATTGAAAGCTGCAAGCGCGAGCCCCGACCGTCGGGCTTCGGCGGGCACAAAAAGACTTGCGGCGTAGCTTTTGAAATCCTGCGCACGCACCAGATCGGCGCAGATGGTTTCAGCAGAATTATTTTGGGCCGCGCTCATGGCACCGCGATCAGTGCCGCAGCGACGCGCCGCCGTTCGCCGATCATCACGTTATAAGTGCGGATGGCCGGACCGGTCTGCATGGTATCGAGTGTGACATGCAAAGCGCGGAAAGCATTGCGCAGAGGCGCAGGCGCGATCCAGACCCCGCTGCCCGTCCCGATCAACAGCGTGTCGATCTGATTGGCGTTTTCAAAAACCTGCTGGAGCGAATATCGGTCAATATCTTTCGGATCGGTCACTCGCCAGGCCCATATCTCATCCGGCAAACACAACAGCGAGCCGCGATGCGACATGTCGGCAAACCGAAAACCGCCATTGCCGTAAGCCTCGATCGGCGCCGAGCGCGGAAGGTGCAGACCTTCGGGCGCGGAGTTCATGTCAGGGCTTCGGTGGCTTGTCTTCGCCGCCGCGGTTTTCACCCACGCCGAGATAGATCAGGATCGGCGCAGCGATAAAGATCGACGTATAGGTGCCGACCAGCACGACGCCGAAGGTCATGGTTGCCGCGAAGCTGTGGATCGCCTTGCCGCCGAACAGAAGCAGCGCAAGCAATGCAAGCGTCACCGTGACGTGGGTGATGATGGACCGCGACAGCGTCGAATTGATCGACGTGTTCAGCAGGTCTGTCATCGGCATTTTCTTGTAACGCCGTAGCATTTCGCGGATGCGGTCATAGATCACGACCGTATCGTTCAGCGAATATCCGAGAATGGTGAGCAGCGCCGCGATGCTGGTCAGATCGAATTCGATCTGCGTCACGGACATAAACCCCAACGTCAGCACGATGTCGTGGACGTTGGCGATCATCGCGCCGAGCGAGAACTGCCATTCAAAGCGGAACCAGAGATAGATGAAGATGCCGGCGATCGCGAGCATCAGGCCGACCGTGCCATAGGCGAGCAGTTCGCTCGACACGCGCGGCCCCACCACTTCGACGCGGCGATAATCGACACTGTCGCCGAACAGCTGCCGGACCTTCTGCACGGCGTTCTGTTGTGCCTGATCGCCGCCAGGTTGTTCAGCAATGCGGATCAAAACATCGTTCGGGCCGCCAAACTGCTGAAGCTGCACATCGCCGAAATTCAGCGTGGTAAGCTGCGCGCGCAAAGCGGCGATATCGGCAGGGCCGGATTTGGTCTGGATTTCAAGCAGCGTGCCGCCCTTGAAGTCGATGCCGAAATTCAGGCCATGCACGAAGTACAAGCCGATCGCAAGCAACGACAGCAAAGCCGAAACCGGAAAGCTGATGCGCCGGAAGCGCATGAAATCGAATTTCGTATCGTCCGGAACGATGCGAAGCGCGGGGATAACGCCATAGATGCTGAGCACCGTCAGGATGACGATGAAGACAGCGAGCGCGATGATGATGGTGTGAGTCACTGCTTAACCTATCTTCAAATCGGCACGGTCTTGGGGCGCTTCCAGCGCACCCACATCGCAACGATCAGCCGTGTCACGGTGAAGGCCGTGAAAACGGTAGTGATGATGCCGATGCCAAGCGTCACGGCGAAACCACGCACGGGGCCGGTGCCGATGTAGAACAGCACGGCAGCGGCGATGAATGTGGTGATGTTCGAGTCCAGAATGGTCGCGAGTGCGCGGGTAAAACCGGCATCTATCGCAGAAATCGCAGTGCGCCCGGCGCGCAGTTCCTCGCGGATGCGCTCATAAATCAGCACGTTGGAGTCCACCGCGATGCCGACAGTGAGCACGATTCCTGCAATGCCCGGCAGCGTCAGCGTCGCGTTGAGCAGCGACAGTATGCCGAAGATCATCGCCACGTTGATCGCCACCGCGACATTGGCGAAGAAACCGAACAGCCGGTACGTCAGCAGCATGAAGACGATGACAAGCACAGAGCCGACGTACGACGCGAGTTCGCCCGCGGCGATGGAGTCTTGTCCGAGACCCGGACCAACCGTGCGCTCCTCGATGATGGTCAGCGGCGCAGGCAACGCGCCCGCGCGCAGCAGGATCGCCAGATCGTTCGCGCCCTGCACCGTGAAGCTGCCAGAAATCTGACCCGAACCACCCGTGATGGGCTCGCGGATCACCGGCGCCGAAATCACCTCGTTATCGAGCACGATGGCGAAAGGCTGGCCGACATTCTCCAGCGTGGCTTGCGCGAACTTGCGCGCACCGGATGTGTTGAAGCGGAAGCTGACGATGGGTTCGCCACTGCCTCGCGAGTCGAAGCCAGGCTGCGCGTCTGTGAGATCACCGCCCGACACCAGCACTTGCTTCTTGATGACATACGGAATCTTCGGCGCCGAAGCGCTCATCAGGATTTCATCGTCGGGCGGAAGCCGCCCACCCTGCGCCTGATCCGGCGAGATGGTGGAGTCCACCATCCGGAAATCGAGCTTCGCGGTCTTGCCAAGCAATTCCTTCAGGCGCGTCGGGTCTTGCAGACCCGGCACCTGCACCAGAATGCGGTCGATGCCCTGACGCTGAATCAATGGTTCGACGGTGCCGAGTTCATTGATACGGCGTTCGACGATCTGGATCGACTGCTCGACCGACTGACGAATCCGTTCCGTGATCGCGGCGGGTGGTACGGTGAGACGGATCAAGCCGCCTCCAGCATCGCTCACTTCAACGCTGCGCTGGCCGCTCGAACCGAGCAAGCCGCCAAGTGGCTGCGAGAGCTCGCGCAGCTTTGCGAGCGCCGCCGTCTGGTCGCTGTCCTTGACGCGGACTTCAACGCTGTCAGTCTTTACCGCAAGCCCAGTGTAGCCGATCTTGGCATCGCGCAGTTGCCGGCGCACGTCGTCGCGCACCTGATCGAGCTTGTCTTTCTTGACCGAGTTTGAATCGACCTCGAGCAGGATGTGCGATCCGCCCTGCAGGTCGAGGCCCAGCACGACATGACGTTGCGCCCATTTCGGCCACGTCTTGACTGTCGCATCAGGGAAGAAATTCGGAACCGCGCAAAGGCACACGATCAGAGCAGTCAGAATGACCGCCAGTGCCTTCCACCGGGTGAAATACAGCATCGATAAGGATCCGTTAGATTCGTGAGAGCGCCAGTGCGCGAAGCATTAGCTCGCGGCGGTCTCTTCCTTGGTGTCCTTGGCGGGCTCGCCCTTGGTGCGGACGCCGGAAATCATCTGGCGCATCTGGCGAATGCGGACACCGTCCGCAATTTCGATTTCGATCTGATCGTCATCGACCACCTTGGTTACCTTGCCGACGAGACCGCCATTGGTGACGACCGTATCGCCACGGCGGATGTTCTTCACCAGATCAGCATGATCCTTCAGCTTCCGCTGCTGCGGCTTGAGGATCAGGAAATACATGATGACGAAGATCAGCGCGAAAGGCAGCAGTGACATCAGCATGCTGTTGGCGTCGGTGGCACCGGCGGCCTGGGCAAAGGCGGGGGTAATGAACATCGGAATGGTCCTCAGGAAGGCGAACGCCACGGGGCGAAACGCGATGGCGTTAGGGCCGTTTCGGCCGAATTTGCGCGGACTATAGCGGGGAGCCACCCAATTGCAACGGCGGCGGGAGTGCCGAATTCGTCATGCATTTGGGGCGCTTGCGGGCGTTCGCAAGCCTCGCTAAGGGTGCATTTCAAGGTGGCTTCGTTCATGTCCAAAAAACCCCGTAAAACGGCCTCTAAGGCCTCTGCAAAAGCGCGTCCCGGCAAGGCAGTCAGGACCGCGACAAAACGCCCTGCGTCAAAGACCGATGGCGATACCGCGCGCAGGATTGCGGTCGCATTGGAAAGCATCGCGGCCAGCCTGAATGCTTCCGCCGCCAAGTCGTCAGATACCGATTCTTTGAAGCGCGCGGACGCATTCGTCTGGCACCCGAATGGGCATCTGGTGCCGGTTCCCAAGGTCAGCCGCGTCGATCTCGGGCTGCTCCGTGGTATCGACCGGATGCGCGATATCCTGATCGAGAACACCGAACGCTTTGCCAAGGGCTTGCCCGCCAACAATGCATTGTTGTGGGGTGCTCGCGGCATGGGCAAATCCTCACTAGTCAAGGCGGCGCATGCCAGCGTGAACGCGCAAGTTGGCGGGAAGCTCAAGCTGATCGAAATTCATCGCGAGGATATCGAGAGCCTGCCGCTCTTGATGTCGCTGCTCCGCGAGTCCGAATTTCATTTCATCGTGTTTTGCGACGATTTGTCGTTCGACGGCAACGACGCATCCTACAAGTCGCTCAAGGCCGTGCTTGAAGGCGGCATCGAGGGACGGCCCGAGAACGTCATTCTTTATGCGACGTCAAACCGCCGCCACCTGCTGTCACGTGACATGATCGAGAACGAGCGCTCGACGGCGATCAATCCCGGCGAAGCGGTTGAGGAGAAAGTCTCGCTATCGGATCGCTTCGGCCTGTGGCTCGGCTTTCACAAGTGCAGCCAGGACGAATATCTCGATATGGTGCGCGGCTACTGCAAGCACTTCGGCGTTAAGATTGCCGACGCCGATCTCGAACGCGAAGCGCTCGAATGGTCCACCACGCGCGGCGCGCGCTCAGGCCGCGTGGCATGGCAGTTCACGCAGGAAATCGCCGGGCGCATGGGCGTGAGGCTCGTGGCCAAATAGGCCGACCGCCTTCCTCGTTCTGCTCATTCGTCTCGAAATTTTGGCGCACGCAGTTTGATTTTCGACGTGTGGTGCGGAGACGTATCTCCGCCGGGAGTTTCCCCGCGATAATACCACTTCTGCCAGCCTTCTCTCACCGTCTCGGGATTCTGAACTTTCAGATTCTCATTGAAAGTCATGCGAGAATTTCTGACGGCTTGAAACTGATCGCGGATATCCGGAGCTTTCTCCAGCATGATGACTTCCGGCTCGACTGCTTCAAGCGCCCGATAACCGATGAGCGTGATGAAACAGAAAGGCTCGTCTTTCTTGAACTCGACGACGCCGGGACGGGTGAACTGCCAATTCATCGTGAACGTAAACGGCATCCAGTCCGTTTCGATAATTCCATCGAGCGGGGCGATACCGTCTTTCGACAGATTTGGAATTCCGCGCGCCCAAATCCCGACGCCCGGTTCGGTGCGAAACAGATATCCCAATTGGAACGTCAGAATACCATGACCGAAATGCGATGCAGCCAGGCGACCATTGTTCCACGGGGCATCGATCTCGATCGCTATGTCGTCTAGTTCGACGCCACCATTCCACTCAGCTCTGACGCCTACGGGACTTAGCACCTCCCAGCCCATTGAGTTCGCGATGGTTAGTGGAAGGCATCGATAAGCATACCGCTGCCGGGTTTCATCCATCCACACACGGTCGGAACGTCCGGGCACAATCTGCGGAGCAGTCGAATGGATTTGATAGCAGGTGAGCTGACGCAATTGGATCTCCGGTATCTGCTTCAAGCGTAGGCACAAAGGTTACAACAACACCGTCGTGAATTCGATTTGTTGCCCTAATGCGTCACTCTGTCTAGTTTTCAGAACAGCTGTCAGGAACACATCCCGCGGGATTGACAGGCAGGTCCGAAAACCGTGATATCCGGCTTCTAACCAATGTGGTTGAGCGGATAATCGCTACGCATTGGGAAGAATAAAATACCAGCTAAATCGATGAGTCCGCCTCCGCTGGTATTTTGGACACGGCCGTTGAGCAGGCGAAGAGCGTCTACATCAGATAGACGTTAAAGTTTCGAGCTTTGTGAAGCTAAGGAGATCGAATGTCGAACGTTTTAATGGGACCGCCACCACCGCCTCCGCCACCACCGTCAACAGGTACTTGATAGGCGCGGAACTGGCCTTCAAAGCACAAAGAGAAAAAAGTAAAATGCCGAATGTTTTGATGGGACCTCCTCCTCCACCGCCGCCAATGGATAAGGCGTCAATTTCTTACGAAGTTGCAACAGCGAGAACTAAATGACGAACGTTTTGATGGGACCGCCGCCACCACCACCACCGCCGCCTCCCGGGCCGGTTGCTAATTGATAGGCGCGAAACAGGTCTGCAAAACCTGAGAAAAAAGGAAAGCAAAATGACGAACGTTTTGATGGGACCGCCACCGCCGCCGCCGCCACCGCCGACTTCTGGTTAGGCCTGTAGCTTCCTGAAAAGTTGGGATAGCGAGAGCGTAAATGTCGAATGTTCCAATGGGACCGCCGCCACCACCGCCGCCGCAGTAACAGCGCCCTAAACGCGCCGTGTTGCCCCAAATTGAGAAAAAAGAGAAATCAGATGTCGAATGTTTTGATGGGGCCACCGCCACCGCCGCCTCCCCCGCCACCAGCATCGGCCGACTAACTGGTTTGCGCAGTCAAGTTGCGCGTATCCAAATAAATTGAGGCCCGGCATCGTCGGGCCTTAATTTTTGGGGCTGTGGTCTTCGCCCGCGATACGTATTCGTCCGTACCGCTTTGCTGGACAAGACAAGGGACCAGATGGAACGGCCTCCCTCCGAAGCTTACGAACTGGCGGTTATTATTCCGACCTACAACCGCGCGGGCTCTCTTGAGCGCACAATCGACAGCGTTTTAGCTGCGGCGCTTCCGACGGTTGAGATCACGGTCGTTGACGACGGATCGACTGACGACACCTCGTCCATGTTGACGCGGTACGAACAAGAGAAAATCAAAATCATTCGCCTCCCTCGTCGGGAAGGTGGCAACCATGCGCGAAATGTCGGCGTAACCGCGACGAGCGCGCCGCTTCTTGCCTTTTTAGATTCTGACGATGCCTTCAACGCGTCGCGCCCAGCACGATTGATCGAATTTTATCATACCAACCCGGAGATCGATGCTGTCCTGGACAGTTTCATCGTAAAGCGGCGCGGAAAAGAAAGAGACGCAGTTCAACCCGTGGGATGTTTCGATCACAACAGGCTTGTCAGCCTTCTCGTGACGCATGCCATCCCGCTGACAAATTCGACAATCTCGGTGCGCCGGGCAGCTTTCGACGCTATCGGTGGATATGACAGGTCTCTCAAGCGGCAGCAGGACAGAGATTTTTTGCTTCGCCTTTCCGCAAACTCGAGGATTTACCTGGGATCAGGCAAAGACGTTCTGAAAACACAAAGCGATGACTCGATCTCAAGGCAAGGTCCGGACTCCGTTAGCGCCCTCGCCGCGATTGTCGCCCGTCATCCGGAGTTTCAAGCTCCCGAATATCATGATCTACTCCGTTACCTCGCCGTGCGAGGCATTCTGAAATCATTTATCGCCGGCGATGTCATAAACGCCTACCGGGAAATTCGAGCGTTAAACAACAATGATGTGCTTCCGCGCTCATTCTGGGAATGTCTTCGGCTTTATCGCCGCGGGAAAAAAGTACGCACGGATGCACGGGCGGCCATTTACGCAGAGTCTTCGAAGTCCTCCTCGGCCGCGCCCAAAGCCTAGGCCGCACGCATGATCGTCCTGATTACATCGCGGGGGCACGGCTACACGCTCAAGAGTATCACGAACGGAAAATTCGGATTTCCGACGCCGGCTGTGACCATCACGAGGTACGAAAGACTGCTCGGAGCGCGGCGCTTTCCGAAAGCCACTTACATATTTTCCGACATCGAGCGGTTGTCGCCCTTTGAGCTGCGGCTCGCAGCCGAACTGTATCGCGCGATGAGTGCGGCGGGCCTGCGCTGCCTCAACGACCCAGCCAAAGTGAAATCGCGCTTAAGCCTTTTGCAGACACTGCACCGTTCCGGGATCAATCCGTTTAACGCCTACCGCGCCGACGAATATCCCAGGCCCACGCGCTTTCCAGTCTTTGTGCGCTTTGAATCGGATCATGGCGTTCCGCTATCCGAATTGATCCATTCGCAAGACGAACTGGATGCTGCGCTCACAGCTATTGAGGACAAGGGAATTCCCTTGCGCGGCACCATTGTTGTTGAATTCTGCGCGGTTGCAGACGGCGCCGGTCTTTTCGCGAAATGGGGGGCTTTTCGCGTAGGCCAGGACATAACTGTCGATCATGTCGCGGTCGAGAAAAAGTGGCTGGTCAAATATGGAAAATGGGACGACCTCACCGAAGAGATTGTTGATGAGGAGCACCGTGCCGTTTCGTCGAACCAAGTCAGCTCTCAGCTGAAGCAGGCATTCGACCTGGCCTGTATCGAATTCGGCAGAGCCGACTACGCGATCGTCGATGGCAAGACGATAATCTACGAAATCAATACCAATCCTTACATCGGGCCTTATGTGCGCGATCCAAAGCCGCTACGCGCGGAGACACAGATCATCGCCCGAACCCGTCTCGGGAATGCGCTGAAAGCCATCGATACGAACGGCGACGGACATGTCAGCATCGAGCTAACCCCGCTGCTCCGTAAATGCCGCCGCTGGCGCATAGGCTGGCTTCTTCCGAAATATCCATAAAGTAAAAACCCCCGGACTTTCGACCGGGGGTTTTGAGTTTTGCGAAAACCGCGCGCTTATGCGCCGTTCAGGAATTGAAGTGGGTCGACGGCTGAAGATCCTTTGCGGATCTCGAAGTGGAGCTGCGGCGACCCCACCTCTCCCGACTGACCCGATTTAGCAATGATCTGGCCGCGCTTGATCGTATCTCCGCGCTTCACCATCAGTTCACTCGCATGGGCATACGCGGTGACATATCCGTTGGAGTGCCGAACCAGGATCAGATTGCCGTATCCCTTGAGCTCGCTGCCTGAATAGGCAACCACGCCGTCCTCGGCGGCCTTCACAGGCGTACCTTCCGGAACGGCGACATTGATGCCGTCATTCTGCTTGCCGTTGGTCTTTGCGCCGTAAGCCGTGATGACACGGCCGCGCACCGGCCAGCGGAAGGTCGGCAGAGCGTTGGTCGCATCGGCAGCTTTGACCGGCGACTGAGCGTCAGCGATATCGGTTGTCTCAGTGGCGACACGAGCCTTCTGTTGCTGCTCGCCGGCAGGCGTTGCAGCGGCAACCTTCTGTGCGGCAGCGGGAGCAGCTAGAGGTGCAGCTACGACCTTCGGAGTTTCGGCAACCACCTGCGGCGCAGGTGCTGCGACAGCAGCAGTCTTGCCGCCCGGCACGTTGATCTTGCTGCCGAGCTTGAGCTGCGTCGTCACTGGAATGTTGTTAGCGGCGGCAAGCTGCGCGGGCGAAATCTGGTTACGACGCGCGATATTCATCAGCGTGTCGCCCTTGTTGACGACATGCACGCTCGCCGGAAGCGCCGAAGCGGCTTTCGTGCTCGGTGCAGGCGACATCGCGGGAGGCGTGGCCTGAGCCGTGCGGCGCGGGATTACGAGTTGCTGGCCGGGCTGCAAGACGCGCGGCCCGCCGTAACCGTTGGCCTTCATGATTTCGGCGGACGGAACGTTGTAACGCTTCGAGATAACATCGAGCGTATCGGCCGTGCCGACGATGATCGTGGTGCCGCCTTCGCGATGCCAGCCGGAGGTCGCAGCGACCGAACGCGGCGCAACAGTCCCGGTTGTTTCAATCGGCGATGATGGAGGCGCGTAAGACCCGATGCCACGACCGCCACCTGCGGTCGGCACCGATGCGACAGGTGCCGCCAGCGGAGCAGACGAAATCGGCGATGTGTGCGGCCGGGCGTATTGCGGAAGCTCGCGCGGCTGCTGATAAGAGGATTGCTGCTGATAAGATGGCTGCTGCTGCGGTGCCTGATAAGGCGCACCGCGATAATTACTCGGCACCGAACCCGTCGACTCCGGCGCACCGCGCGACGAGAACGGATTGGAGAATGAGTTATCGGAGAACCGGGTCTGGGTGTCGGCGCTACATCCGCCAAATCCGACCGAGACGAGCGTCAGGACCACAAAATGGGGCGAATGACGCGAGCTTAGCAACTCGACAAAGCGGGACATGGTTACTCACTCATACACGCAACTAACACAAATTTGAGTAAACACAGTTCGAGTAAATAACTGTTTAAGGCGCGGATTCCGCTTTAACTTTCATGACGCAAGGCGGGCACGGCCTTTGCAAGTCCGCTCTACATCTCGCGCGCGATCCCCGGCAGCGCTGGCACAAAACGCACCGCGAGCAGGTCTTCCCTCTCCGCGCCATCCGCCGTTTTCACAAAGCGCGTGAGCATCTGTGTGTCGGCCACTGGCCCAACAGGCGCGACCAGAATTCCACCCGGCTCCAGTTTTGCAAGCAGTGCCGCCGGCACTTCATGCATCGCCGCCGTGACGATGATCCGGTCGAATGTGCCAAGCGTTTCCGGCACATCAAAACCGTCGCCGAGGATCACAGCGACATTGCCGCAGCCAAGTTCAGACAACAGCCGCCGGGAGCGGTCGGCCAATGTCCGGAAACGCTCAAGGCTGACGACTTCGCGACAGATCTGCGACAGGATCGTAGCCTGATAACCTGAGCCTGTGCCGACTTCGAGCACGCGATGTGCTGCGCGCAAATCGAGCTTTTCGGTCATGTAGGCCACGACGAAGGGCTGGCTAATCGTTTGGCCGCAAGCGATCCCAAGCGCGGTGTCGCGGTACGCATAGATACGATCAACCGGCCGCACGAACAGTTCGCGAGGGACATTTTCCATCGCTTGCAACACCGCCTTGTCGCTGATACCGCGCTGCCGGAGGTTGAGTTGAAATTTCATTTTCTCTTGTGGCACAGGCTGAAGCATCGCAACCATCGCTTAGGTGTGGGTTTTCGGCGCTGGTATTGTTTGACAAGAGAATGAATATCCGGTCTCTAAAATAACGGTTCCCACACCTGGAACCGAAACACCTCGTGCAAGTTGTGTGCGGGATACTTATGTTGTTCCAGTAACAAGCTGTCCAATTTGCCATTTGGGGTACAAATGCCCGGCACGCTCAAAGCCGGACCGAAACGCTCGGTCCTGCTCGTGGAAGACGAAGTTATGATCCGCATGATGGTGGCGGACATGCTCGAGGAGCTTGGCTACACGATTGTCGGCGAAGCGGGCGACATCGATGAGGGAGTCAGGCTCGTGCAGGCGACCGATTTCGACATCGCCATTCTCGATGTGAACGTCAACGGCCGGGTGATTTCACCCGTTGCCGAAGCCGTTCAGATGCGCGGCCTGCCATTCGTGTTCGCGACGGGTTACGGTTCGCAGGGCGTGCCTGAAAAATTCCGCGATTGCCCGACGCTTCAAAAGCCATTTCAGATCGAGACGCTTGCGAACACGATCGAGCACGTCTTGAAAGGCGTCGCCGCCTAAGCTCGCAATTATTTCCAGACGTCTTTGAGCTTTTCCGAGAACACAACATCGGTGCGGTCGAGCCGCAGCGGCGTGACGGACACGTAGTTCGCAGCAAGCGCCGCAAGGTCCGTCCCCTCACCCGGCACTTCTTTCGTTGCCGGCATCTCGAAGCCGATCCAGTAATACGGATTGCCGCGCCCGTCGTGACGCTGATCGACACGCAGGAAGCCCTGATTGCGCTTTCCCTGCCTCGTCACAACGACGCCCTTCACATCTTCCGGCATGCACGCGGGAAAATTCACATTGATGACGGTGTCTCGCGGCACGCCTAGCTTCATCACATTGCGGATGATGTCCGGGCCGAATTTCAGCGCGGTGTCCCACAGCGGTTTCTTGCGTGTCTCGAAACTGAATTCCTGCGACAGCGCGAAGGACGGTAGACCCAGAATGGTGCCTTCGAGCGCGCCCGCGATGGTGCCGGAATACACGACATCCTCCGCGACGTTGCGGCCTTTGTTGACGCCGGAGAGAACGAGATTGGGCATGGTTTCGCCGAGCACATGACGCGAACCCATGATGACGCAATCGGTTGGCGTGCCGCGCACGGCAAAATGGCGCGGACCCACTTCGCGCAAACGCATCGGATCATTCAGCGACAGCGAATGCGAGACACCCGATTGATCGAGCTCGGGCGCGACCACCCACACATCGTCCGACAACTGCTTGGCAATTTCCTCGACGACTTTAAGGCCCGGCGCGTGAATGCCGTCATCGTTGGTGCAGAGAATTCGCATTTTCTTCTTAATCCTTCGCGATCACTTTGAGGCCGCCCATATAGGGCTGCAGCACGTCCGGCACGGCAATCGAGCCGTCCTCCTGCTGATAGGTTTCCATCACGGCGATCAAAGCGCGGCCCACCGCTGTGCCCGAGCCGTTCAGCGTATGCACGAAACGCGGCTTGCCGTCCGGCCCGCGCGAGCGCGCGTCCATGCGCCGCGCCTGAAAGTCCCCGCACACCGAGCAGGACGAAATCTCGCGGTACATGCCGCCCTCACCTTGGCCCGGCATCCATACTTCGATGTCGTAAGTCTTTTGTGACGCGAAACCCATATCGCCAGTGCACAGCGTCATCACGCGATAATGCAGACCGAGACGGCGCAGCACTTCCTCGGCGCAAGCGAGCATTCGCTCGTGTTCGTTCTTGGATTCTTCCGGCGTCGTGATTGAGACCAATTCGACCTTGGTGAACTGATGCTGGCGGATCATGCCGCGCGTGTCGCGTCCCGCAGCACCGGCTTCCGCACGGAAGCATGGCGTCAGCGCCGTGAGCCGCAGCGGCAATTCTTTCTCGTCGAGAATGGATTCGCGAACGAGATTGGTCAGCGGGACTTCAGCGGTCGGGATGAGCCAATATCCTTCGCCATCATTCCCGACAGCACCCGCCGCAAACTGATCGTCCCGAAACTTCGGCAATTGCGCCGTGCCGAACATCGCATCGTCGCGAACCAGCAGCGGCGGATTGACTTCCGCATAGCCGTGTTCGTTCGTGTGCAGATCGAGCATGAATTGGCCGATGGCGCGTTCAAGTCGCGCGATGCCTTTCTTCAAGACGACAAAGCGCGCGCCGGATAGCTTAGCCGCCGTCTCGAAGTCCATGAATTTCAGAGCTTCGCCGAGTTCGACATGCTCTTTCGGCTTGAACGCGTAATTGCGTTTCGCGCCGAAGCGATGATGCTCGACATTGCCGTGTTCGTCGGCACCGTCCGGCACTTCCGCGAGCGGCAGGTTTGGAATCTGCGCGAGTTCTTTTTTCAAGTCTTCTTCGACCTGCTTCACCGTTGCCTCAAGCTCGGGCAACCGGGTCTTGAGTTCGCCGACTTCGGCCATCAGCGCGTCGGCGCGTGCGTTATCCTTGTTCTTCTTCGCGTCGCCGATTTCCTTGGAAGCCGCATTCCGCCGTGCCTGCGCCTGCTCGGATGCCAGAATGGCCGCGCGGCGCTTCTCATCCATAGCGATCAGCGGCTTCGACAAAGGCTCGAGCCCGCGCCGTTTCAGGGCGCCGTCAAAAGCGTCCGGGTTGTCGCGAATCCATTTGATGTCGTGCATGGCAATATCCAGTCATAGCCGGTCACTTGCGGCCATCGCGTCAAATTCCGGGTGGGTTAGACCAAGCCGCGTCCACCCCGGTCAAGCCCGGATGCCGCGAATCGAGGGATTTGGCGGCAATGTTATCCGAAGATCACTCCGCCGGGGTCGTGGCGGGTGGCGTGGGCGGAGCATCCGCTGGTGGCGTCGCGGCAGCCTCCTTGGCGGCCTTTTTCTCCACGAACGACACCGCGATGATCGAGCCCTCGTAGAGTATCAGAAGCGGGATCGCCAACGATGCTTGGCTGATGACATCCGGCGGCGTCAGGATCGCCGCGATCACGAACGCAACCACGATGAAATAGCGCCGCTTCTCGCGCAGTTGCTTCGAGGTCAAAACGCCGATGCGGCCGAGCAGCGTAAGGATCACCGGCAATTGAAACGCGATGCCGAACGCGAAGATCAAAGACATCATCAGCGAGAGATACTCGCCGACCTTCGGCAGCAGCGCGATCTGCGCCGTCTCCGCGCCGCCGACCTGCTGCATGCCGAGCGAGAAGCGGATCAGCATCGGCAGCACAAGGAAGTAAACCAGCAGCGAACCGAGCACGAAGAAGATCGGCGTGGCGATCAGGTACGGCAGGAACGCGCCGCGCTCGTGCTTGTAGAGACCGGGCGCAACAAACATGTAGATTTGCGCCGCGACCACAGGAAACGAAATGAAGCCCGCGCCGAACATGGCGAGTTTCAACTGCGTCAGGAAATACTCCAGCAGCGCGGTGTAAATGAATTTCGAATTTTCCGGGCCTGCGACCCAGACGAACGGCCACACCAGCACGTTGTAAATCTGCTTGGCGAAAAAAAAGCAGAAGATGAACGCGACACCAAAGGCGAGCAGCGCCTTGATGAGCCGCGCGCGCAGCTCGATCAGGTGCTCCATCAGGGGAGCCTTGGTGGCTTCGATGTCTTCGGCGCTCATGACGCTTTGGCGTCCGGGACTTGTGTCGCTGCGCTCGCCGGCGTTCCGGTCGTGGCCGCATGCGCTTCGGCCTCAACGAACGTCTCGGGCGTCGGCGGCTCGGGCGTTGTCGGCGTCACGGGCGGATTGACTGCGTTTTCGACATCCTTGTTCAACGACGTCAGCAAATTCGTGGGAGATAAATCCTTCGCGGCGGCGGAAGCCTCGTCAAAGGTCTTCTTGATGTCGGCCATTTCGGCCTCGCGCATCGCCTCGTTGAACTGGCCTTGAAATTCGCCAGCCATGCGGCGCGCCTTGCCGATCCATTGCCCGACCATGCGCAGCACGCCCGGCAACTCCTTCGGGCCGATGGCGATCAGCGCTACAACGCCGATGACGACCAGTTCACTCCACCCGATGTCGAACATGGGAAATTCCGCTGCCGGAGCTTGGCTCCGTACCTTCTAGATCAGCGCGGCCGCGACGGGCCACGCTGAAAATCAGACCGCCTTGCTGCCGACATCGCTCCGCGAGGACGTTGTGGCCGACGGCGAATTGTCGATGGTCTTGACCGGATCGGGCTTGTCGGCGGGCTTCACCTCGTCGTCCGCCATGCCCTTCTTGAAGGCTTTGATGCCCTGAGCGACGTCGCCCATCAGGTCCGAAATTTTGCCACGGCCGAACAGCAGCAGGACGACGCCGATCACGACGATCCAGTGCCAGATGCTAAACGAACCCATTCTGCCATCCTCCAAACACGCAGCCGGAAGTCCCGGCCAATCTTGACCGGAAAGTAGGCTCCGGAGGTGTCAAAAACAAGGACTTAGCGCCCATTCGGGCCTGCGCACATTCGCGCATTGACGTGAGCGTTAATGCTGGCCAGCTCGCCGGTAAATCAGCTTTCGCCGGGCGTTTCTGGCTCGACGGCGGGGGCAAGCGCAAGTTCGAGATCGCCCGGCTCCAGCGGGTCTTCGTCCTCGCGAAGCGCGGGATCGTCCGACGGCGATGGAACAGCAAAGCCGCCCGGCAACCGGGTATCCAGCAGCCCTGCGCCCTTCAATTCATCGAGGCCAGGCAGGTCGTTGAGCGCCTCGAGGCTGAACTGCGACAGGAAGGCTTCGGTGGTTCCGAATGTGAGCGGGCGGCCTGGTGTCTTGCGACGACCGCGCGGGCGAATCCAGCCGGTTTCCAAAAGCACATCCAGCGTGCCCTTCGAGGTTACCACGCCCCGGATCTCTTCGATCTCGGCGCGCGTCACCGGCTGGTGATAGGCGATGATCGCCAGCATCTCGATGGCCGCGCGCGACAGGCGGCGGGTCTCGACGCTTTCGCGCGTCATCAGCCACGACAGATCGCCAGCAGTGCGGAACGTCCACTTGTTGCCGACGCGCACGAGGTTGACTCCGCGCAGCGCGTAATCGTCCTTCAACTGCTTGAGCGCAACCTTGATGTCCACGCCTTCCGGCATGCGCTTGGCCATCGACGCTTCATCGAGCGGCTCGGCGGAAGCGAACAGCAGGGCTTCAAGCAAGCGAAGTTCTTCGGGCCGCGCGACCGCGTCCGTGGACTCCACGTCTTCCACAGGAGCGATGTGCGTCGCCGCTACACTCGTTCTCGCCGGACTTGGCATGTCCCCGTCTCCTTCTTCCACTTAACGCACGTTTTCTGCTCGTCGATTTACACTTCCGGCGCTGAGTGAGCGTCGGGAGGCAAATGCGCGGCATGCTTACGAAAATACAAAGGTGCGAACGCTTCTTTCTGATGCAGATCGAGCGCGCCCTCGCGCACCATCTCGAGCGCGGCTGCGAAGCTGGATGCGAACACTGTCGCGCGCTGCGAAGGATCGATCACATAGCGCATCAGATAATCATCGAGACTCGACCAGTCTTCCGCGTCGGACGTCCCGACCAGCCGCTCCAGCGATGCGCGCGCTTCCGACAGCGACCACACGGTCCGCTTGGTCAGATGCACGGTCGCAAGAACACGCTGCTGGCGCTGCGTGGCATAGGCCGTCAGTAGGTCATACAGCGTCGCGGTCCAGCGCGCGTGCTTGACCTGAGCAATGGTTTCCGGCTGACCGCGTGGGAAAATATCGCGGCGAAGCTGCGGCCGCGTCATCAGCCGGTTGGAGGCCTCGCGAATTTGTTCGAGCCTGCGCAGACGGTTCGCAAGTGCTGTCGCGAGTTGCTCCGCGCTTGGCCCTTCGGCTTCCGGTGGCTCGGGCAACAGCAATCGAGACTTGAGGTAAGCGAGCCACGCCGCCATCACGAGATAGTCGGCGGCGAGTTCAAGCCGCAGCTTTCGCGCGGCCTCGATGAACACGAGATACTGGTCGGCCAGCGCCAGAATGGAAATTTTCGCCAGATCGACCTTCTGCTGACGCGCAAGCGCGAGCAGCAGATCGAGCGGGCCTTCGTACCCCTCGACATCAACAACCAGCGACGGTTCGTCCTCGGCGCGTTCCGCCGGCAGGCCGGTCTCGAATGACAGAATTTCCGCACTCATGAGGTGAGGCTCCCTGCCCGGCCAATCAGCCGGTCAAGCTCCGCACGCGCCGCCACACGATCGAAGGATTGCGGGTGCTTGCGCGAGGCCAAAGCGCGATCCGCACGCGCCAATGCTTTACCGGCAAGCAACGGCGTTTCGCTGGCGACCTGCGCCATCTCGTCGAGCTTGCCGTTGCAATGCAGGACCACGTCGCAACCCGCAGCCAGACTGGCGCGGGTGCGCTCCGCAATCGATCCCTGCAAGGCGTTCATGGACACGTCATCGCTCATCAATAGGCCCTGGAATCCAATGGTTCCCCGAATCACCTGAGCGATCATCATGGCAGATGTCGTCGCCGGTTGGGCGGGGTCCAGGGCGCTAAACACAACATGCGCCGTCATCGCCATCGGCAGATCGGCCAGCGGCTGGAACGCCGCGAAATCGGTCCGGGCGAGCTCCGCCGCCGGAACATCCACTGTCGGCAGCTTGAAATGGCTGTCCGCAGTAGCTCGTCCATGACCGGGAATGTGTTTCAAGACCGGCAACACGCCGCCCTGTTCCAGCCCGTCGGTTACAGCCCGCGCGATCGCCGCGACTTTCTCCGGCGACGTGCCATAGGCCCGGTCCCCGATCACGGCATCTGCGCCCGCAACCGGCACATCGGCCAATGGCAGACAGTCCACGGTGATGCCGAGATCGGAGAGATCCACCGCGATCAGACGCGCTGTAAGACGCGCGGCCTCAAGGCCTGCGGCTTGATCGACATCATACAAAGCGCTGAAGACCGCGCCCGGCGGATAAATCGGCCAATGCGGCGGCTGTAGCCGCTGCACACGCCCGCCCTCCTGATCGATCAGGACGGGAGCGTCGGGCCTGCCGACAACGGATCGTAAATCCTGAACCAGTCGAGCAACTTGGTCCGGGGTCTCGACATTCCGCTTGAAAAGAATGAAGCCCCAAGGATTCTGCTCGCGCAAAAAGGCCCGCTCGTCGTCGGTCAGAGCGGTCCCGGAAACACCAGTGATGAAAGCGCGCGCGGCCATACTTCGGCGATTAGCCCGCTGATGCCGGTAGGGTCAAGGAAACACGGCTGTGACAGGCCCGATTACTGGGTTCATCCACAACCGTTAAGCCATCGCTCTCAATGGGTTGGCACAAGACCGCCGCAGAAACCCTTACCGGGCGACGACGCACTGGCCGCCGGCCGACTTCAGGTTGAGGCAGAACTGGGTCGCTTCGTCGGCGCTGCCGAACGGTCCGACCATGGCACGGTAGAACGTGCCTTTTCCGGCGACATCGGCCTTACGGATCGCAGCCGTGCGCGAACCGAGAATGCCCGCATATTTGCCCTGAAGCGCCTTGAAGGATGCCCGCGCGTCGGCCTCGGTCTTTTGCGACGACACCTGCACGAAAGAACCGCTACCCCCGCCCGTACCGACCGCGGGATTGACCGCAGCGACTTTAGGCTGGGCCACAGCGGGAGCACTTTGAGGCGCAAGCGAGACCGGAGCATTCGCCGTGCCTGTTGATGCCGTGTTCGCAGGAGAAGCAGCCCGAGTGGGTTGTGAACGCGTAGCCGGTGCGGCAGCAGCAGATGCGTCCGGCTGATCGGGACGAATGCTCAACGTGCGAATCTTGCGAGGCTCTTCACCTCCGCTCAGCGTCCCATTGCCGACACCCGACCCCGTCGGGCGGGTGGTTGTTGAAGCGCTCGCAACAGTCGGCGGATTGGTATTCTGTGTCAGCGGCGGAAACACCACGCGGGGGCCGGTCCTGGCATTCATATCGACCGGCTGTTCTTCGCGAGTGACAACCCGCTCGGCAGACTTCTCGCCAAGGCGGTCGGTGATCTGTTTGCCGGAGCCGTCTCCGGCACCAGGCGGAATGAGTTTGTTAGGACCAGCATCAGCCTTGATGATCGGCGGTTCGCCGCTGCGCGGAGAGCCGACAAACGTGCGGTACGCGAAAGCAGCACCAGTGCCGACCACAGCCAACAGCACTACCGCGACAACCGTCATCATGCCGCCGCGGCGCGCCTTCGGAGCTTCATCCTCCGGCGGTTCGCCATAAGGCTGCTCGTATGCGCCATCGTCATATGCGCCGTATTGATCGTCTCTCGCCGCATCATGCGGGGCACGGCCATACAGCACGTCGTCATATCGGTCGTCTGGTGCAGCGTATTGCTGCGTCTGACCCGGCAAGGGATCGTAGCCGCTGTGATCGAAATGCGGCGCGTGATCCTGATACGGAGCATGGTCATGCGACGACGCATGGCGCTGATCGCCATAAGGATCGTCGGCGTAGCGCTGCTGCTCGTATTGATCGTCTTCGTGATAGGCTGGTGTTTGTGCCTGCGCTTGGCGCGCAGTGGCCAGGTTCTGGACCCATGACGGCCTGCGAACCGGCTCTTCCTCATAGTCGTAATCAGCGGCCTGCTCGGCCGCGGCGGCGGGTTCGTAACGCTGCGGTTGCGCCTGCTGCTGGTTGCGACCGAAATTGGAAAAAGGATCGGTCTGGCCGATCAACCGGGCGAGTTCTGCCAACGGATCGCTCTCGACTTGCGGCTGCGAAGCCGAGCGTGAGTTATCCCGGCCGTAATCATCGTCCGCCGGAAACGGCCTGTCGCGATATTGGTTCGCCATTGCGATGTTGCATCCCCTTCGGGAAAGCAGCCCACCCGTCATTCAAACGAACTGACTGCTATTCACACTGCCGCCACCCGTTCCCCGTGGCGGTCACATCCCCTATCGCATCTCGTCCGGCGCATGGACGCCGAGTACGGCAAGCCCGCTTGCCAGAACCGAGACGACGCTCTGAACCAAGGCCAGTCGCGCAATTGTTACTTGAGCATCATTCTGGATAATGAAGCGTAAATGAGGCATATCGCGCCCCTTGGTCCAAAGCGCGTGAAATTCGCTGGCAAG
>Ga0209023_10000873_pt1 | contig 42982 bp, 37 predicted proteins | sample LakOneMetagenome_FD_187468 | JGI IMG/M metagenome (GOLD analysis project Ga0209023, IMG submission 187468) | Freshwater and sediment microbial communities from Lake Erie, Canada (SPAdes) (version 2) | ecosystem: Environmental > Aquatic > Freshwater > Lentic | place: Lake Erie, Canada...
GATCTTCATCAAGGCGAGGTAGAACGATAGCGCCGCCGCACGCACGTTCCCCGCGATTGCGCCCTCTGGATGGCTCCATCGCATCTTGCGGCCCCGGAACGGGCCTGACGAAGGCTCAACCGCCGGGAACAGCATAACCCCCTCGGCAATCGCGGCCGCCATATCAACCTCGCTCGCAGCCAGGTCGCGCCCGGCACGGACGATCTCGTATTCCCGGCCACCCATGAATCGCGCCGAGGGCACGGCATCGCCCAGCGCATTCACATTCATCAGCGTGTCGCGCAACGGATCCAGCGCCACGGCGCGCCCTCCGACCGCCATCGTCACAACCCAGGTCCCGGTCGACACCAGCGCGAAGGGCCCGGTCTGGCAGAGTAGGTGCGGCAACAAGGACGCGTTGGAATCATGGATCCCGCAGGCAACCGGCGTCGCGGGATCCAGCCCTGTCCTGGCGGCGACCGCGGGCAAGATGGGCCCGAGTATCTGGTCCGGCCGCATCGGCCGGGCCATCCGCCCCTGCAGCCCCAGCCGCCCCACCAGCGACGAAAACCGGCCCTCGTATGGGTTCCACAAATCGGTATGGCATCCCACAGAGGTCACATCGCTGGCCACTGCGCCCGTCAACCGGTGCGACCAGTATTGCGGCCAGGTCACCACCTGCGCCACATGCTGCCGCAGCCCCGGATCGACCCCGAACTGCCAGTGCAACTGCGCGCCAAGATTCAACCCATGCGCCAGCCGGGGCGACCCGGTTTCATCAAAACCAGGGCGCAGCGCGTCATACTCTGCCGCGACCGTGTCTGGCCCGGTATGCTCATAGTCCAGCACAGGTGCCGCCAACGCGCCATCCGCGCGCAGCAGCGCCGCACAGGCACCATGCGTGGTGATCGAGATCGCGTCGATCCGGTGCCCGGCATGAAACCCCGCCAGAGCGTCGAGCAGAAACGCCCAATGCCCTTCGGTGTCGAAATGCGGCCAGGGCGGGCCGCGCAGCACCGCGTTTGGCCGCGTGACCACGGCAATTTCCGTCAGGCTCTGTCGATCGACCAAGGCAAGTTTTGCATTGGTCTTGCCGATGTCGATCACCGCTATGTGGGTCGGGGTACTCATGTCATGTGGAACATGGGAACCAGCGGCACCGCCACCGGCTCGTTGTCGGCGCTCACTTCCATTATGTCGGCCATATGCGCCCACCAGCGCCGCATCACCGGATGCTGAGACAACGCATCCATCCCGTGATCCGCGCGCCGCCAAAGCACACCGAACAGTATCCGCGTTTCAGGGTCCAGATAGATCGAATAGTCGCTGATCCCCGCCGCGCGCAGCAGCGTCGCAAGCTCTGGCCAAAGCGCATCGTGCCGGCGGCGATACTCCTGGTCCATCCCGGGATTGAGGCGCATTTTGAACGCGAATTTCTCCATCATCCCCTCCGCTCGCGAAGCCGCGCCCTGACCTGTGCCCACAGGCGCGGCAGCGCGATCACCCCGATCAGCAACAGGCCGATGAAAATCGACATAACGATGCCCGGCACATTCAAGAGCCCGAACCCGAAGGTGACAAGCCCCATCACCAAGGCGGCCAGCACCACTCCCGGAATTGTCCCCGACCCACCAAGAATGTTGACCCCGCCAAGAACGACCATGGTTACTGCCTCCAACTCGGTCCCCAGCGCAATCGAGGGGCGGGTCGAACCAAGCCGCGAGGTCAGGCACACCGAAGCGATGCCCGACATCACGCCCGTCAGCAGGAACAGGATGAGCTTCACCCGATTGACCCGGATCCCTGAAAACATCGCGCCAAGCGGGTTGTTGCCAATCGCGTAAACCGCGCGGCCAAAGTTCGTCTTGTGCAAAAGGATCCCGAACCCGACGGCCGCCACGGTGAACAACACCATCTCGAACGTGAAGACCCACCAGACATAGCCTTGCCCGAAGTAGGCGAACGACGGCGGGTAGCCGGTATAGGCTTTGTCGCCCAGCACGATATAGCTCATGCCGCGAAACAGGCTCATCGTTCCAATCGTCACTACGATCGACGGCAGGCCCATTGCCGTCACCAGCACCCCGTTGAACGCGCCACAGAGCAGCCCGACGCCGAGGCCAATTGCCACGAGTTCCGGTGTTCCCGCGCCTTGCGTCGCCACGTATCCCATCGCGGTCGAAGCCAGCGCGATGATCGAGGCGACCGACAGGTCAATCTCGCCAGCGATGATCAGCAGCGCCATGGCGAAGGCTATCATCGCCTTTTCGGTAAAGTTGTAGGTCGCGTCGCTCAGGCTCCATGGGTCCAGGAAATAGGGCGAGGCAAAGGAGTTTACCCCAAAGATCACCACCGCGACCACCAACAAGAGCGCTTCCCAGCTTTTCAGCGCCCGTGACAGGGGGCTGACCAGACGGTCCGGGATTCGCCGCCGGTGCGGGGTTTCGGTCACGCTCATGCTATATGCTCCGCCGATTTGAGGATGACGCGGCCCCTGGTCCGGCCTTGGCTTGCGTTCACCGCGATGGCCAGAATGATCGCCGTGCCCGAAATGGCCATCTGCCAGAAAGGAGAGACGCCGATGACCGGCAATGCGTTCTTGATGACGCCAAGGAAAAGCGCCCCCAGAACGGCGCCGCCCACCGATCCGACACCCCCCGAGATAGAGATGCCGCCGATCACGCAGGCCGCCACCACGTCCAGTTCGAACCCGCCGGCGATATCGACATAGGCCACGGCATAGCGCGCGACCCAAAGATACCCGGTCAGCCCTGCCAAGGCGCCGGACAGGACAAAGGCCAGAAATTCCGTCCGCCCGACGTTGATGCCCGTGTAAACCGCGGCATGCGCATTGCCGCCGACGGCAAAGAAACTGCGGCCCAGCCTGGTGCGCCCGATCAGCACTGCGAACCCGATCACGACCGCAATGGCGATCCATGACATCACCGGCAAAGCCAGGAACGAATCGCGGGGAAGTGTCTTGAACGCCTCGCTCATTTGCTGGTCGTTGATCCACTTGCCGTCGGAAATCAAAAAGATGATACCGCGGAAAATCGTCATGGTGCCCAGTGTCACCACGATGGGCGGGATCTTCAGCTTCCAGACCAGAAGCCCGTTCACCGCCCCGAGACAGGCCCCGAGCAGGATCGCCGATGGAACGATCAGCACCATCGGCACGCCCGCCACGTTCAGCATCGCGGCCACCATTCCGCACAGCGCCAGCACCGCCGCGATCGACAGATCGATACACTTGGTCAGGATCACCGCCATTTGCGCCAGCGCCAGAATGATCAATGCCGACGTATCGTTGAACACGTTGACAAGATTTGACGGCGCCACGAAGTCCGGAAACCGCACCGCCACCCCCGCAATCAGAATCGCAATGGCCAACGCCAAAAGCGCCTCGCGTGATTTCATCAACCGGTTCATGCCGCCCCCCCCGTCGCGTCAGCGCTCGCGCTCATGATCCCTGCCGCTGCCCGCACCAGCGCCTCGGGGCTCATGGTCTCCTTGGCAAACTCGGCCACCATCCGCCCTTCGCGCATCACGATGACGCGGTCGGACATGCCCATCACCTCGGGGATTTCAGAGCTTACCATGATCACCGCCAACCCCTGCGCTGCCAGTTCCGCCATGAAACCATGCACCGCAGATTTGGATCCGATATCGATACCCTTGGTCGGCTCATCCAGAATGATCACGCGCGGATGCACCGCCAGCCATTTTGCGATCACCACCTTTTGCTGATTGCCCCCCGACAACAACCCCACATCCTGATCCAAAGACGCCGCGCGCAGGTCCAGCCGTTCGGCATATTCGCGGGCCAGCGCGAACTCTTGCGCCAGACGCAAGAACCCGTGCCGCGAGGTTCGCGCCAAGGACGGCAGCGTCATGTTCTGATAGATCGGCAGGCCCTTCACCGTGCCATGGCGGCCGCGATCCTCGGGCACATAGACGATGCCGCGCGCTATCGCATCAGCGGTCGTGCGGACCACCGCGACCTGACCGTCGATCCGGCATGCCCCCTTGGACGGCCGCGTGATCCCGAACAGCGCCTGCATGAATTCTGATCGCCCGGCGCCGACCAACCCGTAAAAGCCAAGGATCTCACCCTCGTGCAGGGTAAAGCCGATATCCTCGAATTCCGTCGGATGGCAGTAGCCTGCCACCGTCAACACCGGCGCCCCCAGTTTGTGCTCGCGCTTGGGAAAGATCTGATCGACTGGACGGCCCACCATCATCTGCACCAAGACGCTTTCGCTCACGTCCTTCATCATCCCCGCGCCGACCAGTTCACCGTCACGAAATACGGTCCAGCGATCTGCTATGCGGAAAATCTCATCGAACTTGTGACTGATGAACAGAATGGCCTTTCCTTCGGCCTTCAACCGCTCGACCAGATCGAAAAGTTCCTCGATCTCCTTGTAGGACAGCGCCGCTGTCGGCTCGTCCATCACAACCACGCGCGCGTCAATCGACAGGGCGCGCGCGATGGCGACCAGATGTTTGTTGGCAATCCCAAGATCGCGCAGCTTGATCGTTGGGTCCAACTTTGCCCCGATCCGCGCCAAGAGCGCGCGCGCCTCGCTGACCATCCGGCCCCAATCGATCAGACCGAGCCGGCCGCGCGGCGCGTGCCCCAGAAAGATGTTCTCGGCCACCGACAGTTCGTCGAACAGCACCGTCTCCTGGTGGATCGCCGTCACGCCCGCCTCGGCCGCCGCAGACGCCGTGGGAAACCGCGTCTCCACACCATCGACGCTGATCGTGCCCTCTTCCGGCTGATAGATCCCGGTCAGAATCTTGACCATCGTCGACTTGCCGGCGCCGTTCTCGCCGACAAGCGCCGTGACCTCGCCGGCGCAAAGTTCCAGCGAGACGTTCGACAAGGCCCGCACACCGGGAAAGGATTTGGAGATTCCGGATAGCCGAAGCACTGGCCCGCCCACAGGGAAAGCTTGCATGGTCAAACGTCCAATTCAAAGGAAGGATGAGGCCCGGCGCAACGAAGCGAAGGCCGGGCCAGGGACCGCGGCAGGATCAGAAGATCTTGGCGAACTCGTCCACGTTTTTCGCATCATAGAAGAACGGATCGGACATCGCGCCCTCGGTGCCGCCGTCTAGCGTCACCTTGCCCATCCGGCCCATGTCGATGGTCGCACCCGGCTTGGCTTCGGCCTTCTTCGTCATCAACTGGTCGGCGATCATCGTGGCGGCATAGCCAAGGTCGATCGGGTTCCAGATGGCAAAGCCCATTGACGCGCCCGAATGGACATGGCCGGCCATTTCGGACGGAAGCCCCAGACCTGTCACGTTGATCTGGCCAACCTTCTTGGCGTCTTCCACTGCCTGCGCTGCGGCCTGGATACCCACCGTCGTCGGCGCAATGATCGCCTTCAGGTTCGGGTATTTCTGCATGAGCCCCTGCGCTTCACGATAGGATTTGTCGGCCATGTCATCGCCATAGGCGACTTCGTCCAGCTTGATGTTCGGATAGGCAGACATCGCCTTCTTCATCGCGTCGATCCAGGCGTTCTGGTTCGTCGCCGTGGCCGAGGCCGACAGCACCGCGACCTCGCCTCCGTCCGGCATCTGGTCTGCCGCCATCTTGATCAGCATCTTGCCGATCAGGTCGGTCGATGACGGGTTCAGCTGCATCGCACGACCGGCGGGCGCCACGCCCGAGTCAAACGAGATCACGGTGATGCCGCGGTCCATCGCCTTTTTCAGCACCGGCACCAGCGCGTCCTTGTCGTTGGCGGAAATCGCTATCGCATCGACCTTCTGTGCGATCAGGGCATTGACCACGTCAATCTGCCCTTCTGCGGTGGTCTTGGTTGGGCCGGTGTAGATGATCTTCACGTCACCCAGTTGCTTGGCCGCTTCTTCCGCGCCCTTGTCGACGGCGTCGAAAAACCCGATCCCCAGCGCCTTCACGACAACGGCGATGCGCTTGTCTTCCGCATGTGCCGCGGTGCCCATCAAGGTAGCAGCTAGCGTGGCTGCCGTCAGTGCCTTCTTCAGAATGCTCATTTGGTCCTCCCTTGAGCGTTTAGCCGTGCCGGCCCTTAGCCCTCCTGCACAGCATCTTTCCCATCGCCAGCGCCCGCAGGCGCCACGATCAGCCGTATCTCCGCCGCGGCCAACATCTGCGCCTCGCGGTCGGTAATCCCGTCATCCGTGATGACGACATCAATGCGTTTCAGCGGGCAAAGGATCAGACTCGAGCGGTTGCGAAACTTGGAACTGTCCACCAGCACCACCAGCTCGTCCGCCTGTCCGATCAGCTTCTGCTCCGCCTGGATAAGAAGCGGGTCCGCCTCCATCAGGCCCAACGGCCCCAGGCCCTGCGCCCCCATGAACATCCGCCGCGCATAGAAGTTGCGCGTCACGTCATTTTCAAAGGGGGACAGGATGATGTTCTGCTCGCGGTAGATCGCGCCGCCCGACAGCAGAATGGTGTTCTTAGAATGCTTCAACAGATGTTCGGCAATCGGGAAAGAGTTGGTGAATATCTGCATCCGCCGCGCCGACAGGGGATGCACCATCTGGAACGTGGTCGTGCCGCCATTGATGATGATTGGCTCGCCATCGGCGCAAAGCTCGACCGCGGCCCGGGCAATCGCCCGCTTGGCGGCGATGGCGATGGTCTCGTTCACGCTGAACGGCCGGCCGGCCAGACCGACGAATTGCGGCGGCGCTATCGCCTCGGCCCCGCCCCGTACACGGCGCAGGCGCTTTTGAACATGCAACGTGGCGATGTCGCGCCGGACCGTCGCCTCGGATGCACCGGTGAGCGAGACAAGATCAATCACCGTCGCAACGGGACGCTCTTGCACGGCAGACAGAATGACCCTGTGGCGTTCGCTTTCGTGCATTTCGCTCTCCCTGCTCCGAAACTTTCACTGATTCCAATCACTGTCAATCAAAATTGATCAGATATGCAAATTTTTCCTGCATAAATGACTGAATATGACTGTTTGTGATTGACATTCTGCCGCAGGCTGCCACATTTGCCCGGAAAATGGCGGCCGAAACAGCGTCGCTTGAGGGAGGACACAATGCCGCAAAACGCCGCTGCAAATCGGCTCGCAACCCTTTGGGAAGACAACAAAGCCAAGGGGATGACCGAACCCGAAAAGCTGCTTTATCGGTCTAACCTTCTGGGGTCAGACAAGCGAATCACCAACTATGGCGGCGGCAACACTTCGGCAAAGGTGCTGCAGCCCGATACGCTGACAGGCGATCCGGTCGAGGTGCTCTGGGTCAAGGGGTCCGGCGGCGATGTCGGCTCCATCAAGATGGATGGCTTTGCCACACTCTACATGGACAAGTTGCGCGCGCTGAAGGGTCTCTACCGCGGGGTCGCGCATGAGGACGAGATGGTCGGCTATCTGCCCCACTGCACCTTCAACCTCAACAGCCGTGCTGCATCAATCGACACGCCGCTGCATGCCTATGTCCCGCGCAAGCACGTTGATCACATGCACCCGGACGCGATCATTGCCATCGCGGCATCGAAGAATTCGCGCGCGTTGACGCAAAAGATCTTCGGGGACGAAATCGGCTGGCTTCCGTGGAAACGCCCGGGCTACGAGCTTGGCCTTTGGCTTGGAAAATATTGCGACGAACACCCCGACGCCAAAGGGGTCGTGCTTGAATCCCACGGCCTCTTCACCTGGGACGACGACGCCAAACGCTGCTACGAAACCACCCTGCGCATCATCAACCGCGCCATGGAATGGTTCGAGGGTGAAACCGCCGGCAAGACCATATTCGGCGGCGCGCGCCATGCCAGCCTTGCCGCGCCCGACCGCCGTGCCATCGCCGCCGCCCTGATGCCCGCCATCCGGGGCATGATCTCGAACGATCATCCCATGGTCGGCCATTTCGACGACCAGCCCACTGTTCTTGAATTCGTCAACGCCAGCGGGATGGGGCCCTTGGCCGCACTTGGCACTTCTTGCCCGGATCACTTCCTGCGCACGAAGATCCGCCCCCTGGTGGTGGATTTCAACCCAGCAAAGCCAGACATTGCCGCAACCCTCGCCGGCCTCGCAGATGCGGTCCGGACTTACCGCAAGGATTACGTCGCCTATTACGACCGTTGCAAACACGCCGATTCACCCAAATTGCGCGACCCCAACGCCGTCGTCTACCTCGTCCCCGGTGTCGGCATGCTGACCTTCGCCAAGGACAAGGCAACCGCCCGTATCTCGGGCGAGTTCTACGTCAACGCGATCAATGTCATGCGCGGCGCCTCCACCGTGTCCGAATATTGCGGCCTGCCCGAGCAGGAAGCGTTCGATATCGAATACTGGGGTCTGGAAGAGGCAAAACTCCAACGCATGCCCAAGCCGAAATCCCTTGCGGGTCGCATCGGCTTCGTCACCGGCGGCGCCGGTGGCATCGGGTCGGCGACCGCAGAGCGTTTCTTGAGCGAGGGCGCCTGCGTCATGCTGGCCGATATCGACGCGGCGGCGCTGGCCGATACCGCGAAGAACCTCTCGTCCCGCTACGGTTTGGACGTGGTGCGGACCATCCAGATGAACGTCACCGATGAAGCCGCCGTCGTCGCCGCCTACGCCGAAACCTCGGTTCAGTTCGGCGGCCTAGATATCCTTGTCTCAAACGCCGGCATTGCCTCCTCGGCGCCGATCGAGGAAACGACGCTCGCACTTTGGAACAAGAACATGGACATCCTGTCCACCGGCTACTTTCTTGTCAGCCGCGAAGCGTTCAAAGTCATGAAGACCCAAAACATCGGTGGCTCGATCGTCTTTATCGCCTCGAAAAACGGCCTTGCCGCCTCGCCGAATGCCGCCGCCTACTGCACGGCGAAAGCGGCCGAGATTCACCTCGCCCGCTGCCTCGCGCTCGAGGGCGCCGCCGAGCAGATCCGCGTCAATACCGTCAACCCCGATGCCGTCCTGCGCGGATCAAAGATCTGGTCCGGCGACTGGCTGACCCAGCGCGCGTCGACCTACCAGACCGACAAGGAGGGGCTGGAAGAGATGTATCGCCAGCGCTCCATGCTCAAGCGGTCAGTCCTGCCCGAGGACATCGCCGAGGCCACCTATTTCTTCGCCTCGGACCTGTCTGCCAAATCGACCGGCAATATCCTCAACGTGGATGCGGGCAACGTCCAGGCGTTCACGAGGTAACCCCATGACCATGATCGACAGCAGCCTTATCGAGGCCGAAAACGCCACCCGCGCATCAGCGCTTCAAAGCGATTACGACAGCCTGGGCGAGCGTCTTGCCCGCCAAGGCATCGACATCCATGCGGTCAAGGCCCGCGTCGCCCGCTACGGCGTCGCCGTCCCGAGCTGGGGTGTCGGCACAGGCGGTACCCGCTTTGCCCGCTTTCCCGGCCCAGGCGAGCCACGCCATATCTTCGACAAGCTTGAAGACTGTGGCGTGGTCCAGCAACTGAGCCGCGCCACGCCCAGGGTCTCGCTCCATATCCCTTGGGACAAGGCCGAGCCAAAGGAACTGCTCGCCAAGGCCAGTTCCCTCGGCCTCGGCTTTGACGCGATGAACTCCAATACCTTTCAAGACCAGCCGCAGCAGCGCGCCAGCTACAAATACGGCTCACTCTCGCACACCGACGCCGCCACCCGCCGCCAAGCCATCGACCACAACATCGAATGTATCGAGATCGGCCAGCCCCTTGGGTCAAAGGCGCTGACAGTGTGGGTCGGCGACGGTTCCAACTTTCCGGGCCAGGCCAATTTCACCAGACAGTTCGAGCGATATCTCGACAGCCTCGCCCAGATCTATGCGCGCCTGCCCGGCGACTGGCGCCTGTTCACCGAACACAAGATGTATGAACCCGCATTCTACTCGACGGTGGTGCAGGACTGGGGCACCAACTATCTGATCGCACAAACCCTTGGCCCCCGGGCACAGTGCCTTGTCGACCTGGGCCACCACGCGCCCAATGTGAACATAGAGATGATCGTTGCCCGCCTGATCCAGTTCGGCAAACTCGGAGGCTTTCATTTCAATGATTCCAAATACGGCGACGACGATCTGGACACCGGTTCGATCGACCCCTACCGGCTGTTCCTCGTCTTCAACGAACTGGTGGATGCCGAGAACCGCGACGGGTTCAACCCCGCCCATATGCTCGACCAATCCCACAATGTCACCGACCCGATCGAAAGCCTGATGGCGTCGGCGATGGAGGTGCAGCGCGCCTATGCGCAGGCTCTCCTGGTGGATCGCGCGGCACTCGACGGGTTCCAGAACGGCAATGACGCGCTGATGGCGACGACCACACTTAAGAACGCGTTCCGCACGGATGTGGAGCCCGTGCTCGCCATGGCCCGGGCAGAGGCGGGGGGCGCCATCGACCCCATCGCCGTTTACCGCAAGGCGGGCTACCGCGCCCGCGTCGCCGCCATTCGCCCCAAGGTCAGCGGTGCCGGCGGCGGGATCGTCTGACGGCGCCTCGGCGGCGGAAATTTCAGGAAGCCGCACCGCTCGTCGACAAGGCGCCTTGGATGGCCGAGAATTGGTAAAGCCGCTCGGGGGTGTCGGCAAGCGCCAGCTGGCGGGCTGCGTTGTCGGGCAGCCATCCCGGCCACCAACGTGCTTTCGCTGCCGTTCCTGTTCAAGGACGTTGACCAGATGCCCCGCGTTATGGATGGCGCCGAGAACAACGATCCCTCCTGTGAAAGCTCGAACCACTACGCGGTGGCCAAGCACCATTCGGTCGACGATCACCTGATCATCCCCGAGTGCCCCTGCACCGCCAAGACGAGCTGGGACAAGCTGTCGGATGCCGACAAGGTTTCAGCGCAAACGCCGCAACCAGGACCCATTGCGAACTTTGGGGCAAGCAGGAAGATGCCAGCACAAAATGGTCGAGGCTTCGGGCGTCAAGATGAACGAAGTCACGGACAAGGCCGTGTTCCGCGCCGCGATGGGTCTGGTCTATGACAAGTTCATTGCCACCAACCCCGATCTCAAGCCGCTGCTGGACGAGATCAAGGCGACCAATTGATCCCTGAAACAGCCCAAAACGCCCGGGCGATTTCCGCCCGGGCGCATTCTCGCGCGCGGAGCGCCAGGGAAGCGGTAGAACGACCCGGTGTGCCGGTCATGCCCGCCACCGAAAGCGGCGCGTTCGGTGCGATCTGGGCACTGATCGTCACCACCCTTGTCTACCGTGAACTCAGTTGGACCAATTTCCGCGCCGCGATTGTCTCGTCGGTGCGCAAGACCTCGCTGGGGGTGATCCTGGTGACCTATATTCCCGCCATCTCGTTGAGGCTGCCGAACCGGTTGAACTGGGAGATGCCGATGAGACGCCCTCTGATCACCGGCGCGGCAGGTGGCGTGGCCCGCATGGTGCGCGCGCGGCTCGCGGCCTTAGCGCAGGTGCTGCGCCTGTCGGATGTGGCAGACATGGGGACGCCGGCGCCAAATGAGGAAATCGTTCGCTGCAATCTGGCCGACGCGGGCGCGGTGCGCCCCGATGGCCTTTAAAGCTTCTAGAAATGCTATGGCGCGGCGATGGCGCGGATGTATTTCGACAAGTTCGGTCAGGAAACCGCCATGGTGCGCATCGGCTCATGCTTCGAGAAACCGGGCAATCACCGAATGATGGCGACCTGGTTCAGCCCGGCTGACTTCCAGTGCCTGATCGAGTGGGCCTTTGCCGTCCGCCGCCTCGGTTGCCACATCGTCTGGGGCGTCTCGGCCAATGACGAATGCTGGTGGGACAATGCCGAGGTCGCCTATCAGGGCTGGCGCCCGCAGGACAATTCCGAGATATTCCGCCCCGAGATCGAGGCCATGCCTCGCCCCGCCGCCGCTGGCCCCACCCCGCTCTGGCAAGGCGGGGCCTTCACCGCAGATCCGCTCCATACCGAGGACAAGACATGACCTTTACCCCCCACGGCCGCCATCTGATCGCCGGAACATGGGTTGTCGGAGATACGACCTTCCCCTCTGAGCCCGCCCATGGCCCTGCACACCAGTTCTCGGTCGGCACCGTGGCGCACGTCGACGCTGCCTGCACCGCCGCCGAACTGGCCTTTCCGGCCTACGCCGCCTCCACGCGGGCCGAACGCGCAGCCTTCCTCAATGCCATCGCCGAGGAGATCGAGGCGCGCGGCCCTGCCATCACCGAGATCGGCACCTCGGAAACCGGCCTGCCGGCCGCCCGGCTGGAAGGCGAGCGCGGGCGCACCACCGGCCAGTTGCGCCTCTTTGCCGCCCACATCCTGAAGGGCGACTATCTCGACCGCCGCATTGACGCAGCCCTGCCCGACCGCCAGCCCGCCCCGCGCCCCGAAATCCGCCTGATGCAGCGTCCGATCGGCCCGGTCGCGGTCTTTGGCGCTTCGAACTTCCCGCTCGCCTTCTCGACCGCAGGCGGCGATACGGCCGCCGCCCTCGCCGCTGGATGCCCGGTGGTGGTCAAGGGTCATTCGGCCCACCCCGGTACCGCCGAGATCGTGGCCGAGGCGATCCTTGCCGCCATCGCCGCCTGCGCCATGCCCAAGGCCGCCTTTTCACTGATCCAGGGCGGCAACCGCGCCGTAGGGCAGGCCGTCGTGCAACATCCGGCCATTCGCGCCGTGGGGTTCACCGGCAGCCTCGCGGGCGGTCGCGCACTTTTTGACCTCTGCGCCCAACGGCCCGAGCCGATCCCCTTTTTCGGCGAGCTGGGTTCGGTCAACCCGATGTTCCTTCTGCCCGGGGCCGTGAGGGCGCGCGGCGCGCAGATCGGCACGGGCTGGGCAGGCTCCCTGACGATGGGCGCGGGCCAATTCTGCACCAACCCTGGCATCGCCGTGCTGATCGACGGGCCCGGGGTGGATGAATTCGTCACCGCCGCCAAGGACGCGCTGGCCAGGACCGGCCCGCAGGTCATGCTGACCGACGGCATTGCCGCCGCCTATCGCGCGGGCCGCGACCGCGTGGCAGCCAGCGCGGGCGTGCAGGAGGTGCTGACCTCGGTTTGCGATTTGCGCAATGCCGTGCCCTATCTGTTCGAGACGACCGGCAAGGACTGGCTTGCCAACCACGCTCTCGCCGAGGAGGTTTTTGGCCCGCTTGGACTGATCGTGCGTGCCGCCGACACCGCCGAGATGACCCGGATCGCGCTTGGCCTGCAGGGTCAGCTGACCTGCACGCTGCACCTCGACACGGATGATACCGAGCTTGGCCGCGCCCTCATGCCGATCCTCGAGCGCAAGGCGGGCCGGGTGCTGGCCAACGGCTTTCCGACCGGGGTCGAGGTCTGCGACGCGATGGTGCATGGCGGGCCCTACCCAGCCTCGACCAACTTTGGCGCGACGAGCGTTGGCACCATGTCAATCCGCCGTTTCCTGCGTCCCGTCTGCTACCAGGGCATTCCTGCGACCCTCTTGCCGGAGGATTTGCGCTGAAGGTTTCGGTCTGCGGCAGGGGATGCACCCTTTGGGGTATCGAAATGTGGCAAGGGACGGGCGGCAGGGCAGTCGTGCCCCAATCAAGGCGCTGGCTGTCCCAGGCGTGAAACCGCCGCGTCTTCGGTGAGGATGGCATCCATCGTGGCCACCGCGAATTGAGGGTGCCCTGCCTCGACATGATCGACGAGCGCGGCGTAAAGGTGCGCCTTGCCTACCGAGAAATCCTCGACCCCGGCGCCCAACTGAGCCCGAAGCGCTGCGGCAAGCCCGAATTCCGCCAGCACTATTGCCGAGCGGAGGATAACGTTTTGCGATGCCTCTGCCACCAGCCGGTGGATTTCAAACGCGGCAAGACCCGCACCCTCGGCCGAGTGGGCGGCAATTTCGTGCTGGGACAGCCAATAGCGCATCATGCGGATCTGTTCGGCCTGTCGCCGCTCGGCCGCGAGCCGGGTCGCCTGCAGTTCCAGGCCGCCGCGCACTTCCGTCAGGCTTTCGAGAAAGCCGTGCTCGGGCGGTGCGTGGAAGATCCAGAACAGCACTTGCCGATCGACAAGGTTCCAGCGGCTGCGCGGCTGGACCCGGGTACCCACTTTCGCGCGCGCCTCGACCATGCCCTTGGCCTCTAGTGTCTTGAGCGCCTCGCGCAACACGGTGCGCGAAACGCCGTAGCGACCGATCATTTCCGCGTCATTCGGCAATGTCGTACCGGCAGCGAAGGCACCCGATGCCACGCCCATGCCAATCTCGTTGATGACGAATGTGTGGAAATTCCGTGCCGCCGGCCGCGCGGACAGGGATCGGATAAGTTGCCCGGGCTCGGCCATGTTTCCTTGCTTCCGACGTCAGCTCCGCGCGGCCTGTGCGCGGAACACCAGCTTTTGCAGCAGGATGAACATAAATAGAAGCACACCGATCACAATCTTCGTCCACCAGGATGACAGCGATCCGTCAAAGATGATGTAGGTCTGAACGAGCCCCATCAACATGACGCCGACGAATGTGCCGGCGACGAAGCCATATCCTCCGGTCAGCAGCGTTCCGCCTATCACCACCGCGCCGATGGCGTCCAACTCGACCCCCACCGCCGAAAGCGAATAACCCGCCTGCGTGTAAAGCGAAAATACAACCCCTGCCAGACCCGCCAGAGTAGACGACAGCGTATAGATCAGCACTGTGGTGCGCGCGACCGGGACACCCATCAATTCGGCAGAGGCAGAATTGCCACCCAGCGCGTAGACATTCGCGCCAAACCGGGTGCGGTGAGCGATCAGGGCTCCGATAACGAAAGTCAGAACCATGATCCCGCCAATCAGGCTAAGCCGGCCGCCACCCGGCATCTTCAGGTAGGCAGACGATATCTGACGGTAGAGCTCGGCCTTGATCGGGATGGAATCGGGCGAGATGACCGAAGCCGCGCCACGCGCTAGAAACATGCCGGCCAGCGTGACGATGAAGCTCGGCACCTTCAGATAATGGATCGCTGTACCCATGCTCGCGCCGAAAGCCGCGGCAACCAGCAACACCACGAGGAAAGCAAGCAGCGGCGGCACATTCCACCATCCGATCAGCACTGCAACCAGAACCCCGGTAAAGCCGATCACGGCGCCGACCGACAGGTCAATACCACCCGAGAGGATCACGAAAGTCATGCCTACCGCGGTAATGCCCAGAAAGGCGTTGTCGGTCAGGAAGTTCCCAAGGACGCGGGTCGAAAGGATGCCATGGAACTCTGACGCGGCGGCCGCGTAGGCGAGCAGGAAGATCAGAGCGGTGGCGGCAAGCGGGCGCATGGACCGGTTCATCATTTGCCTCCTTTAGCCGGAAAAAATCGCGCCGCGAGGGGCGATTGCAGGATCAGGATTGCGATAATGATGCCAGCCTTGACGATCAGGTTGAATTCGGGCGGATAGCCCGAAACAAGAATGCCGGTGTTCATGGCCTGGATGATCATCGCGCCCAGGACAGACATGGGGATCGAAAACCGCCCGCCCAGCAGCGAAGTGCCGCCGATGACAACAGCCAAGATAGCGTCCAGTTCAAGCCAGAGGCCCGCGTTATTCGCATCGGCCCCATGGATGTCGGCCGCGACGATCACTCCGGCAACGGCCGCGCAAAATCCCGAAAATACATAGACGATCATCAAAAGCAGCACCGCGCGAATGCCGGCATAACGCGCGGCGGATCGGTTGATACCCACCGCCTCGATCAAGAGGCCAAGGGCGGTGCGCCGCGCCGCAAGGGTGGCCAGCAACATAAGCCCGGCCGCCACCAGCAGCGACATGGGCAGCCCCAAGGCCGACCCCGTACCGATGAAGATCAGCTTGGGGTCGTCAAAGGTGACGATGAAGCCCTGGGTGATCAGTTGCGCAACACCGCGCCCCGCCACCATGAGGACCAGGGTGGCGATGATCGGCTGGATGTCGAGCAGGGCCACCAGAATGCCGTTCCATAGGCCGCACAACAGCCCGGCCGACAAAGCAGCAAGAACCGCTATCCAGCAAGGATACCCCGCCTCAACCGCAGTGGCCGCCACCGCGCCGGAAATCGCCATCACCGCGCCGACCGAAAGGTCGACGCCCTTTGTGGCGATCACGGCCGTCATGCCGATCGCCAGAATCGCGACCGGAGCGCCACGGTTCAGGACATCTATCAGACTGCCGAACAGCCGCCCGTCCTTCCATTCAATCGAAAAGAACCCCGGAAAGAGCAACCAGTTGAAAAGAAGCACCGCCACCAGGGCCATCGTCTGCGGCGTCACATAGCGTCGAAGCGTAAAACCCCTCATGCCCGCGCTTCCCCCTGCGCCGCGATGGCCTGAACGATGACGGCTGGTGAAATGTCGGCGCCGTGCAGCTCGGCCACCATCTCGCGGTCGCGCATCACCACGACGCGGCTGGAATAGGCGACGACCTCATCAAGTTCGGACGAGATCACCAGCAGGGCCAGCCCCTCTTCGCGCAAGCGGTTGATGGTGCGCACGATCTCGGCGTGCGCGCCCACGTCGATGCCGCGGGTCGGCTCGTCCAGGATCAAGACCTTGGGGTCGATGGCCAGCCAGCGGGCGAGGATCACCTTCTGCTGGTTGCCGCCCGAAAGCAGCTTCACCGCCATGTCATGATCGGCGGCGCGGATATCGAGCGCCTCGGCGAACCTGCCGGCCACCTCGTCCTGTTCGTCACGGGAAAGCGCGCTGAACCAGCCGAGCTTGGCCTGCAGCGCGATGATGATGTTTTCGCGCACCGACAGTTCGCCAAAGATACCGTCGGCCTTGCGGTCCTCGGGGCAGAAGCCGAAGCCCGCGGCGACCGCCTCGGCCGGGCTGCGGATCGGGTGGACCTTTCCCGCGATTTCCACCGTGCCAGTGTCAGAAAGATCGACGCCGAACATGAGGCGCGCCATTTCGGTACGGCCAGATCCAAGGAGCCCCGCCACGCCGACGACTTCGCCCTGATGCAGCGCAAGGCTGAAGGGATGCACGCTGCCCTTTCGCCCTATCCGGTCGAACGACGCAAGCGCGGGGCCGGTCTCGCCGCTTTCCAGAAAGGTGGCCGGCTGGGCGAAGACGATGTCCTTGCCAAGCATCATTCGTACCACATCCGTTCGGGTCACGTCCGACAGGGCCAGAGACCGCACCAGCCGCCCGTTGCGCAGGATCGTTACGCGATCCGAGATGGCGAACACCTGATCCAGGAAATGGGTGATAAAGACGATGGCCAGCCCGCGTGCCTTGAGACTGTGGATCACGTCGAAGAGCCGGTCGACCTCGGCACGGTCGAGACTTGCCGTCGGCTCGTCAAGAACCAGAACCTTGCCCGATAGCTCGACCGCCCGCGCGATGGCCACGATCTGCTGTATGGCAACGGAATAGCTTCCCAGTTCGGCGCGCACGTCGATGGCGCCCAGCCCGTAGGTAGCAAGCACTTTGCGCGCGCCGTCGTTCATCGCACGCCGGTCCAGCAGTCCCCAGCGGGTCGGTTGGTGGCCAAGGTACAGGTTCTCGGCGACGGACAGATTGGGCACGAGGTTCACTTCCTGATAGACCGTGCCTATGCCGTGTTCTTGCGCCTCGAGCGGATCGCGGAAGCGGATCTTCTGGCCTTCCAGCAGCACGTCGCCGGAATCGGCCTGATAGGCGCCGGTCAAGATCTTGATCAGCGTCGATTTACCGGCCCCGTTCTCGCCCAGCAGGGCATGGACTTCGCCAGCCCAAAGCTGAAGGTCGACCCCATCCAGGGCATTGTTCTGGCCGAATAGCTTGCCGAGCTGTCGCCCCTGCAGCACCGGTATGCCTGCGCTATCCATCGGAGTTCCTCCCCTGCGCGCCGATGAAAGACCCCGCCCCGGGGGCAAGGCAAGCGAATTGCGCCGGCCGGTCATGGGACCGGCCGGCGGATCAAACATCAAGATCAGTAACCAAGGCTCTTGCGGCGCGCCGCTTCGCCGGCGGGATCGTCGGCCTGCGTATAGAGCTTGGACTCGGTGATGATGAACTTCTGCGGCATGGTGCCATCCTTGAGGTAGGCCGCCAGCGCGTCGAATGCGGGGCCGGCCATGTCGGGCGTCAGCTCGACCGTGGCATTAGCATCGCCTGCCGCCATCGCCGTGAAGAGATCGGGCACAGAGTCGATCGAGATCGTCAGGATGTCATGGCCCGGCTTCAGCCCGGCGTCCTTCATTGCCTGAATGGCCCCCACCATCATGTCGTCGTTGTGGGCATAGACGGCGCAGATATCCTTGCCCCCGTTTTCGGCCTTGATGAAGCCTTCCATGACTTCCTTGCCCTTGGAACGGGTGAAGTCGCCGGTCTGGCTGCGGGTCACCTTGATGTTGGTGGTCTTGGCAACCGCGTCGTCAAAGCCCTTCTTGCGGTTGATCGCAGGCGAAGAGCCCACGGTGCCTTCGATCTCGACCACGCTGCAAGGCTTGTCCCCCACCGCCTTGATCAGCCAGTCGGCCGCAACCGCGCCCTCGTGGACCTGGTCAGAGGCCACGGAGGTCAAGTAGAGGTCCTGGCTCGCGTCGATGCCGCGGTCCAGCAGGATCACCGGGATCTTGGCGTCCTTGGCCTCGCCCAGAACCTCGTCCCAACCCGTTGCCACGACGGGGGCCAGAAGAATTGCATTGACGCCCTGGGCGATGAAGCCGCGGATCGCCTTGATCTGATTTTCCTGCTTTTGCTGCGCATCGGCGAATTTCAGGTCGATACCGCGCTTCTCGGCTTCCTGTTTCGTGACCGAGGTTTCCGCCGCCCGCCAGCCCGATTCCGAACCGATCTGCGAGAAGCCGACCACAAGGCCGCCAGCCAGAGCCGTCGTCGACATTAGTGCGATGGTGCCCGCGGCCAGCGCGAGCTTCTTGAGAATTTTCATGGTTCCTCCCTCACTTTGATCGCAGTGCATTCCAACCCTGCGGCATGATGAGGTTATCAAAAGTAATACTATATGAATATCCTCTCGTTTTTGTGAGAATTCGCCACGCATGGCGCGGCGAAAACTTGAAAAATAAAATAAAATCAAATATATGACTTGATCATGACGGCCAGATCCGAGGCTCGAATTGGTGCCGCGTTGCGGCGAAAATTTGTGCCGCGAATGCATATGTAGGTCAAGGTGGCTGACAGATTCGACGGAATGTTCTCGATTCGCAGCGTCGCCACCGAATTTTGAACCCTCTGCCCCCCGTGCGGGATCAGCCGGGCCTGTCAGACCAATACAAATCCGTCTCGGCCTCTCCCGGTGGTAATATGCCGGTCGGCAAAATGGCTGCGCGTGCGGCCAGGGCAGCCGCCGGATCGAGCGCGCGGAGGATCTTGAAGCCGCAAAAGCGGGGAGCGTTTTTAATCCGGAAGTGCCAGGTCAGCGCCTCCGTAGGCGCCGTCCGCTTCTGTGTCACCGGCTCGCGGCCCATCAGGCAGTATGGCCGGCGGTCGACAGGAACGGCATGTAGGCCATCAGGATCAGAAAGATCATCGCAGCATCACGAAGCTGTACGTCGCCCAGGAGCATCGCCTCGAATACCTTGTTATCATCGTAAAGCCTCGAATTCGGATAAGTGTCAAGGCCGGCTATGCCGTCCATCTCCTTGTTTACCCAGGCGGCCAGCATCTTGGCGGCCAGCATCTTGGCGGCCACACCCTTGGGGTAGGTTTCAGCTACATCGTGACTGACCTTGATCACAATCTTGCCGGGACCACATCTTTGGGAGGCGATAACAGGAGCGGCAAAGTTGAAGGCTGCCAAAGCAACTGCGGCGGCTATCGCGATGCTCATCATCTTGTCCCACGATTCTTGTTGTGGTTCATGCATGGCAAGTATGTGGCTATCCTTCAACCTGGCATGGCCGGCGCAAAGTCTGACCCTGGCGCCGCTCGGGCTCATCAGGGTCGGGCCACCGGCCCATGGCCGTCCTCAGGGTCGGCTGGCTGTCAAATCTTCGGCCGGCCGGGCAGCACGCCCTGCCGATTTCGAGGTCGATTGGAAGTATCGGGGGATCAGGCGGCTGGGGTCAGAATGTTGGCGCGGCACCATGCCAGAATTGCCGTTGGCTCTGCGCCAAGGGGATCGGCCAAACCTTCCGCAAACGCCGCAAATGCAGCGCGGTTCGTTGCGTTCACGCCTGTCAGCACCGGGATGCCGAGCGACAGCGCCTCGGCGATCAGACCGCGAAAACCGCGGCCTTCCCCTTCGTGTTTGCCGAATTTGTTTATGATGAGAACGTCGGTGTCGTTGGCAAACCCGGCTTCAACCTTTGCCACCGCCGTTTCCAATGCGCCCGGGTCAAGACGGCAACCCAGCGCGCTTTCTCCAAGTTCCTGATTGATGCGGATCACCGGACCTGCGGGAAGCACCATCACGTCCATGGCGCAGTGCTTGCTTCCCGGTCGGTCGATGTTGGTTTGCACAACCCCGGCCACGCGCAGCCCTTCGGCTATCAGCGTCGCTGCGACCACCGCCAGAACCTTGTCGACCTGACCGCGTTCGGACGACATGACTGAAGCGATGCGCATGGTAGGACTCCTCTTCTGATTCAACGGTAGAGCACTTGGCGGTTCCGTTGCCTTGACTTATGTCAAGGCAAGCGGCGTGGATCGCGAAAGCGGCGACCAGGCGCAGTCTTGAAGCGATGTCTGGTCAAGGTCGGCCAGAAATACCTCGCGGGCGTGGGCGAGCCGCGCTTTCAGGCGGCACTGTCCCGACATGACGCAGCTGCCGCCATCTTGCCGGAAGCATTCCACCAGTGGCTGTGGCGCCTCCATCCGGCGCACGACCGCGCCCAGCATGATCTCTGTCGCGGGGCGTGCAAGGCGCATCCCACCGCCGGCACCACGTTGGGTGATGATGAACCCGCCCTCGGCCAGTTCACGCACCACCTTGGTCAGATGGTTGCGCGAAATAGCGTAGGTCTGCGCGATCTCGTCCGTCGTGAAGGCGCGGTCAGGGTCGGCGGCCAGCCGCATCAAAGTGCGCAGCGCGAAATCGGTGAACGACGTGAGGCGCATTGTCCCATCCTTGAATTAGTATTTGAAATACTACTATTGTGAAGAGTATCTTGCATTTCAAATACCAGTTGGAGTTTCAGATGCAATCGGGTCGTGCCGCGCTACAGGCTGAGATCATTGCCCGCACCGGGATCGACGCTGCAATGATCCGCCGTTTGGTGCATGGGTTCTACGACAAGGTGCGGGCTGATCCGATCCTGTCACCGATTTTCGCCGCACACATCCCTGATGCGCGCTGGCCCGCGCATCTTGAACGCATGTGCGCGTTTTGGTCGTCGGTCGCGTTGGTGAACGGAGCCTACCAGGGCCGACCGATGCAGGCACACCAGCCGCTTGACGTGCAGGCCAGCGACTTTGATCGCTGGTTGATGCTGTTTCGCACCACTGCGCAAGAGCTGACACCCCCTGCGGCGGCACGTCATTTCATCGAGCGCGCAGAACGTATTGCGAAGAGCCTCGAGGCCGGGATCGAGGCGCATCAAGGCCGCAACCTTGGTCGCGCACGCGGATTTCGCATGCCCCTCGCGCCGTCTTACCCCACCCATGAAGGAAATCTGACATGACATCTTTTCCAGACCTGAACCCCGCCTCCAATGTCGGGGAAATTGCCGCCAATTTGCCAGGCGCCGCGGCGCTGTTTCGCAAGGCGGGCATCAGCTTTTGCTGTGGCGGCAATCTGAGCATTGCCGATGCCAGCACCAAGCGCGGCCTTGACCCGGCGACGATCGTTGCTGAATTGCGGGCGCTTTCGGGTGATGCCGATCGGGGCGCGCCGCAGGAAACGCCCGCATTGATTGCGCACATTCGGACCCGCTATCACGACACCCACCGCAGTGAACTGGCCGATCTCATCCCGCTGGCACGCAAGGTCGAAGCGGTTCATGGCGACCACCCGGATGCCCCGCATGGGCTGGCCAGACTTCTGAACGATATTCTGGCAGAGATGGAGAGCCACATGACCAAGGAGGAGCAGGTGCTGTTCCCGTTGATGCTGAAGGGCGGGCATCCGATGATCGCAGCGCCGATTTCCGTGATGCGTGCCGAGCATGACGACCATGCAAGCCAATTGCGCGCTCTGGAACACACCACCCACGGCCTTGCCGTGCCCGAGGGGGCCTGCGGCTCCTGGCGCGCGCTTTATGCCGGCGTTGGAAAATTTGCCGACGATCTTGTCGCCCATATGCACCTTGAAAACGACGAGCTGTTCCCACGGTTTGAAGCCGTCGTCGCCTGATCCTGAAGCCGTATAGGCAAAGCCCCGACCGGGTTCCCGGTCGGGGTCTATCATTCCGGCAAAGGGGACAATCCTGACCGGCAAGGCGCCGCGTCAGGCGGCTTTCAGCGCAATTCCCGTCACCTCGGCCTTTGCGGCCAGCATCGCCACGAAATCGCGGGCGGCCGTGGCCCAAGCCGCCTTTTCCAGCAGTTCGCGGATCTTCGGGGCGACAGCGTCGAACGGCAGCACGGCGCCTTCGGCACGTGCATCCAGTCGGATGATGTGCAGGCCATAGCGGGTCTGCGCCGGCACCTCGCAAATCGCGCCCTCGTCCAGCGCGTCCATTGCTGCCTCGAATTCCGGCACTGTATCGCCGGAAATCAACTGGCCCAGTCGCCCCCCCGCCTCGCGCGAGGAGCAGGCGCTGTTCTCGCGTGCAAGCGTGTCAAAGGCGCGCGGACTGCGCCGGATCTCGGCCAACAGGGCTTCGGCCTGCGCTTGGGCAGCCGCAAGGCCCACCTGATCGCCGGGGCGAACCGGCAACAGGATATGTGCTGCCTCATAGAGCGTCGGGGCGCGCCAGCGGTCGGTGTTTGCTTCGTACGTTGCACGCATCTCGGCCTCTGTCGGAACCACAGGGTCCAGCGCCAGGTCGAGGATCTGGCGGACCAGCGCCTCTTCATCGGTTTCCACCTTACCTTCGCCCACCTGCTGCGGGTCGGGCACCAGCCCGCGCTGCTGCGCCTCTTGCAGCAGCAGCGTGCGGATCGCCAATGCCCGCGCGGCCGCCTTCCAGGCCAGACCGGGCTTCGATTTCGGAGCGGGGTGGTTCTGCGCCTCTGCCGCGATCGATTCGGCCGTGATCGCTTCGCCGTTGACGGTTACGTCGGAAAGAAGAGGTGTCATCTGGGTTACTCCGCCGGATGTTTCAGGCCGCGCTTCTTGGTCCGCACGATCTGGTAGCCGGGCCGCCAAAGATAGCGGACCGGGGCAGAGAGCATGTGGACCAGACGGCTGAACGGGAACAGGGTGAAGATCGTCAACCCGAGGAAGATGTGCAGCTGGAACAGCAGCGGCGCGCCCTCGGTGTAGCTGGCGGCGTTGGTGTCGAAGGTGAAGATCGCCTGCGCCCACTGCATGAACTTGACCATCTCGCCACCGTCGATGTTCTGCACCGAGATGATGATCGTCAGCAGCCCAAGGCAAAGCTGCAAGAGCAGGAGCGCCAGGATCACGATGTCCATCGTCGAGGAGGTGGCGCGAATGCGCGGGTCGGCCAACCGCCGGTGGATAAGGAGGATACCACCGCCCAGCGCCATCACGCCTGCAACGCCGCCCACCGCCACGGCGAGGATCTGCTTGGCCTCGTGACTGATGCCAAGCGCTTCGATCAGGGGCAGCGGCGTGAGCAGGCCAAAGAGGTGTCCGACGAATATCGTCAGCACACCGACATGGAACAACACCGAACCAAGGATCAGTTGCCGGCGCCGAAGCAGCTGCGACGACGACGATTTCCAGGTGAACGGGTCGCGTTCATAGCGCGCGACCGATCCGATCAGCAGGACGCTGAGCGCAATGTAGGGGTAGATACCAAAGATAAAGCCGTGCATGCCGGGCCTCCTCTACAGGGCGGTCCCGGCGCGGGCCGGGGACAGGGAAACATCCATCTTGGCGAGGATGTCGCGCGAGATCGGGCAGCCGGCGTTGGGGTCGGGCGCGAAGGTCACCTGCGCCTCTTCCCAGACAGCATCGAGCGCCCCGAGATCCTCGGGATTGTCATCAGGCTCCGACAAGAGGGCCGCCGCCACATCCGACGCAACCTCGCCCCGGCCCAGATCGGCGAGTGCCGCCAGCACCGCCGCATAGGGCGTTTCGCGCCGGGCCAGGCGTTCGGCCAGCACCGCCAGGATCGGGCCCGCGTCGGCCAGAATGGCGCGCGCCGGTGCAAGTGGCTGGGTGGCCAGAAACTCCAGCAACACCGGCAAGTGATCGGGCAACTCGGGTCCGACGAGATCGAAACCACCGGCGCGGTAGGTTTCCAGCAGGTCAACCATCGCGCCGCCGCGATCGCGGCTTTCGCCGTGGATATGTTCGAAGAGGTTGAGTGACAGCGTGCGCGAGCGGTCGAACAAGAGAACGTAAGCCTCTTGCAGATCGAAGATGTCGGCGGACGCGATGCGCCGCAAAAGCGGCTGCAGCGCCGCAACGTGGGCGGTCGGCAAGATCGCCTCGTCCCCGATCACGGCGCGAATTTCCGGGATCGCCACTTGCAGGTCGGCGCCGGGATAGCTCAGCAGCGCCGACAGCGCCTTGAACGTGCGGATCATTGCCAGCCCTCCTTTGGGGTCACGAATTTGCGGCTGCCGAACAACTTGCCCTCGCTGACGCCCGACGAGCAGCCGTTGCCATCGGTGAAGCCACAGCCGGAGCGCAGATCGTATGCATCCTCGACCACCTCGCGGTGCGTCGTCGGAATGACGAAGCGATCTTCGTAGTTGGCAATCGCCATCAACTGATACATCTCATCGATCTGCTGCGGGGTCATGCCAACGCGCTTGGCAACACCAAGGTTGATGACCCCGTCCACGGTTTTCGACCGCATGTAGGCGCGCATCGCCAACATCCGCTCCAAGGCAGACACCACCGGGGCCTCGTGGCCTGCCGTCAGCAGGTTGGCGAGGTATTGGACCGGAATGCGCAAGGATTTGACATCGGGCATTCCGTCTTTGGCCCCGATCATACCGGCCTCGGCGGCGTTCTGGATCGGCGACAGCGGCGGGACATACCAGACCATCGGCAGGGTGCGGTATTCGGGATGCAGCGGGAAGGCGATCTTCCATTCCATCGCCATCTTCCAGATCGGCGAGTTGCGCGCGCCCTCGATCCAGTCCTCGGGCACGCCCTCGGCCCGTGCGGCGGCAATCACCGCGGGATCGTTCGGGTCGAGGAAGACGCCAAGCTGCGCGTCGTAGAGATCCTTGTCATTCTCGACCGAGGCAGCCTCGGCGATCTTGTCAGCATCGTAGAGCATCACGCCGATATAGCGGATGCGCCCGACGCAGGTTTCCGAACAGACCGTTGGCAGGCCGCTTTCAAGGCGCGGATAGCACAGCGTGCATTTCTCGGATTTGCCGGTGGACCAGTTGTAATAGACTTTCTTGTAGGGGCAGGCCGAGACGCACATGCGCCAGCCCCGGCATTTCTCCTGGTCGATCAGGACGACGCCGTCCTCCTCGCGCTTGTAGATCGCGCCCGACGGGCAAGCCGACGCGCAGGCCGGGTTGAGGCAATGCTCGCAGAGCCGCGGCAGATACATCATGAAGGTCTTTTCGTACTCGCCGTACATTTCCTTCTGTATGCCTTCGAAGTTGTAGTCCTTCGACCGCTTGGCGAATTCGCCACCCAGAATCTCTTCCCAGTTCGGGCCCCATTCGATCTTTTCCATCCGCTCGCCGCTGACCTTCGAACGCGGCCGCGCGGTCGGAAACGCCTCCATTTCGGGGGCCGATTTCAGATGGTCGTAATCAAAATCGAACGGCTCGTAATAGTCGTCGATCTCGGGCAGGTCGGGGTTGCCGAAGATATTGGCAAGGATGCGCCATTTTGCACCCTGCTTGGGCCGGATCTTGCCGGCCTTCGTGCGCTCCCATCCACCGTTCCAGCGTTTCTGGTTTTCCCAGTCCTTCGGGTAGCCGATGCCGGGCTTGGTCTCCACGTTGTTGAACCAGGCGTATTCAACGCCGTCGCGGCTGGTCCAGACGTTCTTGCAGGTGACAGAACAGGTGTGGCATCCGATGCATTTGTCGAGGTTGAGCACCATGCCGATTTGCGCGCGGACTTTCATTCTGCTGCCTCCACCTTGGCCGGCTTGTCGAGCCAGTCCACCTTGTCCATTCGGCGCACGATGACGAATTCGTCGCGGTTCGATCCCACCGTGCCGTAGTAGTTGAACCCATAGCTCAGCTGCGCGTAACCGCCGATCATGTGCGTGGGCTTCAGGATCGTGCGGGTGACCGAATTGTGAATGCCTCCACGTTTGCCGGTGATCTGGCTGCCTGGGGTGTTCACGATCTTTTCCTGCGCGTGATACATGAAAAGCGTGCCCTCCTTGATGCGCTGGCTGACCACGGCGCGGGCCGTCAGCACGCCGTTGGCGTTGAAGACCTCGACCCAGTCGTTGTCGACCAGCCCGGCCTTCTTCGCGTCGACCTCGGAAATCCAGACCACCGGGCCGCCACGGTTGAGCGTCAGCATCAGAAGGTTGTCGGTATAGGTCGAATGAATGCCCCATTTCTGGTGCGGGGTGATGAAGTTCAGCACGACGGTCTTGGAATTGCCCGCCTTGCCCATCGCCGGGGCGATGGTTTTCAGATCGACCGGCGGGCGCCATGTGACAAGAGCCTCGCCAAAGGCGCGCATCCACTCGTGGTCCTGATAAATCTGCTGCCGCCCTGACAGCGTGCGCCACGGGATCAGTTCATGCACGTTGGTGTAACCGGCATTGTAGCTCACCTCTTCGCTCTCGATGCCCGACCAGGTTGGCGACGAGATGATCTTGCGCGGTTGGGCGGCGATGTCGCGGAAGCGGATCTTTTCATCCTGCTTGGCCGCTGCGAGATGCCGGTGCTCGCGCCCGGTGATCTTTTCCAGCGCGCCCCAGGCCTTTGCCGCCACCTCGCCATTTGTTTCCGGCGCCAGCATCAGGATCATTTCGGCCGCGTCGATCGCGGTATCCAGCCGCGCGAGGCCCTGGGTCACGCCCTCGTCGGTCACCCGCCCGTTCAAGTCTTGCAGGTGGTGCACCTCGTCCTTGGTATCCCAGGCGATGCCCTTGCCGCCGTTGCCGATCTTGTCCATCAGCGGGCCCATCGCGGCGAACTTGCGGCCCAGATTGGGATAGTCCCGCTCGATCGCGATGTAATTGGGCGCAGTCTTGCCGGGGATCAGCTCGCACTCGCCCTTTTTCCAGTCAGCGACGGCGGATTGCGCCAACTCGCCTGGGGTGTCGTGCTGCAACGGCCAGGCGACGACATCGCTTTCCACCCCAAGAACCTCGGGCGCAATGGCCGAGAACCGGGCCGCTATCAGCTTGAAGATTTCCCAATCGGTCTTGGACTCATACGCCGGATCCACCGCCGCCTGCAGCGGGTGGATGAACGGGTGCATGTCCGAGGTGTTCAGGTCGTCCTTTTCATACCAGCTCGCGGTCGGCAGCACGATGTCGGAATAGACGCACGTCGTCGACATGCGGAAATCGAGCGTCACCAGAAGGTCGAGCTTTCCCTCTGGTGCCTTGTCATGCCACTTCGCCTCCAGCGGCTTGGTGCGGCCTTCCGCACCCAGATCGCGGCCCTGCACGCCGTGGTCGGTGCCCAGCAGGTGGCGCAGGAAATATTCGTGCCCCTTGCCCGACGACCCCAGCAGGTTCGAACGCCACACGAACAGGTTGCGCGGCCAGTTTTCCGGCGCATCCGGATCCTGGCAGGACATCTCCAGCGCGCCGGATTTCAGCCCGGCCGCCACATAGTCGGCCGCCGTCTTGCCCGCCGCCTTCGCCGCGCGGCCAACCTCGAGCGGGTTGGTCTTCAATTGCGGCGCGGACGGCAGCCAGCCCATCCGTTCAGCCTGGATGTTGTAGTCGATCAGGCTGCGATCGGCCCAGTTGCCCGCAGGAGCCGTCGGCGACAGGATCTCGCCCGCCGACACGGTTTCATAGCGCCACTGGTCGGTGTGGGCATACCACGCCGAGGTCGCGTTCATCTGGCGTGGTGGGCGCGCCCAATCCAGCGCGAAGGCCAGCGCCGTCCAGCCGGTCTGCGGGCGCAGCTTTTCCTGACCCACGTAGTGCGACCAGCCGCCGCCTGACTGGCCGACGCATCCGCACATCACCAGCATGTTGATGATGCCCCGATAGGCCATGTCCATGTGATACCAGTGGTTGATTCCGGCACCCAGGATGACCATCGACTTGCCGTTTGTCTTTTCGGCGTTGGTGGCAAATTCGCGCGCGACTGTGATGATGCGGTCGCGCGGAACACCCGTGATCCTTTGCGCCCAGGCGGGCGTGAAGGGCACATCCGCATCGAACGAGGTCGCGACATTGCGGCCTCCCAAGCCGCGATCGAGGCTATAGTTCGCACAGAGCAGATCAAACACCGTCGTGACCAGCGCCTCACCGTCCTTGAGCGTCATGCGCTTGACGGGAATATCGCGAGTGAGAACCGCGCCACGGTCGTCGTTGACGAAGTGTTCGCTGGCTTCGCCGCCAAAATACGGGAAATCGACGCCGACAACGTCATCACGGTCCTCGTCAAGGATCAGCGTGGTCTTGAGGTCGATCTCGGCTCCGGCGGCCTTCTCCTCAAGATTCCACAGCCCGTCCTGCCCCCAGCGAAAGCCAATGGAGCCGTTCGGCACCACGACCTTGCCGGTCTTGTTGTCGATCCCGACCGTCTTCCAGTCGGGGTTGTTTGCCTCGCCCAACGCATCGCTGAAATCGGCGGCGCGCAGCATCCGGCCGGGCACATATGTGCCGTCCTTCTCCTCCAGCTTCACCAACAGGGGGAAGTCGGAGTATTTGCGGGTGTAGTCCTCGAAATACGGCACCTGCCGGTCGAGGTGATATTCGCGCAGGATGACGTGACCAAAGGCCATCGCCAGCGCCGCATCGGTGCCTGCCTGCGGGTTCAGCCAGATGTCGCCGAACTTTGCCGCCTCGGAATAGTCGGGGCTGACGACCGCCGATTTGGCACCACGGTATCGCGCCTCGGTATAGAAATGCGCGTCGGGCGTGCGCGTCTGCGGCACGTTCGAGCCCCAGAGGATCATGAAGCTTGAATTGTACCAGTCCGCGCTTTCCGGCACATCGGTCTGCTCGCCCCAAGTCTGCGGGCTGGCCGGCGGCAGATCGCAGTACCAGTCATAGAAAGACATGCAGGTACCGCCCAGAAGACTGAGGTAGCGCGACCCTGCCGCGTAGCTGACCATCGACATCGCCGGGATCGGCGAGAAGCCGAACACCCGGTCCGGCCCATAGGTCCTGGTCGTATAGGCGTTCGCCGCGGCGACGATCTCGGTCACCTCGTCCCACGAGGCGCGCACGAACCCGCCCTTGCCGCGGGTCTTGGTATAGCTCGCGCGCTTAGCCGGATCGGATTGGATCGACGCCCAGGCCGCGACCGGGTTCATGGTGCGGCGGGCGTCGCGCCAGAGCCGCATCAGTCGACCCCGGATCAGTGGCGTCTTTACCCGGTTGGCCGAGTAAAGATACCAGCTGTAGCTTGCCCCCCGTGCGCACCCGCGCGGCTCGTGGTTGGGCATGTCCGGGCGGGTGCGGGGATAGTCGGTCTGCTGCGTCTCCCATGTGACGATGCCCGACTTGACATAGATCTTCCACGAACATGACCCCGTGCAGTTCACCCCGTGGGTCGAGCGCACGATCTTGTCGTGCCGCCAGCGGTTGCGATAGGTCTCCTCCCAGTCCCGGCTTTCGATCGTGGTCTGGCCGTGGCCCCCGGCAAAGGTATCGACCCGGTTGGATTTGAAGAAATTCAGGCGATCGAGAAGATGGCTCATCTTGCTCTCCTTTCAGGTCAGATATTGACGACGGATGCAGGGGCGCCCCGTTCGGCGGCGTAGAGAAGGCCGCCGCGCCGGGTGTAATAGGCCCAGGTTAGCACCGCGCAGAGGACGTAGAACGCGAGGAAACCCCAGAGCGCTGCCGTTGGTCCGCCCGTCATGGCGATCGAACTGCCGTAGGCCTTGGGAATGAAGAACGCACCGTAGGCGGCGATGGCCGAGGTGAAGGCGATGATCGCCGCGCTCTCGCGGTCCGCCTGCTTGCGCAGATCGTCGCCCTTCAGCCCCGGCATCAGGCGTGGCACTTCGCGGCCCATGATTGCGGGGATCATCTGGAACGTCGAGGCGTTGCCGATACCGGTCAGGAAAAAGAGCGCCATGAAGGCCACGAAGAAGCCCGTGAACGCGCCCGGCTGATCCTTGATGCCAAGGAAGAAGATGACCCCGAACACCGCGCCAATCATGCCGACGAAGGTCCAGAATGTGACCCGCCCGCCGCCGAAGCGGTCCGACACCCAGCCGGTTCCCGCGCGGGAAAGCGCACCGACCAGGGGCCCAAGGAACACAAGCTGCAACGAGTTCACGTCCGGGAACATCATCTTGGCCAGCAGCGGGAACCCGGCGGAATAGCCGATGAAGCTGCCGAAGGTGCCCGTATAGAGGATGCACATGATCCAGTTGTGCATGCGGCTGAAGATGATCGCCTGCTCTTTGAAGCTGGCCTTGGCGTCGGCGATGTCATTCATCCCCACCCATGCCGCCACGGTCGCCGCAATGATGAACGGCACCCAGACAAAGCCCGCATTCTGCATCCAGAGCTGCCCACCCTTGGTCATGACCTGCGCGTCCCCGCCCATGGCGCCGAAAACTGCCGACGTTATGACGATGGGCACCAGGAACTGCATCACCGACACCCCGAGGTTGCCCAGCCCCGCGTTCAGCGCGAGCGCGTTGCCCTTTTCGGCCTTAGGATAGAAGAACGCGATATTGGCCATCGACGAGGCGAAGTTGCCCCCGCCAAAGCCGCAGAGCAGCGCCAACGCGAGGAAGATCAGGTAGGGTGTCTGCGGATTTTGCACCGCATAACCGATGCCCATTGCCGGGATCAGCAGCGATGCCGTGGACAGCGTGGTCCACAGTCTGCCGCCGAAGATCGGCACCATGAAGCTGTAGAAGATGCGGAAGGTCGCGCCGGAGAGCCCGGGCAGCGCCGCCAGCCAGAACAGTTGGCCGGGGGTGAAGTTGAAACCGATCGCCGGCAGCCGGGCTACCACGACCGACCAGACCATCCAGACACTGAAGGCCAGCAGCAGCGCCGGGATCGATATCCACAGGTTGCGGCGCGCGATCCGGCGCCCCTTCGCCTCCCAGAAGGCCGGGTCTTCCGGCTTCCATTCTTCCAGGGTGCGCGTGGCCACCATGCCTTTGGGCAATGGCATACCCTGCATCTCTGGCAGTTCCGGCAACGCGTCAAGCGAGGTGCCCTGCGCCGCCCGCTCCATGTTGCGGATCGCCATGTGCATCCAGAGCAGCGACACGCCAACCAGCAAGAAAAGCAGCGCAAAGGCCGAGGTGTAGATGCCGGTCAGGTCCAGCGCCGCGCCGAAGATGATCGGCAGGAAGAACCCGCCAAGCCCGCCGATCATGCCGACGAGGCCGCCGACCGCGCCCACATGCTCGGGGTAGTAGACCGGGATGTGCTTGAACACCGCCGCCTTGCCAAGGCTCATGAAGAAGCCAAGCGCGAAGAGGGTGATGACAAATGGCCAGAAATCCATCTGCGTCGAGAAGGCAATCGGGCCGTTCGTGCCTTGGATCACGTAGTCCGTCGCCGGATAGGACAGCATGAACAACAGGATCGTCGAGAAGCCCAGGCTCCAGTACATCACCGAGCGCGCGCCGAACCGGTCCGACAGATGCCCGCCATAGGCCCGAAAGATCGACGCCGACAGCCCGAACGAGGCGGCCGCCATGCCGGCGCTGCGGATATCGACGTGATAGACGTTGACAAGGTAATGCGGCGTCCAGAGCGCGACCGCCACGAAGCCGCCGAAGACGAAGAAGTAATAAAGCGCGAACCGCCACACCTGCAGGTTTTTCAGCGGCGCGAATTGCTGGGCGAGCGTTGGCGCACGCTTGCCGCTTTGGCGCCGCGCGATCAGTTCCGGGTCGTCCTTGGCGAACAGGAAGAAGACCACGGCCACCAGCGCAAGCCCCGCCGCCCAGACGTGTGCGACCCCGTGCCATCCATAGGCGACCATCACGAACGGCGCGACAAAGGTCGTCACCGACGCGCCGACGTTGCCGGCCCCGAAGATGCCAAGCGCGGTGCCCTGCTTGCCTGCCCCGTACCAGCGCGACACATAGGCGACGCCGATGATGAACGATCCGCCGGCAAGGCCGATGCCAAGTGCCGCGACCAGATACATCACATAGCTTGATGCCCAGGTCAGCATCCAGGTCGCCGCCGCAGTCAGCAGCATCTGCGACGTAAACACGATCCGGCCACCATATTTCTCGGTCATGACCCCCAGGAAGAGCCGGGTCAGCGATCCGGTAAGCACTGGCGTTGCAACCAGCAGGCCGAACTCGAACTCGTTCAGCCCCAACTCGGCCTTGATCGCCACGCCGATGATCGAAAAGATCGTCCAGACCGCAAAGCAGGCCGTAAACGCGATCGTGCTCAGGCTCAGCGCGCGTCCGCGATCGCCGCCCGATACATTCGCCCTATCCAGCATCTTGGTTCTCCGCATCGCCCCACAGGTGTATCCTGCGCGGGTTCGACGCCGATCAATCAACCCGTGATAGTCGCGGATTTGACCCAGATCAAGACGCGCCAAGTCGCAGGATCTTTCGGCCTCCATTTGACCTGACGCATACGCCCGCACCAGATTTGTCATTGCGGCAACCGACAAATCTCGCGTTGCGGCTAGACCTCGATCAACCCTCGACTTAACATATGTCAATCAAGAAACATTGATCGAGGGGTGATTCGTGCGCGATAGCGAACTTTCAGAGGTGCGCCAGCTGCCACTGTTCAGATCCATGGCGGAAGAGAATTTCGCCGCGGTGACGCGCGCCGCCTACGATCAAACCTTCCCGGCGCAGGTGCGGCTGATCGAAGAAGGTGCGTCGGCAGATTTCCTGCATATCGTCCTGGAAGGCTCGGTCGAGCTTTTCTCAGCATGGCGGGACCGTGAGACCACGATGGCTGTAGTGCGCCCCGTATCCACCTTCATCCTTGCCGCTTGCATAAAAGATGCGCCCTACCTGATGTCAGCCCGTACGTTGGAAATGACCCGCGTCATCCTCGTTCCAAGCGTGGATTTGCGCGCAGTCTTTCGCGTTGATCACGAGTTTGCGATGGCCACGATCACAGAGCTCGCGGCCTGCTATCGCAGCGTGGTGCGCCATACAAAGGATCTCAAACTGCGGAATGCCCGCGAACGGCTGGCCGCCTATGTGCTGCGACAGTCGCGGGCGGCAAAGGGAGGCGCGAGCTTTATCCTCCCCGTCGAAAAACGCCTTCTTGCCTCGTTTCTCGGGATTACCCCAGAGAGCCTGTCACGAGCGATGAAGTCTTTGCAGGATGTCGGCGCAAAGGTCGACGGTCAGCGCATCATCATCACGGATCGCGTCGCGCTTGAGGCAATCGCACACCCCACGCCCCTGATCGACGGGCCCGACACCGGCGGCCTTGCAACTGGAACGGATTTTCTGGGCACCCGAACCGATGGAAGAAGCATTGACGACGGGATTGCCTTGCCAGGCGAATGATCAAGACATCGGAGCTTGATCGATTCATCCCCAACCCGATCCACCAGATGCCGGGACTGAACACCATGTTTCCGGGCCTGCCATTCACCGTCGCCAAGGAACGTGATGCCGGTGCTGGTCTTGGCGCAGCCATGACGTATCTGTCCCATAGCAACTCCTGCCATTCCATCAATAGGATCGCACCATCGAACTGCGGGATAATGACCCGGTGGATTGGCGGGGCCGCGACCCGATTGCCTGAAATCGTGCGCACGGTCATCGGGCCGGTGCCAGATCCGTCAGAACAGTCTCGCCGCGACGCGGGTGGCCAAGGCCATGAGCGAAAAGGTCAGATTCTTGGCCGGCAGGAATGGAAATGCCGCTCCATCCGCCACGTAAAGATTTGCCAGATCGTGCGACTGGCCGGTCGGTGAAACGGTTAGCGGCTTCCTTTCAGCCGACATCGGCAGGGTTCCGGCATAATGCACGCTCGCCCCCATCGGCCGAAGCTTGGTCATGCCGGGAATGATCGGGGCGCCCAGATCGCGGAAAAACTTGCGCAAGGGGCGAAGCGCGTCGCGGATCGCCCGATCCTCATCGGGGCGCGGCCGGTACCGCAGGCTGAGGGCCGGCCCCCCCGACGCATCCGGAGCGGCCGGGTTCAGGGTGATGTGGTTCCCGGCACGCCGGTCATCATGAAAGTTGAGGTTCAAGACCCCAAGGCCAGACCGCAACTCCCGAAACACCTTCCGCGCCTGCTGCAACCCCAGCGGCAACTGCTGGATGACCGGATGAGCGGCACCGGTGGTGAACATCGTGATCTGGCCATGGACATAATGGGCCGGCTCGACCGTCTCGAGCCCGACGGCAAGCTGATGATACTGGTAAGAGGCCGGGTCGCCCTGCCGCCCCAGCATGGCGATATTGAAGAAGGGCGCCAGCACCTGGCGATTGTCCATCAGCCCGTCGAGCACCAGAATTTCGCGCCGCGCGAACCAGTGGGTCCGCAAGAACAGGGCCGACGATCCGATCGCCCCGCATGCCAGAACGAAGACATCGCCACCGATTTCCTCTGCCGCGCCGCCGCCCGCCGGATGGACGTGCAAGGCGCGGATGGTGTCGTGGCCCGACAACAGGAAATGGCTCGCGTAGCGGCCGCCAAGATAAGTGAACCGCGGATCCTGGCGCAGGGCCCGCAGGGTGATCGACGGGGTATAGAGCGCGCCGTTCGGGCAACCCCAAAGACAGCGCCCACACTGAAAACAGCCGCCGCGCCCATCCATGTCCGATGACAGCGCCGCCTGGCGCGACCGCCCCAGCCGCGCCTTGTGGCGGGCGTGCAGACTGGCGCGCTGAGCGTCATAGGCGGCCAGCAGGCGGGCCGAACTTTCATTGAGCGCCACCGGCGCCCTCAGGTGCGCATGCACCGGAAAATACGGTGCCAGATCGTCGCCCCGTCCGCCAACCCCGATCCGCTCGGCCACCGTTGCGTAATAGGGCGCGAGTTCATCATAGCCAAACGGGAAAGCCGCCAGATCGTGATCGTTGAACGGGTAGGCGCCTGCCGTCCAGCATTCCGCCAAACCGCCCTGACCGAACGACGCCAATGGCGTGATCCCGTCCGTGGCCATCACAAAACTGTCCGGCCTGGCAAAGACATGGTTCTTGGAGGGCGGCAGCCGGTAGTATTCGCTTTCGCCGTCGTCCAACGGAACCTCGATCCCCTCGAAATCCTTGCCCAGGAAATAACCGACCGGATCGGGCAGATCACGCTTGAGGTCCGCATAGCGGCTTTGCGGCGCGGGAACCGCCGGCCCGCTGTTGCCGATATCGACAAGCATCACCGCTTGCCCGCGCTGAAGGGCGGTCGCGGCGAAATGCAGGCCACTGGGGCCGGACCCGATGACAACCACCTTCATGGGCGCGCCTGTCCGGTCAGCGCCAGCACTAGGCGCGCGGGCATCAGGACGAGCAGCCCCAGCGCCAGCGAGACGCAGCCCGCCGCCCCCGCCCAGGCCAGCCTGGCCAAGGCCCGGGCCTTGCCCCCGCTTGCCGGGCTGTCAAACGCGCCGGCGCCTTCCGGCGTGTTCTCGAGGATCGCGGCGAGGACGATCATCCGCCGCCGCACCAGCCCGCGCCTGTGCAAGAGCGCCGAATAGGCATCCACCCATCCCGCAGGGATCGTGCCTTTTCGCGCCAGCGCCAGGGTCAACCGCTCGAAAGGCCGGGTGGGTGCTGCGGCCATGCCTCTCGCCATGAGCGCACCCCGATAGGCTTTGATCGTGCGGTCACTGGCTGGCCGACCAATGATCTGACGCGCGAAGATGTCGCATTCGGCGGCAAGATCGTCAGGGATCCCGCCTTGCCCCTGGTCGGCTTGGCCAACCAGATAGTCGATCAGGCCCGCCGTGGTCGGAAACCCATCGGCCAACTGATCCATCAGCCAGTTCGGCGCGGCAGCCGAGTCGTTGCCAAACAGGCTCAACTGTCCTGCGGTCGCCGGCAGGAATCGCCGTGCCACAGGCTCAACGGCGGCCAGCGCCCAGCGTATGGGTTCCAACGGCACAGGCAGGAACCGCGCGGGCGCCCCCTTCACCCGAGCGTGGACCGCGCCCAGGAAGGACCGGAGCGTGATCGCCTCGGCGCCGCCAAGATCGAAGGTCTCGCCCTGGAACCGGCCCGCGTTCAGCACGGCCGCGATGGCCCGCGCCACATCGGCGACCGCAACCGGCTGAAACCGCACCTTTCCCCCGCCCGGCATCGGCACCACCGGCAAAAGCGCGATCTTGCGCAAGGTCTGCCAGTTGGGCGCCGTGGGGCTGAGGATGACCGTCGGCCGCAGGATCGTGGCCTTCAGGGGCGCGGCAAGCACCAGCCGCTCGGCCGCCCGTTTCGACTGCGCATAGGGATAGAACTGCTGATTGGCATAGCCCGCGGCAATCGAGCTGACGAACAGGAAGTTGCGCACCCCGCCCGCCTCGGCGGCCGCGAGCAGGGCGCCGGTCGCCTCGGTGTTGATCCGCACGAACTCTGCCGCGGCGGCCTTGCCGGTCTGCGCCGCCAGATGCACAACCGTTTCGACCCCGCTCAGGGCCGCGCTGTAACCTGCCGGATCGCCCAGATCGCCAACCACAACCTCGACACCGGGCGGGAATTTCGCCGCGCTTGCCGGCGCCCGGACGAGCGCCCGCAAGGGGTACCCCTGCCCGGCCAGGGCCTGCACTACCGCTTGCCCCACCAGCCCGCTGGCTCCGGTCACGAAGATCACGGAGCGCGTCATGAAAAATCGCCGTCGCTGAAGGCCCAGACACGGCCGAAAACATAGGTGAACGTCGGCACCACGGCGACCATCACCGCAAGCGCCGCCCAATAGGGCTGCCCAAGAACGGTCACGACGCCGTAGACGATCGCCTGATTGAGCACGAGGCTGACGCCCGAGATCGCCAGAAACCGTGGCATCGAACGCGACACCCGAGCCCGCGACCGGAACGTATAGGACCGGTGCCCGAAATACGAGACGAAAAACCCGCAACTGAAGGCGACGAGATTGGCATTGAACGCCGACAATCCGCCGAAATGAAAAGCGATCAGTCCGACGATCACATGGACCACCGTAGTGATCCCGCCCATCACGATGAAAGTAACAATGCTTCGCATGAGTTTTCCAAGACAGCCCGGGCCGATTTCGAATGCCGCCAGAGGCTAGTCTTAAAAGTTTGCTCTATTCAATGGCGGTTCCAGGGTGCAGGTCTGCGACCGCGGCCGGGCGCACAGGTGCCTGAAGCCCTGCATGGCGATTTTTCCTATGCAGGACAGGGCGTTGCCGCATCTGTCATGCCTTTGCAGCGGCGGCGGCTGCGGCGGCCTTCGCCGGCTTCCAAACGCGCGCCGGTTGTCCTTCCGGAACGACAAAACCCGGCGATTGCACCGAATTGTCGACAGCGCCGGCCCATTCAGCCGGTCGACCGGCACCATTTCTCGACAATCAAAGGGGCCGGTCCTATTGTGATGGCCAACGAAGGACACAAGGGCCCCTGATGGCAGCGGTATCGAAATTGCACCCCAAGGACCGGGAAAGCCCGACATTGTCGGTTGTGGTGCCGTGCTATGATGAAGAAGGCTCGCTGCCCGAGCTCTTCAAACGCGTGACGGCGGTCTGCGACCAGGTGGCGCCCGGATCGTATGAAATCGTCCTCGTCGATGACGGCTCGCGCGACCGGACCCGCGCCCTGATCCGCGAGCTGGCCGCAGCCCATGAAAGCGTGACCGGGGTCTTTTTGTCGCGCAATTACGGGCATCAACTCGCCCTGTCGGCAGGTCTCAGGATTTGCCGGGGCCAACGCATCCTGATCATTGACGCCGATTTGCAGGATCCACCAGAACTGTTGCCGGCCATGATGGCAAAGATGGATGCCGGCGCCGATGTCGTCTACGGCAAGCGCGCCCTGCGTGTCGGGGAGACGCCCTTCAAGAACGCTTCGGCCTATCTTTTCTATCGCACCCTGGAACGTCTGGTCGATATCCGCATTCCGAACGATACTGGCGATTTCCGCCTGATGTCGCGCCGCGCCCTCGACGCCCTGAACTCCATGCCCGAACAGCATCGGTTCATTCGCGGCATGGTCAGCTGGATCGGCTTCACCCAGGTTCCCGTCGAATATGAACGCAGCGCCAGATTCTCGGGTGAAACCAAATATACCCTGGTCAAGATGATGCGTTTCGCGGCGGACGCGATTTCGGGGTTTTCCATCGTCCCGTTGCGTGCCTCGACCTATATCGGCTTTTTCTGCGCCCTGATCGGCGTGTTCTTCATGGGCTGGACGATCGTCAGCTATCTGGCCGGCGTTGCGGTTCAGGGCTGGACGACATTGATGGTCGTCGTGCTGATCCTGGGGTCCGCCCAACTGATCGTTCTGGGGGTCATCGGCGAATACCTCGGGCGGCTTTACATGGAAGCCAAGCGGCGCCCGCTGTTCATCATCGAAGAGATCGTTCGCAACGATCAGGGCGATATGGTTCAGCCCAATCCGCAGACCCTGCTCAACACCGCACTTTAACGTTCCGGGCGCCCCCAAAAGCGTATCAAGCAGGGCATGCCGGTCGATGCAAGGACCGCGAGGGCAGGCTTTTAGCCTCGCCTTCCCTTGTGCCCGCCCCTTTGGCCCGCCCGGCCCGCGGTGGAACGCCCCCGTAGCTTCACGGCCACGTCCACCGCCTCGTCCACCACCGACTGCCGGGCGAGCGGATCGTCGGCGATGGCAAGCTCGACCGCTTCCAGGCGCTTCACCTCGTCACGAAGCCGCGCGGCCTCTTCGAATTCCAGGTTCTCAGCGGCCTTGCGCATTGCGGTGCGCAAAGCGTCGAGATGCGCGGCGAGATTGGCGCCCACCATCGGCTTGTCCACCGTCGCGGTCACGCGCGACATGTCGGTATCGCCCTTGAACAGGCCCTGCATCACATCTTCCACGTTCTTGCGGATCGTCGTCGGCGTGATGCCGTTCGCCTGGTTGTAGGCGACCTGTTTTTCGCGGCGGCGGTCGGTTTCGGCGATGGCGCGCTCCATGCTGCCGGTGATGCGGTCGGCATACATGATCACCCGACCCTCGACGTTGCGGGCCGCGCGCCCGATCGTCTGGATGAGCGAGGTTTCCGATCTCAGAAACCCTTCCTTGTCGGCATCGAGGATCGCCACCAACCCGCATTCGGGAATATCGAGACCCTCGCGCAAAAGGTTGATCCCGACGAGCACATCGAAGGCACCCAGCCGCAGGTCGCGCAGTATCTCGATCCGTTCCAGCGTGTCGATATCGGAGTGCATGTAGCGCACACGGATGCCCTGTTCATGCAGATATTCGGTCAGGTCTTCGGCCATGCGCTTGGTCAGGGTGGTGACCAGAGTGCGATAGCCCGCCGCAGCCACCCGGCGCACCTCGTCCAGAAGATCGTCCACCTGCATCTCGACCGGACGGATTTCGATTTCCGGGTCGACAAGGCCCGTGGGGCGGATCACCTGCTCGGTAAAGATGCCGCCCGCCTGCTCCATCTCCCATACCGCCGGGGTCGCCGATACGAAAACCGACTGCGGGCGCATCGCATCCCATTCCTCGAACTTCAAGGGCCGGTTGTCCATGCAGGACGGCAACCGGAAGCCATGCTCGGCCAGCGTGAACTTGCGCCGATAGTCGCCCTTGTACATGCCGCCAATCTGGGGAACCGAAACGTGGGATTCGTCGGCGAATACGATGGCATTGTCGGGGATGAACTCAAAAAGCGTCGGCGGCGGTTCGCCCGGCGCGCGGCCGGTCAGGTAGCGGGAATAATTCTCGATCCCCGCACAGGATCCGGTCGCCTCGAGCATTTCGAGATCGAAGTTGCAACGCTGTTCCAGCCGCTGCGCCTCGAGCAGTTTGCCTTCGCCGAGCAACTGTTTCAGCCGCAGCGCCAGTTCGACCCGAATGCCCTTGATCGCCTGTTGCAGGGTCGGGCGCGGAGTGACGTAGTGCGAGTTGGCGTAAATTCTGATCTTTTCGAAGGTATCGGTTTTTGAACCTGTCAGCGGGTCGAATTCGGTGATCGATTCCAGTTCCTCGCCAAAGAAGCCAAAGCGCCAGGCCCGGTCTTCAAGGTGCGCAGGCCACAGATCCACCGTGTCGCCCTTGACCCGGAAGGCACCGCGCTGAAAGGCGGCATCGGCGCGGCGATACTGCTGGGCGACAAGTTCCGACAGGAACCGGCGCTGTTCGTAAAGCCCGCCCACGGCCATGTCCTGGGTCATCGCCGAATAGGTTTCGACCGAACCGATTCCGTAGATGCAACTGACCGAGGCGACGATGATGACGTCGTCACGCTCCAGAAGTGCCCGGGTGGCCGAATGGCGCATCCGGTCGATCTGTTCGTTGATCTGGCTTTCCTTCTCGATGTAGGTATCGGTCCGCGCGACATAGGCCTCGGGTTGGTAATAGTCGTAGTAGCTGACGAAATATTCGACCGAATTGTCGGGGAAGAAGCCCTTGAATTCCCCGTATAGCTGGGCGGCGAGCGTCTTGTTCGGCGCCAGGATGATGGCCGGGCGCTGGGTCTCCTCGATCACCTTGGCCATGGTAAAGGTCTTGCCGGTGCCCGTCGCGCCAAGAAGAACCTGATCACGCTCGCCGGCCAGAACCCCGGCGCTGAGTTCGGCGATCGCGGTCGGCTGGTCGCCCGCCGCCTGGAAATCGGTCCTCATCACGAACCGGCGGCCGCCTTCAAGCTTTGGACGGGTCAGAACCTCGGGGCGAACGGTCGGGGCGTTGGTATTGTTGTGGGGCATAGCGCGTTCCTTCTGTCCGTCAGATTTGATCTGTTTTTGTTCCCGTGCAAGCGCCCGCTTGCACGCCCGCGCAAAAACTTTGCTGACCGGCGGCATGTGCGCCTGTGTGGGCAGACTGCGCCCTTGCAACGGCACCAAAGTTTTTCGATAAGGGTGCGAGCCGAAGGAGTCCACGAATGCGCGCACGTATCTACCAGCCGGCACGAACCGCCATGCAGTCGGGCACGGCCCAGACCCACCAATGGATTCTGGAATTCGCGCCGGGGGCAAGCCGCAAGCTTGACCCGTTGATGGGTTGGACCGGATCGAGCGACACGCAGGCGCAGGTCCGCATGCGGTTCGAAACACGCGATGAAGCCGTCGCGTATGCCGCGGAAAACGGTATCGAGGTGACGGTCAGCGAACCCCACGTCCGCAAGCCGAACATCCGCTTGCGCGGCTATGGCGAGAATTTCGCCACCGACCGCAAGGGCGCCTGGACCCACTAGCCGCGCCCGGCCATCCGGGCGCCGGGCACTGCCCTTGCGCGAAGGCCGACGGAAACGCTAAAGGGGGCGCAGCGGCCCCGTAGCTCAACTGGATAGAGCACGGACCTTCTAAGTCTGGGGTTGGGGGTTCAAGTCCTCCCGGGGTCGCCAGACTTTCGCCGGATCCTGGGCCGGACCTGAAAGCCGCGCGGGGCCTTGCATTCCCCCGGCGCCTGCGCAAGACCGGGTGCGAGCGTCAACATCGGTGACAGGATGTCGGAATCGGGCGGCCACAATCTGCGCGGAGCGTTGACCGGTCTGGCGGCAATGGCGATCTTTGCGACCCATGACGTGGTGGTCAAATACCTTGGCGCCACCTATTCGGCGGTCCAGATCGTGTTCTTCGCCGCCTTGCTCAGCTTTCCGCTCGTGGCGATGTTCCTGTTGCAGGACCGCTCGGGCGGCAGCCTGCGCCCGCGCCATCCGGGTTGGGTGGCGGCGCGCACCGTCAGCGCTGTCGTCACCGGCGTTTCGGCCTTTTATGCGTTCGGCAAGCTGCCCCTTGCCCAGACCTATGCGATCCTTTTCGCCATCCCGCTCCTGGTGACCATCCTGTCGATCCCGATTCTCGGCGAGCGGGTGCGCCTGCGCCGATGGGCAGCGGTCCTTGTCGGGTTTGCCGGCGTGCTCGTCGTTCTGCGCCCCGGCCAGGCACCCTTTTCGCTCGGCCATATGGCGGCTGTCCTGGCGGCGGCAACCGGGGCGCTGAGCGCGATCATCGTGCGCAGGCTTGGCACCGACGAGCGACCCGTGGTCCTGCTATTGTCGCCAATCCTTGGGAATTTCATTGCCATGGGCCTGGCGTTGCCGTTCGTCTACCGGCCCATGCCGCTTGCGCACGTGGGGCTCTTGGGCGTGATTGCCGTCCTCGGGCTGACCGCGACGCTTCTGTCGATTGTGTCCTACCGGCGCGCCGACGCTGTGGTGGTCGCCCCCATGCAATATAGTCAGATCATCTGGGCGACGATCTATGGCACGCTGATCTTTGGCGAACGGCCCGACGGCACTACCCTGATCGGCGCCGGCATCGTCATCGCGTCGGGCATCTATATCGTCCTGCGCGAGACGCGCGCCGGGGCGTCGGAAAACCAACCCGTTCTCGAGACCCGCGGACGCAGCGAGACCGCCACGACGCCGCGACCCGGACTCGTGCAGCGAATCCTGCAATCCGCCGCCCGGGGCACGCGCTAACCATTCGAGATTACCCGACCGTAACCCCGATCTGGCCCCCGACTGGCCCCTTGCAAATGCGCGCCGGACCCGGTAACTCCCCCGCACGGTCGGAGCGTAGCGCAGCCTGGTAGCGCACCTGCTTCGGGAGCAGGGGGTCGGAGGTTCGAATCCTCTCGCTCCGACCAATTTCCCGAACGCCAATTGTCCGCAGATTTGCCCGCCCCATGCCAGGGAGGTATCATCCAACCGGCCCCCATTTCTGGCCCCCGCCCGCCGGCGTCAGAGGCGGCGGATCGTGTCGCCGGGTTGCAGTCTGGGCGTCAACTCGATGCGTTCTCCGCCAATCTGGCTGCTGTGGCTGTGGCCGGCGATGATCGCCGCGGCCTTGCGGCCGATCTCGTGGCGGCAGGCGTCCATGGTTGCGAGGTGCCGGGGAAGCCCGTCGAGGAGATCGACGCCGTTGAAGCCGGCTAGGCCAAGCCGGCCAGGAACGTCGATTGCCTGGTCGAGGCAGTAGAGAAGACCGCCGGCCCC
>Ga0209023_10000874_pt1 | contig 42949 bp, 35 predicted proteins | sample LakOneMetagenome_FD_187468 | JGI IMG/M metagenome (GOLD analysis project Ga0209023, IMG submission 187468) | Freshwater and sediment microbial communities from Lake Erie, Canada (SPAdes) (version 2) | ecosystem: Environmental > Aquatic > Freshwater > Lentic | place: Lake Erie, Canada...
GACGGCCGCCACCCAGTCGGCGAGCGCGTTGCCGGCCCACGACGAGCCGTTGCCGTTGATGCGCGCCGTCGGCGTCAGCGTCAGAGCGGACGTCACGGAGCTCGGGGCCGGGTCGGCGGAGGCCTGGGTGGCGAGCGCCGGCGACAGGAGCGCGACCGCCGCGGCGAGGATGGCGAGCGCCTGGGTGCGACGCGAGGACGAACGGGTGCTCATCAGTGTTCTCCAGGGCGGGTGGGACGGACGGAGCGCAGCTCGGTGATGCGCTCGGCGACCAGCGCGTGGTTCGCCTCGATCCGAGTGAGGTCGCGCAGGGACTTGTTGGCCCGCTGGCGCCGTTGTCGCGGGGTGACCTCGCCGGCCTTCTGCCCCCCGAGGAACCGGGCGACGACGAACAGCACGAGGACGAGCACCAGCAGGAAGGCCGCGGTGGCGAAGCCCCGCGTCTTCATGTCGGGCTGCGGGCTCTTGACGAACTCGAGCGCGGCCAGCGGGAGGGAGATCTGGGGACCGTCGAACGGGTTGAGGTTGAGGTTGTTGGTCACGCCCGCCGTGAGCAGGACCGGCGCCGTCTCACCGATGCCGTGGGCGGTCGCCAGGATGATCGCGGTGGTCAGGCCCGACTTGACCGTCGGCAGCACGACCCGGCGTACGACGCTCCACTGCCCGGCACCCAGCGCGAGCCCGGCCTCCCGCAGGTTGCCGGGCACGAGCCGCAGCACCACGTCGGCCGACCGGATCATGATCGGGAGCATCAGCACCGTGATCGCCAGCGAGGCCGCGAAGCCGTTGAACTGCCGGGTGAACAGCAGGATCACCGACCCATAGATGAACAGGCCGGCGACCACCGACGGCAGCGCCGTCATCGCCTCCACGATCGTGCGGACCAGGCGGGCATAGCGCCCACCGATCTCGTTGAGGAACAGCGCCGTGGTGATGCCCAGCGGGACCGTGATGATCAGGGCGATCCCGATCTGCTCGATGGTCCCGACGATGGCGTGCAGGATCCCGCCCTCGGTGAGCGGTGACAGCGGGCTGGTGAGGCCCATGTCGGTGGTGAAGAAGTCGAGGTTGGTGAGACCGATGGTGGTCAGCACCTTCCATCCCTTCACCAGCACGTAGCCGATGACGAGCACCAGCAGCGCGCTGACCGCGGCGCCGGCGGAGGTCAGCATGACGCTCCAGAACCGGTCCTTGACCGTGGGCCGGTCCTCGGTCAGGCCGACGAGCACGGCGTAGGTCGCCAGCATCCAGATGAACGCGACGAAGGGCACCCAGCCCAGCGGGATGACACCGAGGACAGGCCCGATCAGCAGGCTGAAGGCGACAGCGGCGGCCATCGCGCCCGGGAGTGCGAGCCGCTCGTGGAGGGAGCGGCCGAGCCGGACCGGCTCGGGTTCATAGATCAGCGCCGTCATCGACTCGCGCGGCACGAACGTGCGCGGCGCGGGAGGGTGCAGCTCGGTGACGGTGCCGGGGGCCTTGGTCGTCACTCAGACCTCGCTCTCGGCGCCCGACCGGGACCGGGCGATGATCGTGGAGGCGCTGAAGTTGATGAGCATCGTGAGCAGGAACAGCGCCAGGCCGGCCGCCATCAGGGCGCTCATGCTGAAGTCGTTGGCCTCGGAGTAGCGCAGCGCGATCATCGCGGCCACGGAGTCCGATCCGTTCTGCAGGATGTGGAAGTTGATGTGGTAGAGCGGCGAGATGACCAGATAGATCGCGATGGTCTCGCCGAGGGCCCGCCCCAGGCCGAGCATGATCCCGCCGATGATGCCGCCCTTGCCGAACGGGAGCACCACCTTGCGGATCACGCCCCACTTGGTGGCGCCCAGCGCATAGGCACCCTCCCGCTCGCCCTGCGGGGCGCGGGAGAAGGACTCCCGCATCATCGAGGTCTGGATCGGGATGATCATCATGGCGACGATCAGTCCGGCGATGAACGTCGAGGACGTGTAGAGCGACGGGTCGGGCAGCGGGTTGCTGGGGTCGGCCCCGGTGACCTTGAAGATCGGGATCCACCCGAAGTACGTCGACAGCCACTCGGCGAACGGGACGAGCTTGAGCTGGAGGAACGACAGCCCCCACAGGCCGTAGACGACGGAAGGCACGGCCGCCATCAGGTCGATGGCGCTCGTCATCAGGGTGCGGGCCCGGCCCGTCGCGACCTCGGTGATGAAGAGCGAGGCGCCGAGCGAGAGCGGGACCGCGACCACCAGCGCAACCAGGGCGATCATGATCGTCCCGGACAGCACGGCCGCGATGCCGAAGTGGTTGGTCTCCGGCGACCACTCCTGGGTGGTCACGAACTTGACCACGCCCACCGACGAGATCGCCTTCGCGGCGTTCATGGTGAGGAACGCACCGACCAACGCCATGATGACGAGCACGAAGGTGCCCGACCCGCGGGCGGTGCTCCGGAAGATCTGGTCGACCGGGGCGTGCAGCGTGCTCAGGCGGCGGGGGGCTGCGTCGTCGGCCCCCGCGTCGGGATAGGCCGGCAGGACCGTGGCCATCAGCGGCCCACCTTGAACCGGCTGCGCATCCGCATCAGCGGCCCGGCGGCAGCGGCGAGGAAGGCGATGCCGAGGCCGAGCGGCAAGGTGAGCTTGGGCCAGGTCTCGGTGCCCGCCGCGACGGTCACGAACTGCGTCGGCTCGCTCGTCTGGAGGGTCACCGACGCCGACGGCGACGGGCTCGGCTCAGGCTCGGGCTCGGGCGGGGTCCCACCACCGGGCGCCCTGGTGTGGCTCGGGGAGGGCGACGGGCTCGGGCTGGGGTCCTCCGCGTCGCGCAGGACCGCGATGCCCGCCTTGGCGTCGACGAGCAGGTGCTTGGTCAGCGGGGCATAGCCGGGCGGCAGGTCGCCCGGGGAGAACCCCGGCTGCTGACCGGTGCCGACCAGGTAGGACAGCACGTCGGCGAAGTTGTGCTGGTCGGCGGCGGGCAGGTCCGTGGACACCGCCGCATAGACGGGGACCGTCAGCGGGTAGGCACCGGAGGCGTAGTCGGCAGCACCCGGCTCGAGCACGCCGTCGTCGTCGGGGTCGACGAACCGGTCCGCGGCCTTGCGGAGCGACCCCGCGTCCGCCCCGACGCAGTCGGTGCCGGCGCTGTCGCAGAGCAGAGCGGTCGGCAGCTGGAAGCGCGCGGCGGTCGCGGAGTCCGTGATCGCCATGACACCGAGCTTGTCGCCGCGCTGGCGGGTCTTGGGGTCCTTCCACTTGCCCGGGGCCGGCTGGCAGCTGGTGTCCAGCACGGTCAGGCACATGTCGCTGTTGCGGGGCAGGTAGCCGGTCGCGACATCCCGCCCGGCGACCGGCATCGAGTCGATGCGCGGCATGAAGTCGACGACCGTGTAAGGCGGGAACTCGTCGGAGTCGGCCTCCTGCCAGCCGGGCAGCGGGTACGGCGACCCGTCGGGCGGATAGCTGAGAGGCAGGTCCACATAGCTCGCGGGCTTGGGAGTCGCGGCGCGGTCGGCGTCGGCCTGGGCGCTGAGCGCCGGCGCCTGGCTCTCGCACTCGGCGTAGGTGCGCGCGGAGTAGAACGGGTTGATCACCATGCCGTCGGGGTCCGGGCAGCCATCGAGGAAGGCCCGGGCGTCCGCGTCCGCCAGCATCCAGTCCCACACCTCGGCCGCAGCGTCGGAGCGCAGCGCCTCGAGGACGAAGTGGTCCAACGCGTTGATGTTGCTGTCGGTGACGCTGATGTGGGCCAGCGACGGGTTCAGCCGCACGAACTCGGGGTCCGAAGCGAGCGAGGCCGGACGGTCGACCATCCAGCCCTCCCGCCGGAAGCCCTGCTTGTCGAAGATCGCGTAGGCATAGCTCTGGGTCAGCAGCTTGGCCACGAGGCGCGCGTCGAGTCGCAGGTCGCGGACCAGCGTCCCCGAGCGAGCGATGTCGGCATTGAGTGCGTCGAGGCTGTCATAGCCGCACGCGGTGGCCTGCTCCTCGGTGTAGGGCTCCGTGCGGGCAGGGCAGAAGGGCTGATAGCTGAGCGAGTAGGCGATCACCGGCGCCGAGAGCGCCGCGGGCACATAGACGGCGTCCGCCGACGCGGGCTGGGTGGTGAACACCGCACCGTTGGCGCCGTTGTCGAACTGGGCCCGCGCGACCTGGTCGCCGAGCTGGGTGTAGCCGAGGGCGATGTCCTCGGCCTTGCACAGGCCGGGCACCCACGAGGCGGCCGACGAGGACAACAGCTCAGAGCCGGCCATCAGCGTGCGGACCTGGCCACCGGGACAGCCCGCCACGATGTCGCGGAAGGTGAGCCGGATCTGCATCCGCTGTGCCCAGAGGGACGGTGCGATGGGGCCGTTCTGCGGCAGCACTCCGTCGACGCGGGGGACGATCACCAGCCAGCAGTCGCGGATGCTGGTCTGCCCGCGCCGCAGGCCACAGCCCAGTCCGGGCGCCTCGAGGCTGGTCTGGAGCTCGAACTGCCGAGTGGCGGTGCCGCCCGCGGAGACCTGGATCTTGGAGATCTCGTTGGTCGTCGTCGCGTTGAAGAACTCGTTGTCGAGGCCGTTGGTGCTCCCCGACTTCTTGCCGGTGATCGCCGTGAACGGGACGTCGCTGGTGGCATCGCCGTTGAAGTACTCAGCCCAGTCGCCGTTGGGCACCAGCGGGTCGGATTTGAGGTAGCGCGAGTTCGCCACGGCGAACGCACCGGCGTTGGCGGCGGCGTCGCCCGCTCCGACCTGGCAGGTCGCCGGGTCGGGCTCGGCTGCCTGCGGGTCGGGCTTCCCTCCGGCCAGCCCGCCCCAGCACTGGAACACCTGGAGATAGACGGGCGAGTAGGTGCCATAGGGGGCGCCGCCCTTGACCCCCGAGATGTCCAGGCTCACGGTCTGGTTGACCAGGTCCTTAGTCTGGGAGACCGACACCTGGAGACCGCCCAGGCCGTTGTTGGGGCCGAAGTAGTCGAAGTACTGACTCAGCGTCGACGAGGCGATGTCGTCGTACGTCGCTCCGCCGGCGTGCGGCAGCGTCTGGCGGCCGTCACGGTGGACGACGCTCGTCGCCGGGTTGGACCCGTCGTCGTCCCAGCGGACGGTGACGGCGCTGTCGGTCTCGAGCAGCCCGGTCGGGCCCCAGTCCGAGCCGTCTCCGGCCTCCCCCGCCGCGAGGGCGGGGGAGCCGAAGAAGCCGGGCAGGCTGGCCGTGGCGATGGCGATCCCGAGAATGCCGGCCACCGTGCGGGCCCAGGCGAAGGGCCCCATCGGGGTCGACCGAGGATGCCGCGCGGTCATGCGTTCTCCCTGTCGTCCGTCGCCCGCGGGCTCAGGTCACCTTGAAGCTGAGGCTCTTGACCGACGCCAGCACCTTGGCGTTGCCCTGGTAGCTGATGGTCACCTTGGTGGTGCCCCGCTTGGCCTTCGGCAGCGTGACGGTGGCCTTGCCCGTGGCGCTGATCTTGACGGTGAGCGTGGTGGGCTTGCCGCCGGCCGCCACGGTCACCTTGGCGGTGCCGGCCGGGCTGGTGCCCGGCGAGGTCACCGTGATGGCGAGCTTGGGCTTGCTGCCGACCTTGACCTTCTTGGGCGAGACCGAGCCGACCACCTTGGGGGCCCAGACGTCCTTGGTCGCCGAGGAGACCCCGAAGCTGGTGTCGGACGGGGCGAAGGTGGCGGTCACGGTGTGCTTGCCGGCCGTGAGCAGCTTCTTGAGCGTCGCCTTGCCACCGGAGACCGAGGCCGAGCCCAGGCTCTTGGAGCCGTCCTTGAAGGTGACGGTGCCCGCCGTCGCGGCCGGGGCCACCGTGGCCGTGAAGGTGTCGGTGGTCCCGCCCTTGATCACGAGCTTGGTCGTGGTCGGCAGCTCGTTGATGACCGAGTAGCGCTTCCATGCCGTCGTCAGATAGAGCGCGGCCGCGCCGCTGTCCGGGACGTAGCGGACGTCGTAGGTGCGCAGCCCTCCGGCCGCGAGGCCGGTGATCGGCAGCGATGCCGTGCCGTCGGCCTCGACCGGGACGCTCGTCGGCGTGCCGGCGACACCACCCACGACCTGGGCGAACTCGACCGTCCCGGTCGCGTCGGTGGCGGCCACACCGGCCTTGGTCTTGACGGTCGCCGTGAGGGTGCCGTCGGCGCCGACGAAGGTGTCCGCCAGCGACAGGGTCGGCGCGTAGGGGCCGGACAGCTGGTAGCCCGCGGAGGTGCGCAGGGCGCTGGTCGGGCTGGCCACCGCGGTGAACGGGATCCACGCGGTCTTGGCCTTGCCACTGCCGTCACGGGCCACGATCGGGACTTGGTTGTCCAGGTCGGGGTCCATGCCGTTGGCGACGTAGGCGACCAGGCTCAGGTCGGTCCCGGCCGGCCAGGTGTTGAGGATCGAGGTGCCCTGGGGCGCCGTGGAGACCGGGTTGCCCGGCGCCGTCACGTCGTGCAGGACCAGGCTGCTGTCGTAGCCCTGCACCGGCCTGCCGGCGGCCACCCAGGCGGTGACCTGGCTGAGGGTCGAGACCGTCACGACCGAGTCGTTGGCGGCGCTCGAGCCGCTCCACGCCGTACCGAAGTTGGAGGTGGTCACCCAGTCGAACGCCTCCGCGGCGTTCTCGCCGACGGCGACACTCGGGGCCTCGTTGCTCCCGTCCGCACTGGTCGGGACGACCGCATAGAAGATGTTGCTCAGGTCGGTGGTGCCCATCGCGGACAGCAGCGCGGCGATGGACGCGTCGTCCACGACACCCGCCCCGTTGGCCCCGTTGAGCGAGAGGTAGGTCGAGCCCGTGCCGGACGGCCCGGAGGAGCCTTCGTGGCCCCACCAGCCCGAGGTGATCGCGTTGGCCGGGTCGGCCGTGACGTCACCCGTCTCGAGCATGACCTCGGCGCGTGAGCCGTCGGGCTTGAACGCCTCGGCTGGGCCCTGCAGGGCCAGGGTGGACAGCGCCAGGGCCGCGACGGCGGCAGCGGCAGCCCGACTCGTCCACCGACGCGGGGCGAGAGTCACAGACATGGTGGTCCTTCCAACAGTGCGATGGCCTGGGCGGGTGGTCCCTGTCGTCGGTGCGTTCAGCGGCTCCTCGGACGTGCCGTGACGATCCAACCCAGCGGCGGGCAACGTGCGGCCACGCCAAGGTGAACGCGGCCCGAACAGTGGGCGAGGGGGTGTGGTCATGGCCGTGACCTCAGCCGCAGCGTGACCAGGAGCACGGCCCCGAGCCCGAGGACGGCCAGCACGATCCACAAGGTCGTGGAGCCACCGGGAGCGGCCGAGACCAGCCAGTTCTTGCTGCCCTCGTCCCCTGCGTCACTGGGGGCACCGGCTTGGGCGCCGTCGCCGGCCTGGTCGCCCTTGTTCTTGCCGTTGCCGCCGCCGTGCCCCTTGCCGCCGCCCGGGGACGTCCCGCCGGCAGGGTCGCCCGACGCGATGGCGTCGATGGTCGCCCGGGAGTAGGAGAGCACCCGATAGCCGGCGGAGCTCCGGGACTTGTCCTTCGGGTCGGCCACCGTCGTGAACGTCAGCCAGGCCGCCTTGGCCCGGCCGTCCTTGTCGGCCGCGACCGTCGGGATCAGCGGGTAGTTCGGGTCAACGCCGTCAGAGACATAGAGCACCATGCTGATCTTCTGTCCGGCCGGCCAGCGGTCCAGGATGGACGCCCCCTGGGGAGTCTTGGCGGGGGCCGTCGCGCCGTCGTCGGCGATGTCGATGACCTTGAGCGCGTCGTCATAGCCCTGAAGGGGGCGACCGGCCCTCCACCAGGCGGTGTACTCATCGAGCGTCGAGACGGTGGCGACGGAGTCGTTCTTGGTCTTCAAGCCGCTCAGCGCCCCTCCGAAACCGAGGTCGGCGAACCAGGTGAAGGCCTCGCCCGCGTTCTCGCCCTTGGTGACCTTGGGTCGCTCGGCGGAACCGTCCGCGCTCGCGGGTACGAAGGCGACCCGCAGGTTGTCGAAGGTGTTCCCGTCTCCGAGCAGCTCGTGAAGCGCGGCGATCGATGCATCCGTGACGGCACCGGTCTTGTCCGTGGCGTCCGCCGAGATGTAGGTCGTGCCCGTCCCCGTCGGCGCCTTCGCGCTGCCCTCGTGGCCCCACCAGCCGTCCTTGATCGCATGCCCCGGGGTCGCGGTGACATCACCGGTCTCCAGGAGCACCTCGGCCGGGGACTTCTCCGCGGCCACCGCCTGCGCCGACGGGTCGGCGGCGCCCAGCAGGACCGCGAGGAGAGCAGCCGTCATGGCGGCGATCCGGCCGATGCTGCGGCGGGCCTGGCCACCGACGCGGGCCGGCTGGGGGGCCGTGGCCGCACTGGTCTCGCCGCCGTCGTCACCGGGATCCACCAGCTGGAGTCGCTGCTTGCGACGGTGGCGACGCCAGCGCCAGTAGAGCGGTCCGAGGATCAGCAGGAGCAGCGTGCCACCGATGATGACCAGCAGCACCCACGGCCACGCGGAGAAGGTGACGGTCTTGCTCACCGGGTCGATGCCCTGGGTGTACGACGAGTCGACCGGCTGCGGGAAGAGGTCGACCCTCGCCTCGAGCCGGCCCAGCCCGAAGGCGTGCTGGAAGGTCTGGTGGACCCTGATCCGAGTGCCCGGAAGCAGGTCGGTCAGCGTCGGCGCCTGGGCCAGCAAGGGGTCTGCCAGCCACCGGGACACCGTGACGTTCTGACCGGCGTTGAGCCGGATGTTGCCGACGTTGTGCACCACGTAGGAGACGTCGATCGTCCCGCGCCCGAGCGGGTCCGACACGTCGGTGTAGGAGGCCTTGAGCTTCTCGATCGTGAGCTGCGGAGTCAGCGGCCCCGACACTCGGAAGTAGGCCCGGATGCCGATGCGCTGGTCCAGCGTGATCTTGGCGCCGTCCTGGTTGGTGCTCCTGACCTTGAGCGAGGCGAGCACCCCCGCCACGTGATCCCCCGGGGTGGCGTTGGCGGGGATGGCGGCCCGGAACGGGACCAGGGCACGACCGGGGCCCTTCCCGGTCCGCGCCGGGATGACCACCTTGCCGCTGCGCGGCAGGTCGAAGGTGAACCAGGAGCCCGCGTCGTGCGGCGTCTTGTTGCCGGTGAGCAGTCCGAACGCGCCGGTCGTGTCCTGCAATGCGTCGGTCGCATAGACCTTGAGCTTCAAGGGGTGGTCGGCGTAGTTGAGCAGCGAGACCTGGTCATCGAGCGTGGCACCGGGGTTGACCGAGTAGGTCAGATAGGCGCGGCCGTCGACGTACTGCTCGGCCGGGACCTCACGCGCCGGGCCGATGCCGAAGCGGAGGCGGGAGTCACCCGCGGTCGGGTCGGTCGGCTGGGAGCCGGTGTCGTCGGCCGCAGAGGCGGTGCCCGCGGGCAGGACGACGAGAATTGCCACGAAAGCGGCCAGGAGAGCGGCCGCGAGTCGGGAGAGAGTGCGCATCAGGGGCGGTCCTTGCTGGAGGAGCGACCACCCGGAGGTGGTGGGACGGGCGCAACGGCGCCCGCCCCACCTGTAGGAGACGCGTCCGTCCCCTCCGCCCCCAGGCGGTCTGGGGTGATCAGGCGAACGTGAAGGTGACCGTGCCGGTGTACGTGCCCGCAGGCGTCGTCGTGGGCGCGTTCAGCGTCATGGTGCCGTGGTACTCGACGTCACTCGGTCCGTGGTTGGAGCTCAGGATCGGGTGGGGTGCGTTGCCGAGGCCGAGGGTGCCGGCGTCACCAGGGGCAACCGCCGGCAGAGCCGCCGGGTTGTCGACAGTGGTGATGGTGCCCAGACCCGGGTTGCTCGTCGGGTAGGCGAGCAGGTTCGTCAGACCGACGTTCTGCCCGTTGATGTAGTGCGAGGCGCCGTCGGTGAGGTCACCGGCCTGCGCGGTCGCGGTCCACGGGAGCGCACCCGAACGCAGATCCATCACGTGGATGTGCTCGAAGTCCGCGCTCGCGGCGTAGTGGGACAGGTCGCTGCTCAGCGCCAGAGTGCCCAGGTTCAGCGGGTTGGCCGCGTCGTAGGGCGTGGTGATGGTCAGCGTGCCCTCGGGGACGACACCGGTGATGACCTGCTGGTCGACCGACACGCTTCCGGCACCGAGGGTGAAGGGCACCGGAGTGGCCTGCGAGCCGCTGAACAGCGCCGAGTCGGCCGGCGTGAACACCGCGGTGACGCTGTGCGGGCCGGGCGCGGAGAAGGTGTAGCTCAGGCTCGCGTTACCGAGGGCGTCGACCGTGACGGGGCTGCCGAGGTTGGCGGCACCCTCCTTGAACTGCACGGTGCCGGCCGCACCCGCGGGGGTGACGGCGGCGCTCAACGCAACCGGGGCGAGGTAGTCGGCACCCGGAACCGCGGCGACCGAGGTGGTGGTCGGCGTGGCCGGCGAGGAGTCGATCTGGAACGGCACGTTGGCCGAGGTCGAGGACTCGAAGGCGCCGGTCGGGCTGAAGACGGCCTTCAGCGTGTGGGCGCCGGTCGCGAGGACCTGTCCACCCAGGGTGGCGTGGCCGGAGCCGTCGACGTTCGCGTTGCCCAGGGAGGTGATGCCGTCGAAGAACTCCACCGAGCCGGTCGGGGTCGCCGAGCCGGTGTTGGGGGAGACGGTCGCGGTGAGGTTGATCGGCGTACCCGCGGTCTGCGGGGAGGCCGGCGACGCGGCCAGCGTCGTGGAGGTCGCCACGCCCTGGACACCGAAGTTCTCGTCGACGTAGCCGGCCGAGGTGCGGATGGCGTCACCCGGCTTGGCGGCGGTCGTGAACTTCATGTAGGAGGTGATCGCGTGACCGTCCGAGCCGACCTTGAGGATCGGCTTGCCGCCCGCGTTGATCGCGCCGGTGGTCTGGACGAAGACCATGCTCAGGTGCGTGCCCGACGGCCAGCGGTTGAGGATGGACTTGCCCCGCGGAGCCCCGGACACCGGGTTGCCCGGGGCCGTCACGTCGTGGCTGACCAGGCTGTTGTCGAAGCCCTGCACCGGCTGGCCTGCGGCCCACCAGGCGTCGAACTCGGATCCGGTGGAGACGACGGCGACGGAGTCGTTGGCCGCGCTGCTACCGCTGAACGCGGTGCCGAAGCCGGCGTCCATGAAGTAGGGGTAGGCCTGGTCGATGGTCTCGCCGACGGTCACCGTGGGGTGCTCAGCGGAGCCATCGGCCGAGGACGGGACGAAGGCGACCCGGATGTTGCCCAGGTCGGCCAGGCCGAACAGGTTGTCCAGGGCCGTCAGGTCGGAGGCGTCGAGGTCGAGGTAGGACGTCCCGGTGCCCGTGCCACCGGAGCCGCCCTCATGACCCCACCAGCCGTTCTGGACGGCGGCGGACAGGCTGGAGTTGCCGTCGGTGCTGACGAAGACCTCGAGCGGGGAGCCAGGGGGAGCGTAGGCCTCGGCCGTCGCCCCGGTTGCCGCGACGAGGCCGACCGACACTGCGGTCACGGCCAGACCGGCCATGACGCGGCGCCACGAACCCGCGCGGGAACTGAGAGTTGTGCGCATGACACTTCTTTCTCTGCTGGAGATGGGGTTTCCGTGTGCCCGTCACCTGGGACGGGCGCGCCCGGGCTGCGCACCGAGTTGCGGTCCGGACAACTTGGCCTGGGGGCAGTTGTCTGACGAAGAAGAAGAGGGATCCGTGGTGCCGGGCCGGGGAGTGGCACGGCCCGGCACCACAGGGTGAGCTCGGGATCGAGGCTCACCGGGGGGTGGATCAGTGCCTCCAGGCACCGTCCAGCCAGTTGGCCGAGACCGTGGCGTAGGACAGGGTCCCGAAGCCGAAGGCCTTGATGACCGACTTGCCACCGGCGCCGTAGATGCCGCCGCTGGAGGCGAGGATGCTCACCAGCGCCTGCTGTTTGGAGGTGCCGGCGATGAACGAGGTGGGGATCACGTTGTAGGTGTCGCGGTTGAAGACACCGACGCCAGTTCCCGGAACCACGTTGTAGTCGCCGCTGACGTTCTTGGCACCGAAGAGCGCACCGGCGCTCATGTTCGGGGCCGAGCCCGTGGTCGGCGCCTGGCCGTTGATGTTGGCCAGCGCGAGGCCACCCCTGGTGTTGGTGGTCTTGCCGTTGCTCTGCGCGATCCACTGGGCCGCGGAGAAGCAGATCAGGTCACCGTCGTTGGGGAGCACGGTGCCGTCGTTCTCCGGGAGCCCGCCCTGCGCCGTCGTGCCGGGGTCGGAGATGTAGGGCGCGAGGGTGGTCACGCCGATGGCTCCGAGGAAGAACGTCCGCGTGCCCGAGCCGCTCTGCGGGATCTTGGGGTGGACGGTCACGCCGTTGATCGACACCGTCGTCCCGGCCGTGGCCGGCTGGCCCGAGAAGGTGACCACGGAGTCGGCGGCGTTGTCGACGCCGGAGTAGAGCTCGGTGACCTGGCCGGTGGTCAGGTTGAGCCCCGACAGAGCACCCGTCGTGTTGTAGGCGACCGAGAGGGCGTCACGCGCGAACGGCAGGAACTTCAGGCCGGTGCCGGCGGTCGGGCCGGAGGAGGAGCGGGCGAAGTCGACGTCCTCGTGGTTGAGGACGACACCGGACCCGGTCGGCCAGTCGTGCGCGGCGTAGGCCGAGTCCCACACCGCACTGAGCGACTTCTGGCCGTTGCCGGAGCCGGCGGGACGGACGAACCAGTTTCCACCGGTCTTGGTCTTGATCTGGGAGCCGGTGTCGGTGCCGGCGAAGGCGTCCCAGGACGCGATCGACGGGGCCACCGCACCGAAGTCGTTGGTGAGGCCGTTCCAGACATCCTGGGTGGTGTCGGAGCCGGTTGCTGCGTAGGGACGCGTCGGGTCGGCCGACGCACCGGTCATGGTCGAAGCGAGGAGACCGGCCGTGGTGGCCAGCACGGCCAGCCCACCGATCACTGCCTTCATGGGGTTCTTCTTCTGCATAGCAGAGCTGCCACTTCTCTCGTGATGTGAGGCGCAGATCCGCAGGGTTGCGGAACGCGGGTTCGGACTGGCAGTCCGCCTGTTTGACTGGGGTTGTTCTCGGTGTCCTCAGTGCGGGCCAGTTGTCCCGGGAGAAGGCAAACAGCGCAAGGTTGCGTGGCGAAGGGCAATCCCTGTAACGCTCAGCGAACAACGGATTAACGGGTTCGCGAACAGCCCGACAGCGGTTGCGCAGCCTGCCGAATCGGCCCGACGGGGATCGACCGCAGGCTCGTCTCGGGTCGGGGCGTCCGGGTAGCTCTATGCGGAATCCCCAGCGCCACAAGGCGAACGTTCAGCCGTGACGGCGCGTGGATGGATGGCTCGTTCGCGCGGGCTAACCCACCTCGAGCAGCTGGTCACCCTGATAGGTGGAGTAGAGGCAGATCGCGGTCACGAAGCCGGTCTCGTCGTCGGGGACCCATACGCCGTCGGTGGCCAGCAGGGCCACGACCTCACGCTTGCTCAGAGGCGGGCTGTCCTCCTCGAGCCGGTAGAACCACAAGAAGCCCTCGCGTGCCAACCGCTCGGCGATCTCCTGAGCCATGTCGACGGCGGGCGCCCCGGTCGCCTCGGTCAGTTCCTCGATCAGCGCAGGGAGCTCCCACAGCATGGCCTCGTCGTCGGCGAGGATCATGAACTCGCGCTCCAGGTCGCTCAACTCGTCCCACGTTCGCACAGGAGGAGTGTGCCCAGCATCTCGGCGGGGGGACAGGTCTCGGCCCGGTTGTTGACCAACTGTTCGTGTCCCCGATTCCACCTGGAAACCCGGCGGCCGTCAGTCGGCTCGCAGGGCGACGACCTCGGCGCTCCTGGTCGCCACCGCAGTCGCGAGGCCACGTGGCTGCCGGAGGGTACTGGTGGGCACGCGCGGGGCTGTCGCGTCCAACAGCCAGTGTGCGTACCGCTGCAGGTCTGGCGCTCTCGTCGCGGTCCCGAGAATGCCGAGCGCCGCATGGACGGCCGCGCGAACGTCGAGGACGCTCCTGCCCGGGTGGGCAGCGACAAGCCGGGCGTGGACGTCGGCCGACCCAGCGGATGGCTTGGGGAACGCCAGACGATGCCGCCCCGGCAGACGCAACAGCCGCAGGTCGACACGTGCGGCGGCGAGCACCAGGAACGGCTCGCGTGCCCTGCGGGCAGCCCTCAGGGCCGGGGACGCCTGAGCGTGGCGTCGGCGAATGTCGTCGAGCCGCTCGGTCATCAGCATCCGTTCACCGCCCGGGCCGGCCGTCATGTCCGCATAGACGAGGGCGTCGGCGACCGGCCCGACCTCTCGCTCGAACGCCCGGAGCTCCCCGGACAGTCCTCGGGCCTCCGCCGCGAAGCGTGCCTCGGAATGGTGCGCAACGAGAGCTACCAGCCGGCGCGGCCATCCGTCGCCGGTCAGGAGGAACGCACCGTCCAACGGGTGGAAGCCCGTGGGCGGACGGGGATGGGCATAGCCCACGTCGTGAAGCCACGCCGTGGCGATCACGAGCTCGCGATCGCCCTCCGCCACCGTGATCGCCGCCTCGCTCGCAGCCATGGCTGCCGACTGCGAGTGCAACCAGCGCCGACGGTCTCCGCGCAGCAAGAACCCCGCCGTCCCGCGGGCCGCAGCAAGATCAGCCCCCACCGACACCCCTCGCCTCTCGACTCCAGCAGGTGCACCAACGCTCGAGAGGTTAGGCGGGCAGCGTGAACACCAGGCAAACAGCCCGTCGCCCACCGGCTGTCTGTCGCGTCACACACCCAACTCGTTCGACACTCCGGCTGTCGGGTCGATGACTGCTAGCGAGCGCTGGCCTGGCGATCCCGAGCTGCCTTCCACCGGTCGCGATCGTCCTTGCCGACCAGCCAGAGGACGACGAGGACCCCCGCGAGCACACCCCACACGAAGAGGGCGTACCAGTCCCAGCCCGGGGCTGCGACCGCTTGAGCGTCAGCGACCGCTGCGAGCGCGAACATCGCGAGGCCGACGACGGCCATCCAGTTGCGCCCGAGCCAGCCTCGGCCACGAGTGACCGGACCCTCCTGGGACGTGGTGGTGACGGGAATCATCACCTGCGTGGGCGCCCAGGGGCTCGAGATCTCCTCGGCGGCAGGACGCAGCTCGATCTGTCGTGAGGCAGAGGCCATGGCGAGAGTCTCACCTCCCGACCGCCTCGATGACCACAGACGGTCGGCAAACAGAGCCTGAACCCTGGGATACCCGGGGCGCCCCCTGGGGCTGGATCACCAGGCGTGCCAGACGCCGGCCTGGGACCAGTCGCCCCGATAGACGTGGCGGGCGATCTCGCGCCGCAGCTCACTGGTCGCTCGGGTGGGGTGACCGGCACGATCGACGACGATCCGCTCGTCGCCTCGAGGGCAGGTGCCGGTGTTGGTCCACAGCCTGACCGGGTGGCCATCGCGGCCCAGCTGGACTGCCACGACCCGGGGGATGCTGGCCGAGACCGGGCGGGCCGGCGCCTTCGCGCCGCCGGGGGAAGCCGGGTGGCAAACGGTCGACGGTGGTCGCGTCGAGACCGGAGGGTCCGCAGGCGACGAGCTCCCCGACAGCACCGTGACCGAGACGACGACGAACAGCACCGTCGCCCCTCCTCGCCACCAGATCCCAGCTCGCATGACGGCTCCCGTTGCGGCACCCGGTCCCGGAGCGCCCGTTCGCTCCCGGTCGATGCCTCCAGTGACCCATCGGCCATGGGTGGCAGGTCCTGAGCGGCGTATGCCGGGCCGGTCCTAGGCCTACTAGCGTGTCGCCATGGCACCGACCGTCACCTCGACACTGAACCGGTCCGACCGCGTCATCGTTGGCCTCGCCGTCACCCTGATCGTGCTCGCCGGCGTCGCACACTTCGGTTCCTGGACGTCCGTGGTCGCCTTCGTGATCGCCGGCGCCGCCGTGGCCGTGCTGGCGTCGCTGGTGGGTCGCTCGGTCGAACAGCTCGGCGACCGGTTCGGCCCCGGCGCGACCGGCGTACTCCAGTCGGCGTTGGGCAACCTGCCCGAGCTGTTCATCGCGCTCTTCGCACTCCAGGCCGGGCTCGTCGACGTGGTGCGGGCGGCCCTGGTCGGGTCCATCCTGGCCAACCTGCTGCTGGTGCTCGGGCTGTCGTTCCTCGTCGGCGGCCTCCGCCACGGGGTTCAGCAGCTGGGGTCCGATCGCGCCCGCACGATCACGGTGCTGATGCTGCTGTCGGTGACGGCCATGGCGATCCCGTCGCTGGCGCACTGGACCCACGCCCCCGCGGCCGACCATGAACGCGCGTTGTCGGTCGTCGTGTCGGTCCTGCTGCTCCTGCTCTTCGCCCTGTCGCTGCCGTTCTCGCTGCGCCGCGACGCCAACGACGCCGGTGATGCCGGCGAGCACGAGCCTCCCCGCTGGCCGATCTGGCTCGCGGTCGGTCTGCTGGCCGTCGCCGGTGTCGCGGCGGCGTTCGTGTCCGAGTGGTTCGTCGATGCGCTCGAGCCGGCCATGCAGGCGCTCGGCATCTCCGAGGCGTTCGCGGGCCTGGTCGTCGTCGCCATCGCGGGCAACGCGGTCGAGAATGTCGTCGGCATCCAGCTGGCCTACCAGGGGCACTCCCAATATGCCCTGTCCGTCGTCCTCAACTCGCCACTCCAGATCGCCCTGGTCCTGGCACCCGTGCTGGTGCTGGTCTCACAGATCTTCGGGCTGGCGTCGTTGACCCTGGTGCTGAGTCCGATGCTCGTGATCTCGCTGGTGGTGGCCGTGATCCTCGCCGCGTTCATCTCCTTCGACGGAGAGTCCACGTGGCTCGAGGGCGCCACGCTGATCGTGCTCTACGCGATCATCGCGGCGTCGTTCTGGTGGGGCTGAGAGCGCTCAGTCAGCGACGGGGTGGGACGGCCAGGGCCGAAGCCAGGTGCGCGACCCTCTCGGCGAGGTCGACGACGACGCGATCGAAGGCCGCAGCGTCCTCACCCGGTACGGGGTCGGGGACCGACCAGTGCAGGACGCCCAGGTCGGGAAGGTCCTCGTGGGCTCGGTCGCAGACGGTGACGACCAGGTCCCCGGAGCCATAGACCTCATCGACGCGTTGCGGCGTCACCCGAGGAAGGGTCAGTCGGGCACGGCGCGCGGCCTTGAGGGTGTTGGGGTTGATCCGGCGGGCCGGATGGGTCCCCGCGGAGGCGGCCGGCAGGGCGCTCGCGCGTCGCCAGAGTGCCGCAGCGAGGTGGCTGCGGGCCGAGTTGGCGGTGCACACGAACAGCAGCCGCTTCGGGTCCGCGGCCCCTGCCCGGTCGAGCGTGGCGGGTCGCGCGTGGATCAACCCGTGCGGCTGAAGGTGGAGGTACCAGCGGCGACGGTCACCCTCGGACCGCCGGCGAGTCACCAGCCCCGCCTCCTGGAGGATGCCCAGATGATGCGCCAGGAGGTTGGACGGCATCTGCAGGTGGGCCCCGACCTCGGACGCGGTCGCGTCATTGTCGGCCAGCAGGTCGACGATCGCCAGGCGCGCCGGCTCACCAAGCGCAGCGAAGATCTGCGCCCGCGACTCTCGAGCATTTTGCTCACTCATCATTGAGTCAATGATGACTGAGGTATAGTCTGCGCGTCAAGCGGGCCGCAGCGTCCCGGCGTTGATGGCTCGACCATCGATCGACATGAGGAGCAGCACCGTGACCACAGCCCCCGACCTCATGGTCCGGCGAGCGGTGTCGGAACTGGTCGGCACGGCCATGCTGGTCTCCGCCGTGGTCGGCTCGGGCATCGCGGCGAGCCGCCTCTCACCGGACGACGTCGGGCTGCAGCTGCTGGAGAACAGCCTGATCACCGGAGCCGCCCTGGTGGCACTGATCCTCGCGCTCCAACCGGTCTCGGCGGCGTTCAACCCGGTCGTCACGCTCGTCGAGGCGGCGTTCGGGGCGCTGCGCGCGGCCGAGGCGGCGATCCTGGTAGGTGCGCAGATCGCCGGTGGCCTCATCGGCGTGGTGCTGGCCAACCTGATGTTCGACCTCGACGCGATCTCCATCGCGGGCACGCATCGCTCCGGTGCCGGCCTCTGGCTCGGCGAGGTGCTGGCCACGCTGGGGCTCGTGCTGATCGTCTTCGGCACGATCCGCTCCGGTCGCCACGAGCAGGTCGCGATCGCCGTCGGGGCCTACATCGCCGCGGCCTACTGGTTCACCAGCTCGACGAGCTTCGCCAACCCCGCGGTCACCATCGCCCGGATGTTCTCGGACACCTTCGCGGGCATCGAGCCGGCCTCGGCCCCGATGTTCATCCTCATGCAGCTCGTCGGAGGCGGACTCGGACTCGTCGTGGTCCGCATCCTGTACGCCGCACCCGCCGAGCTCGCGGCAGACCTCGCCGACGAGACCAGAGCCTGACCCACCGATCCTTGTGAGAGGGAATCCCGTGTCTGACAGCCCCACCCGACCCACCGTGCTGTTCGTCTGCGTCCACAACGCAGGCCGATCCCAGATGGCCGCCGGCTACCTCCAACACCTGGCCGGCGACCGGATCGAGGTGCTCTCCGCAGGCTCTGCTCCGGCCGAGACGATCAACGCCGTCGCCGTCCAGGCGATGGCCGAGGACGGCATCGACATCACGTCGGCCAGCCCGAAGATCCTCACCGACGAGTCGGTCCGCGCCTCCGACGTCGTCATCACCATGGGCTGCGGCGACGCCTGCCCGTTCTATCCGGGCAAGCGCTACGAGGACTGGAAGCTCGACGACCCCGCCGGGCAGGGCCTCGACGCCGTGCGACCCATCCGCGACGAGATCCGCGCCCGCGTCGAAGCGCTCATCGTCGAGCTGGTCGGGGCCTGACCAGCCACCGGGCCGGCGTGCCCTCGCCTGCGACTGGACGCGGGCCGGCGCTCAGCGCTTGGCGGCGGCCTTCTTGGTCGTCTTCTTGGCAGCGGACTTCTTGGCCGTGGTCTTCTTGGTCGTCTTCTTGGCCGGCGCGCGCTTGGTGGCCTTCTTGGCCGGTCCCTTGGCGCGACGCTCGGCGAGCAGCTCGGCCGCCCGCTCGAGGGTGATCGCCTCGACCGTGTCGTCCTTGCGGAGGGTCGCGTTGAACTCACCGTCGGTGACGTAGTCGCCGAAGCGGCCCGACTTCACCACGACGGGCTGCCCGGACACCGGGTCGTTGCCGAGCTCCTTGAGCGGCGGCGCGGCTGCCGCGCGGCCCCGCTGCTTGGGCTGCGCATAGATCGCCTTGGCGTCGTCGAGAGTGACCGTGAACAGCTGCTCCTCCGAGGTCAGTGACCGCGAGTCGGTGCCCTTCTTGAGGTAGGGGCCGTAGCGACCGTTCTGGGCCGTGATCTCGGTGCCGTCCTCGTCGACCCCGACCACGCGCGGCAGGGAGAGCAGCTTGATCGCATCGGCGAGGGTGACCGTCTCGAGGCTCATCGAGGAGAACAGCGAGCCCGTGCGCGGCTTGGCCGACTTGGGGGCGTCCTCGGGGAGGACCTCGGTGACATAGGGGCCGAAGCGGCCGTTCTTGGCGACGACCTTGAGGCCGCTCTCGGGGTGAGTGCCGAGACTGATCTCCTCACCGGCCGGGTTGGCGAACAGCTCCTTGGCCTTGGCGAGCGTCAGCTCGTCGGGCGGCAGGTCCTCGGGCACGTTGGCGCGGCGGGCGTACGGCGTACCGTCGTCGTCCGGGCCCTCGAGGTAGGGGCCGTAGCGGCCGACCCGCAACACGATGCCCGACTCGGCGCCGCCGACCGGGAACGTGGCGAGGTCCTTGGCGTCGATGTCGCCGAGCTCGTTGACCAGCGTGTGCAGGCCGTCGACCCGCGCGGAACCGTAGTAGAACTCGGCGAGCTCGCTGTTGCGGTCCTTGTCGCCGCGCGCGATCTCGTCGAGCACGTCCTCCATCAGGGCCGTGAACTCATAGGAGACGAACCGCGTGAAGTGGTCCTCGAGCAGCCGCACGACGGAGAACGCCAGCCAGGCAGGCACCAGCGCGGTGCCCTTCTTGTAGACGTAGCCGCGGTTGAGGATCGTGCCGATGATCGACGCATAGGTCGACGGGCGGCCGATCTCGCGCTCCTCCAGGTCCTTGATCAGCGTCGCCTCGGTGAACCGGGCCGGCGGCTTGGTCTCGTGACCGGACGCCGTCATCGACGCGGCCGAGACCGCCTGACCCTCGCGCAGCTGGGGCAGCGCCACCTCGGTGTCGTCGCGCTTCTTGGACGAGTCGTCCTTGTCCTCGACATAGGCCTTGAGGAAGCCGTAGAAGGTGATGGTCCGGCCGCTCGCCGAGAACACCACGTCCTGGCCGGTCGACGCCGCGCCCCCGAGGCGCACCGTCATGGACTCCCCGACCGCGTCCTTCATCTGCGACGCGACCGTGCGCATCCAGATCAGCTCATAGAGACGGAACTGCTCACCGGTGAGTCCGGTCTGGCCGGGCGTGCGGAACGCCTCACCCGCGGGGCGGATCGCCTCGTGGGCCTCCTGGGCGTTCTTGACCTTGGAGGCATAGGTGCGGGGTGCGTCGGGCAAGTACTCGCCGCCGTAGAGCTCGCGGACCTGGTTGCGTGCCGCGTCCACCGCCGAGCCCGACAACGTGGTCGAGTCGGTGCGCATGTAGGTGATGAAGCCGTTCTCATAGAGGCGCTGGGCGACTGACATCGTCGTCGAGGCACTCATCCCGAGCTTGCGGGACGCCTCCTGCTGGAGGGTCGTCGTACGGAACGGCGGGTAGGGCGAGCGCCGGTAGGGCTTGGCCTCGACCGACCGGACGGCGAAGGAGGTGTCGGCGAGCGCCTCGACCAGCGACTCGGCCGCGCTGCGATCGAGGTGGACGACGTTCTTCTTGGCGAGCTCGCCGTCCTGGCCGAAGTCACCGCCGCGGGCGACGCGCTTGTCGTCGATCGAGTGGAGCTTGGCCGGGAACATGCGCGGGTCGGAGTCGGCACCCGCGTCGAAGGTGCCCTCGAGGTCCCAGTAGGACGCCATCCGGAAGGCCATCCGCTCACGCTCGCGGTCGACGACCAGCCTGGTGGCCACCGACTGCACGCGCCCTGCCGACAGGCCCGACATGACCTTGCGCCACAGCACCGGCGAGACCTCGTAGCCATAGAGGCGGTCGAGGATCCGGCGCGCCTCCTGGGCCTCGACAAGGTCCATGTCGAGCTCGCGCGGGTTGGCCGCGGCCGCCTGGATCGCGGGCTTGGTGATCTCGTGGAACACCATCCGGTGCACGGGCACCTTGGGCTTGAGCTCGTCGAGCAGGTGCCACGCGATCGCCTCACCCTCGCGGTCCTCATCGGTGGCGAGGTAGAGCTCGTCGGCGTCCTTCAGCAGCGACTTGAGCTTGGCGATCTGGGCCTTCTTGTCACGCGGCACGACGTAGTAGGGAACGAAGTCGTGCTCGACGTCGACGGCCAGCCGGCCCCACGGCTTGTCCTTGATCTTGGCCGGGGTCTCGGCGGCACTCTGCGGAAGGTCGCGGATGTGCCCGATGGAGGACTCGACGACATACCCGGAGCCGAGGTATCCGCCAATTGTGCGGGCCTTGGCCGGGGACTCGACGATCACCAGCTTGTGTGCCACGGGCTGCTTGCTTCCTGGTCGTGCTCGATGGGACGGCGACGCTCGCGTCGTACGGCGAGATGGCCACCGGGCGCTTACGGTAGCGCGACGCCGCGAATCTGGTGACAACGTGGTCCACCACGCGCGCGCCGTGCAACCAGGGGCAGCCGTCGTGTAGCCGCCGTGCAACCACGGTCGCGAAGACTGACGGACATGACGAACACGACACTGGCAGTCCGAGCCGAGGGCCTGGTGAAGACCTTCGGCAGCCAACGAGCCGTGGACCAGGTCGACCTGGAGGTGCGACGTGGCGAGGTCTTCGGCGTGCTCGGCCCCAACGGAGCCGGCAAGACCACGATGCTCAAGATGCTGGCCACGCTGCTGCCCATCGACGCGGGCAGTGCCCAGATCTTCGGCCACGACGTGCAGCGCGAGCCCCACGTGGTGCGCCAGCTCCTCGGGGTCACCGGCCAGTACGCCTCGGTCGATGAGAACCTGACGGCCACCGAGAACCTGCTCCTCTTCGCGCGGCTGCAGGCCGTGGACAAGGCCACGGCTCGCCGTCGGGCCGCCGAGCTGCTGGACAGCTTCGATCTCACCGAGGCCGCCGGCAAGCCGATCTCGGCGTTCTCGGGCGGCATGCGCCGACGGTTGGACCTCGCGGCCAGCCTGATCACGCGGCCCCCGCTCATCTTCCTCGACGAGCCGACCACCGGCCTCGACCCCAGGACCCGCGGCCAGATGTGGACCACGATCCGCGAGCTGGTCGCCAGCGGCTGCACGGTCCTGCTCACGACCCAGTACCTGGATGAAGCCGACCAGCTCGCCGACCGGATCGCGGTCATCGATCGCGGGGTCAAGGTCGCGGAGGGCACGTCCGACGAGCTCAAGTCCTCGGTCGGCCGGTCGAGCCTGCACCTGACCCTCGTGGACCCCAGCCAGCTCGGCGCCGCGGCGGAGATCGCCCGACGGGTCACCGCCGACGACGCCACGCTGTCGCCCGAGGCCCGCCGGCTCACCGTCCCCTTGCGCACCAGCGACCAGGCGATCGACGTCCTGATCGCGCTGCGCGAGCACCGCCTCGACATCGACGCCATCAACGTCCAGAAGCCCTCCCTCGACGAGGTCTTCTTGGCCCTCACCGGGCACGACACCGGGCAAGAGGACCACCCCGATACCGACACGGCCTCCGACACCGGCCGAACCCCCGAGATGGAGGTCTCCCGATGACCACGCTCACCGCGATCGCTGTCCGCGACCCCGATGCCGCGTTGTCTCGCCACGTCGGCCTGGCCGAGACGTTCCGCCAGACGTTCACGCTGGCCTGGCGGGCCACGATCAAGATGCGACGCAACTTCGAGACGCTGTTCGACGTCACCATCCAGCCGCTGCTGTTCACGGCGATGTTCGCCTACATCTTCGGCGGCGCGATCTCCGGCGACGTCGACGCCTACCTGCCGATCATCATCCCCGGCCTCGTCGGGCAGACCGTGCTGACCGCCTGCGTTGCGACCGGCGTCCAGCTGCGCGACGACATGGACAAGGGTGTCTTCGACCGGTTCAAGGTGCTGCCGATCGCGCGCATCGCGCCGCTGGCCGGACCCATGGTCGCCGACCTGCTGCGCTATGCGATCGCGTCGACGCTGACCTTCGCCACCGGCATCGCGCTCGGCTACCGGCCGGGCGGCGGAGTCCTCGGCGTCCTCGCGGCGATCCTGGTGGGCATCATCGCCGGGTGGTCGCTGGCCTGGATCTTCACCTGGTTCGGCACCGTGGGCCGCAGCGCCCAGGGCGTGCAGGGCATCTCGCTCATGGTGATGTTCCCGCTGACGTTCCTGTCCAACGCCTTCGTACCGACACAGACCATGCCCGGCTGGCTCCGCGCGTTCGCGGACGCCAACCCGGTCTCCCACGTCATCTCGGCCATCCGAGCGTTGGCCAACGACGGCCGCGTCACCGCCGACCTCGGCTGGGCGCTGCTCGGCTGTGCGGTGGTGGTGGCGGTCTTCGCCCCGCTGTCGGTGAAGACGTTCACCAGCAAGATGTGAGGCCGGTCAGGTCCTCGAGCGCTGCGGCCAGCTCGGCGAGCAGGTCGGGCCCCGGCGCACCGTCGTTCTCCGCCAGCAGGACCTCGAGCCGGCCGGGCACCGTGCGCTCGGCCAGCTCGGCGAACCACGCCCACGACAGCGCCGGGAAGGAGCGGTTGTAGCCGTATCGGTGGGCCAGCGCGAGCAGCCGTACGCCGGGCTCGCCGAGCTCGTGCGTCACGGCGTAGGCGCCCAGAGCCACCACGCCCATACCGGTGACCGGGTAGTCCGCCATGTGGGTGACCCCGGAGGCGAGGTCGCACAGCGACCGGTGGACGCCCCTGGCCAGCTCGTCGGCCCGCAGCCGCTGCCGCTCACTTCCGGCATGGCGCACATAGGCCGCCAGAGCGGCCCCCTCGGCCATGATCACCCAGGGCTCGAGCCCCGTGGACTCGACCCCCGCGAAGGACACCGCGCGCATCGCGGCCACGCACTCGTCATAGGTCGCCAGCCCGGCCTCGATGTCGCCGCGCGCCAGCTGTAGCTCAGCCCGGGCTGCGATGGTCATCGTCCCGGCGTCGATCGGGGAGCCCGGCGGAAGGTCGTCGAACTGTGCGACCACCTTCTGCGCGCCCTCCAGGTCACCCTCGGACAGCGCGGCCACCGCCACCGCGGCCCGGGCGTGGAGGGCGTCGTCGACAGCCTTCAGCCGCGTCAGCACCGGATCTGCGGCGCGCGCATGCTCAGCGGCCTGACGGTAGTCACCGCGCTGGAGGGCGAGCTGGGCCGACTGGCCATGCAGGGAGGCGAGTTGCCACGGCGTGGTCGAGTCGTCGACGGCCGCGAGGGCCCGGCAGACGTGGTCGCTCGCCTCGGCGATCGCCCCCGCGTTCTCGGTCAGCACCGCCGCCCACTGCAGCGCCATCAGCCGGGTCGCCGGGTCCGGGTGCTCGGCCAGGCCCAGTACGGCCTCCAGGGCTCCCCCTGGCCTGGGTGGTTCGGACACCATGGCGGCCACCACCCGGCTCCACGGCTGTCGCGGCTCCCCGAGCCGGGTCAGCCGATCCGGGAGCGGGTCGTCGTCGCCGACCGGCCGCATGAAGCGAACATAGGTGAGGAGCAGCGAGAGCGCCGACGCCGTCGGTTCGACGAGCTCCGGCGGAGGATCGAACTCCGTCAGCAGCGCCTCGGCGGGATCGGCGAAGGCCATCACCCGGCCGTGGTTGCCGGTGATCGTCCAGACCGCACCCAAGACGGCCAGGAGCAGCACCGCGAGCTCTGAGTCCCCCTCCGACAGCGCCCGACGCAGGACGTCGGCGAGGTTGCTCTCCTCCTCCCAGAGAACGTCGATGGCGTCGAACTGGCGCGAGCCCCAGATGTCGTCCTGCCACCGGACGGCGAGGTCGGCGGCCCACCCGTCCTGGGCGGCTCGCGCCTGCTCGGTCTCGCCCGCCTCGGCCAGCCGCTGGCCGGCGTACTCGCGCACGGTCTCGAGCATGCGGTAGCGCAGGTGGCCGTCGTTCTCGGTGAGCACCAGCAGGGACTGGTCGGCCAGCGCCTCGACGAGGTCTGTGGCGTCGGGGCCGACCACCAGCTCGGCGGAGCCGGACGTGAATCCGTCCTGGAAGACCGACAGCCACGCCAGTGCCCGCTGCTCCCGTGACGAGAGCAGGTCCCAGGACCAACCGATCACCGCGGTGAGGGTCTGGTGGCGGGCGTGGACCGTGCGGTCGCGGCCACGCAGGAGCGCGAAGCGGTCGTCGAGGCGGCGGAGCAGCTCCTCCGCCGACATCGCCCGGACCCGCGCCGCAGCCAGCTCGATCGCGAGCGGAAGCCCGTCGAGACGCCTCACCACGTCCGCGACGACGTCCGCCGGCAGCACCGCCTCGGGCCGGGCGGCACGGGCGCGGCGCAGGAACAAGGCCGTACCGTCGGCGAGGTCCAGCTGCTTGAGACCCAGCACCCGCTCGGCGGCGATGCCCAGCGGCGCCCGGCTCGTGGTCACGATGCGCAGGTCGCGGGTGCTGACGAGCAGGAACGCCACCAGGGAGGCGACGGCGTCGAGGATGTGCTCGCAGTTGTCCAGCACGAGCAGGGTAGGGACGGTGTCCAGCTCCTGGGCGATGCGCCCGCGGACGTCGGAGAGCTGGGCGGCGGTGAGTCCGCGGCGACCTGTCACCGAGTCACGGACCCCGAGCGCCGAGCCCACCTCGGAGACCACGTCGGCCGGGTTGGAGATGCCGACCAGCTCGATGAAGTGCACCCGGGGCTGGGTCGCTTCGCGGGCGAGGACATGGGCCACGCGGGTCTTGCCGAGACCTCCCGGGCCCAGGATCGTCGTGAGTCGTCCGGTCCGCACCATCACCCGCAGCCGCAGCAGGTCCTCCTCGCGCCCGAGCAGCTGGTCGGCGTCGAACTGCACGCCGCGGCGGACCGGTCGGTCTGCGGCCAGCAGCTCGCGGTGCACCTGTTGCAGGGCCGGATCGGGGTCGACGCCCAGACGATCGGCCAGGTCGTGGCGATAGTGCTCATAGCGGGTCAGCGCCACCGGTGCCCCGGCCACGCGTGCCTCGCCGCGCAGCAGCTCGGTCATCACCTCGACGTTGTCGGGCTCGGCCGCGTGGACCTGGGCCAGGAGCGGGACGGCAGCGGCATCGAGGCCGCGGCGCGCGAGCGCGAGCGCGTGGGTCCGGCGCAGTCCGTCCTCGTGGGCGACCGCCCTGGCACGAAGATCGCCCAGCGGACCGAGTCTCGGCCCGGGGCCGACGGGCCCGAGCAGCGCCAGCACCTCGGCGACCAGCGCCTCCGCGGTCTCCGGGTCGCCGGAGGACAGGGCCTGGCGGGCGCGTCCCGCCAGCTCGTCGACGTACCACGCGTCGACCTCGTCTCCGGCCAGCGCGAGCCGGTAGCGGCCGTCGTGGCGGTGGAGCAGATCGGGCCCCGCGTGGGACCGCAGTCGCGAGACGAGCACCTGGAGCGCCTTGGCCGAGGCCGCCGGCGGCTCGTCGGCCCACACCTCGTCGACGAGGGCGGCGTCGGAGAGACCGGCGGGGTGGAGCGCGAGGGCGGCCAGCAGGTCCGCCGGGCGGGTCCCGGTGATCGGGGTCCCGTCGAAGGAGACCTCGCCGAGGAAGCGCAGGCGGATGCTCACCCGGCCAGCATAGGAACGGCCCACTGCGGACCGCCCGGTCTAAGGCTCACGTCCCGCCGTCCAGGGCGAGGTAGCCGTCCCGGACCAGCTCGGTGATGCTTGGCAGATAGGTCGTGCGGAGCTCGGCCGGATCGCGGTCGAGGATGTCGGCAACGGCGTCGAGGATGTCCCCCAGCGCCAGGTCGCCGTCGCAGGCTCCCGCCACGGCCGCCTCGACCGTGTCGACCGCGCGGGCCCTGCGGAACCCGCGCTGCTGGCGCAGCACGATGGTCTCCGGGTCCTCCGCGCCGGGCTGCCCCACCGTCTCCTGGGCGACGTCCTCGCGGAGGGTGAGGTGGGCGGCGAGGAGGTCGGGGTCGTCGGCCAGGTCGTCGGCGGTGTCGAGCCAGTCACGGATCGCCGGGGCGATCGGCTGCTCCACGGCATGGGGCCAGTCGTCGAACCGGGTGATCACGCGCCCCGTCGTACGACGGGACGACGCACGGCGCAGGGTGATCCAGCCGAAGCCGACACCCTCGACGCCTTGATCGTCGAGCCAGGAGACCCAGGTGTCGTAGCGGTCGCGATAGTCCGCGGCGCCATGGTGGCCGGAGTCCTTGAGCCACATCTCGACATATTCCGCGGGGTCGACGACCTCGCGCTGGACCACCAGCGCGTCCAGGTCCTCGGCGAGCCAGCCGGCCAGCCGTTCGTCCCAGGGGATGTCCCGGGCGATGACCCAGTTCGCAAGGATCTGGCAGACGCCGTCCTCGGTGAGGTGGTCGGGGACCGTCCGGACGATGTGCTCGACCGCGCGGTCGCCGGGCAGGCCGGAGTCGCGGTAGACCAGCCGCTCCCCGGTCGCCGGGGAGATCACGAACGGCGGGTTGGTCGCGACCAGGTCGAACCGCTCGCCACGGACCGGCTCGAAGAAGGAGCCGTCACGGACCTCCACGCCGTCCACCTCGTTGAGGGCCACGTTGAACCGGGCCAGCCGCAGCGCCCGGGGGTTCACGTCCGTCGCCACCACCCGGTCGGCGTGCTGGGCCAGGTGCAGGGCCTGGACACCGCAGCCGGTCCCGAGGTCGAGCGCGGACGCGACGCCGTCGCGCAGGGTGAGCCGGGCCAGCGACAGCGACGCCGGACTGATCCCGAGCACGTGGTCGGCGCCGACCCGGGACTCACCGCCGTCCAGCCCCGGGGTCAGGTCCGAGACGACCCAGAGGTCGCGGTCGCCCGCCTCGTCGGAGGCATAGGGGCGTACGTCGAGGCGCGCGGCGACCTCCCCGACACTCGCCGCGAGGAACCCCTCCGCGGCCATCCGGTCGACCAGCCCCGGAAGGGCGGCCTCCGCCTCGCTGCGCCGTACGGGCGCTTGGAGGAGGAAGAGCCGGGTCAGCGTCTCCAGCGGCGAGCCACCGCCGGTCCGCCGTAGCCCTGGCGTCGTCTCGTTGCGCCCCAGCGCGGCATGCGCCCGCGCCCCCAGCAGTCCGGCGACGTTGTCATAGGTGAACCCCGCCGCTCGCAGCGCCTCCGCCAGCCGCCCCGGCAGGTCCTCCCCGCGCTGCTCCCGCTCCACCGGCCGACCGTACCAACCCGGGCGGTGCTCGCGCGCCGCCGCCGCCGGTTCACCAAGGTAGGTGGGTGAGCCCTCACTCACCTAGCGGAACTCACCGAGGTAAGTGCCGCTTCGCCTACCTACCGTGATGAACCAACACCGGGAATCCGGCGGCGAGCGCCGGCCGAAATGACGCTGACCCGGCAGAAGATCTGCCGGGTCAGCGTGAGGTGTGACGGCTCAGGCCGCGGCGGAGGCCTCGGCCGGAGCGTCGTCGCCGATGGCGACCTGGCGCTGCTTGGACACATAGACCGCGACGACGATGATCCCCAGCGCCACGAGGGCGATGATGATCCGCAGGACGTCGTTCTGGTCCTTGCCCACACCCATGGAGACGACCGCGCTCGCGATAAGCAGCGAGACGAGGTTCATCACCTTGATCAGCGGGTTGATCGACGGGCCGGCGGTGTCCTTGAACGGGTCGCCGACCGTGTCGCCGATGACGGTCGCGGCGTGGGCGTCCGAGCCCTTGCCACCGTGCTGACCGTCCTCGACGAGCTTCTTGGCGTTGTCCCAGGCGCCACCGGAGTTGGCCAGGAAGACCGCCATCAGCACGCCGGTGCCGATCGCACCGGCGAGGAAGCCGGCCAGCGCCGTGACGCCCAGGCCGAAGCCCACGGCGACGGGCGCCAACACGGCCAGCAGCCCTGGCGTGACCAGCTCACGAAGCGAGTCCTTGGTGACGATGTCGACGACCTTGCCGTACTCCGGACGACCCGTGCCCTCCATGATCCCGGGGATCTCGCGGAACTGGCGACGGACCTCGAACACGACCGCGCCAGCAGCCCGGCCGACGGCGTTGATGGCGAGGCCGGAGAACAGGAACACCGCCGAGCCACCGATGATGATGCCGACCAGGATCGCCGGGTTGAAGACGAAGAAGTCGGTCACGTTGAACTCGTCCGCCGTGGGGTTCGCCTTGTCGAGCGCCTCGAACACCGACGTCGAGTAGGAGCCGAACAGCGCCGTGGCGGCCAGGACCGCGGTCGCGATCGCGATGCCCTTGGTGATCGCCTTCGTGGTGTTGCCGACCGCATCGAGCTCGGTGAGGATCTGCGCACCCTCGGGAGAGACGTCGCCGGACATCTCGGCGATGCCCTGGGCGTTGTCGGAGACCGGGCCGAAGGTGTCCATCGCGACGATGACACCGACCGTGGTCAGCAGACCACAGCCGGCGAGCGCCACCGCGAACAGCGACACCGTGAGCGTCGCGCCACCGAGCAGGAACGCCGCGAACACCGCGGCACCGATGACGAGCGCCGTGTAGACCGCCGACTCCAGGCCGACGGAGATGCCGGACAGGATCACGGTGGCCGCACCGGTCAGCGAGGTCTTGCCGACGTCCCTGACCGGGCGGTGCTCGGTGCCGGTGAAGTAGCCGGTGAGGGCCAGGATGCCGGCCGCCATGACGATGCCGATGACCACGGCAAGCGAGGCGATCAGACGCGGGTCGCCGTCCGAGGCCACCTCGGCGCCGACCAGGTCGCTGAAGGACGCCGGCAGGTAGACGTAGGACAAGATGACCGAGGCCACCGCGCCGACGGTCGCGGAGATGTAGAAGGCACGGTTGATGGTCTTGAGCCCGTTCTCCCCGGCGCGCGGCCGGGTGATGTAGACACCGAGCACGGCGCTGATCGCACCGATCGCCGGCACCAGGAGCGGGAAGACCAGGCCCTTGTCACCGAAGGCCTGCGAGCCCAGGATCAGGGCCGCGACCAGGGTGACGGCGTAGGACTCGAACAGGTCCGCGGCCATGCCGGCGCAGTCGCCCACGTTGTCACCGACGTTGTCGGCGATCGTGGCGGCGTTGCGCGGGTCGTCCTCGGGGATGTTCTGCTCGACCTTGCCGACGAGGTCGGCACCGACGTCGGCGGCCTTGGTGAAGATGCCGCCGCCGACACGCATGAACATCGCGAGGAGGGCGGCACCGAAGCCGAAGCCCTCGAGCACGTGGGCAGCCTGGTCCTTGAAGATCAGCACCACGATGCTGGCCCCCAGCAGGCCCAGGCCGACCGTGGCCATGCCCACGAAGGCACCCGTGCGGAAGCCGATGTTCATGGCGGTGTCGCGACCCTCATTGTTGGCCGCGGCTGCGACGCGCAGGTTGGCGCGTACGGCGAGCGACATCCCGAGGTAGCCGATCGCGGCGGAGAATCCCGCTCCGAGGAGGAAGAAGACCGACCGACCGATGCGCACCCCCCAGTCGTCGGCAGGAAGCGCGAGCAGCACGACGAACGCGATCGCGGCGAAGATGGCAAGCGTCCGGAACTGGCGGCCCAGATAGGCGCTGGCGCCCTCCTGGACGGCGAGCGCGATGTTCTTCATGTTGTCGGTGCCTTCACCGGCAGCCAGCACCTGGGAGCGGAAGAGCACCGCCATCCCGATCGCGCCGAGCGCGATCAGGGCGACGATGACGACCAGCCACAGGTTGGCGCCGGAGACGGTCACGACATCGGGTAGGAACCCGGTCATGCGTTTCCTCCTGAAGATCGGGTCTGTGCGGGCGAGGCACAAGGCTGGGCCGGAGTCTACGCAGAGTTACTGGAGAGTTGGCATCCGGGTGTGACGAGCAACACCGACCACGCGCCCAGCGGCAGTCCCGGTGCGCCAGGAGGCCCGCCGGCGGTGATCAGACGGAGGCGACGGCCGAGTCGGCCGACCCGTGGATCGCGAAGACCTTGGCGAGCCCGGTGATGCGGAAGATCTTGAGGAGGCGGTCCTGGGTGCAGACGAGCTCGAGGGCGCCATCGTGGGCCCGGACCTTCTTGAGGCCGCCGACGAGGACGCCGAGACCCGTCGAGTCGAGGAACTCGACGGCTTCCATGTCGATGACGATGTGGTAGCGGCCGTCGCCGACGAGCTCGGTGATCTTGTCCCGAAGCTTGGGCGCGGTGTAGACGTCGATCTCACCACCCACGGAGACGATGGTCTTGCCATCGACCTCGCGCGTCGTCAGCGTCAAGTCCACTTCTCGCTCCTCGGCACCCTGGTCGGTGCACCGTCACAGCATACGCAAGCACGTGGACCGTCCCCGTGCCATCACGCAGTATCAAACCATGGCCACGCCGGATTCGTATGCGACGACGTCCACTGGTCCGAACATCCTTGCCCAACCACCCGATGTCGGCGAGGTTTGCGACACTCGCCCTGTGGAGGGCGAGCGACACCGGACCGGGACGCGCGGGTCGGTGGACGACCTCATACGTCGGCTGGCGGCCGTGCCCGGCCGTGAGGACCGCCTGGTCCACCTCGAGTCGGTTCCCGCGAGGATGCCGACTTTCGCGGACTGGCCGTCCTGGGTCCCTGACGACATCAGGGCGGCCTATGTCGCCCGCGGGATCGACCGTCCCTGGCGGCACCAGACGCTCGCCGCCGAGCTCGCTCACGACGGGCACCACGTCGTCGTGTCCACCGGTACGGCGTCCGGCAAGTCGCTGGCCTACCAGCTGCCCGCCCTCTCCGACATCCGCGAGACGCGCGGCCGCAAGGGTCAGCGCGGCGCTGCGGTGCTCTACCTCGCGCCCACCAAGGCTCTCGCCCACGACCAGCTCACCTCGCTGCGGACGCTTGGCGTCGACGTGCGCGCCGCCACGCATGACGGAGACTCCTCCCGCGAGGAACGCGACTGGACCCGCGACCACGCCGAATACATCCTCACCAACCCGGACATGCTGCACCGGTCGCTGCTCCCCACCCACCAGCGGTGGGCCGCACTGCTCGGCCGGCTGCACTATGTCGTCGTCGACGAGTGCCACCACTACCGCGGCGTCTTCGGGGCCCATGTCGCCCAGATCCTGCGCCGCCTGCGCCGCGTCTGCGCGTCCTACGGCGCGTCGCCCACGTTTGTGCTGGCCTCCGCCACCGTCGCCGACCCCGAGGCGGCCGCGGGGCGGCTCACCGGGCTCGACGTGGCCGCCGTGACCGCCGACCACTCACCGCGCGGCCGCTCCGTGGTGGCCCTGTGGGAGCCGCCGTTCACGTCGTTCGCGGGCGAGAACGGCGCGCCCGTGCGGCGTGCGGCGTCCTCGGAATCCGCCGACCTGCTGGCCGACCTGGTCGCCGAAGACGTGCGCACGTTGGCCTTCGTGCGGTCCCGCCGCGGCGCCGAGCACATGGCGATGACGGCGGCCGGGCTGCTGAGCGAGGTGGCTCCCGAGCTGCCGGGCCGGGTGGCCGCCTATCGAGGGGGCTACCTCCCCGAGGAGCGCCGAGAGCTCGAATCAGCCTTCCGCACGGGCCGCCTCACCGGACTCGCCGCCACCAACGCCCTCGAGCTCGGGATCGACATCAGCGGCCTCGACGCCGTCGTGATCGCCGGCTTCCCCGGCACGCGCGCCGCGCTGTGGCAGCAGCTCGGGCGGGCCGGCCGGGAGGGCCAGGAGGCCCTCGGGGTCCTGGTCGCCCGCGACGACCCCCTCGACACCTACCTGGTCACCCATCCGGAGGCGCTCTTCGGTCAGCCCGTCGAGGCGAGTGTGTTCGACCCCACGAACGAGTACGTCCTGGGGCCACACCTGTGCGCGGCCGCACAGGAGATCCCGCTGACCGAGGCCGACCTGCCGATGTTCGGCCCGACGGCCGCCGACGCCGTCGCCGCCCTCACCCGCGCCGGACTGCTGCGCCGCCGCCCCCACGGCTGGTTCTGGACCGACCGGCGCCGGGCCAGCGACCTCGCCGACATCCGCTCCTCCGGAGGGTCCCCGGTCCAGCTGGTCGACGAACGGACCGGGCGCGTCGTCGGCAACGTCGATGCCGGAAGTGCGCACAGCACGGCTCACCAGGGCGCGATCTATGTCCACATGGGAGAGGCCTGGGAGGTGCTGGAGCTCGATCTCGACGAGCACGTGGCCCTGATGCGGCCGACCGAGGTCGACTACTCCACCACGGCACGCGAGGTCACCGACATCCGGATCCGCGGGGAGCGCCAGCACCTCCGCTGGGGCGACTGCCGGCTGGCGCTGGGCACCGTCGAGGTCACCCACCAGACGGTCGCCTATCTCAAGCGACGCCAGCCCTCAGGGGAGGTGCTGGCCGAGATCCCCCTCGACCTGCCCCCACGGTCGCTGGTGACCACGGCCGTGTGGTGGACGGTGCCGACCGCCGTGCTCGAGGAGACCGGGCTGACGGCGCGCGACCTTCCGGGAGCCGCCCACGCCGCCGAGCACTGCAGCATCGGGCTGCTACCCCTCTTCGCGACGTGCGACCGCTGGGACATCGGCGGCGTCTCGACGGCGCTCCATCCCGACACCGGGGAGCTGACCGTCTTCGTCTACGACGGGCATCCGGGTGGGGCCGGCTTCGCCGAGCGCGGCTTCGGGGCCGCCCGAGAGTGGCTCACGGCCACCCGCGAGACCATCGGGGCGTGCGGCTGCGCCGAGGGCTGCCCCTCGTGCGTCCAGTCCCCGAAGTGCGGCAACCAGAACAACCCGCTCGACAAGCTGGGCGCCGGCATGCTGCTCGACGCCCTGCTGGGAGAGACGTCGGCGGCCGGGTGATCGCCGTTGGGCCGGGACCCGGCTAGCGTGCACCCATGGTCATCCTGGGACTCCTCCTCATCGTGCTCGGGGCGCTGGCGATCGTCGCGGCCCTCTTCACCGGCACGGGCACGACGAGCCTGCTGGGCTTCGACATGTCGGCTTTCGCGATCTTCCTCGTCGGCGTGGCCGCCGGCGCGTTCATCCTCTGGGGCTGGGCGATCCTCAAGTACGGCACCAAGCGGGAGCTCAAGGCCCGTCGCGAGCGGCGGCGGCTCAACGAGCTCTCCGACAAGCTCGAGGAGGCCCAGTCCGACCGGACGAGCGACCGCAACGACGATCGCGAGCCCTAGCCGACCTGGACCGGCCCAGCGGGGCCGGCGCGGGCCCGGGCCCGCAGGTCGCCGCTCCATCCCCACCACCGTGGGCCCGCGAGAACGACTTCGACGAGCACGTCGAGCCCTCGGGTGGCGCAGCTGACCACAGCGGCGCCATTGGCCGCGGCCACCCGCCGCGCCTGGCCGCATGGGTCACCACCGCGGGTCAGGGCGCCGGCGCCGGCGAGTGACGCCAGGTCTGCCGCCGACTGGGCCCGCCGATGGTCGACGACCAACGCTGCGACAACCCCCAGCGCCACACCGATGGTGAGGAGCAGCCCCGCGACCGCGACCACCAGCACCGTCCCGGCCCCGGCCTCGGTGACCGCGCCGCGCCCTGCCGTCGTCTTCACGGCACGGCTTCCATCGCCGCGACGGCGACCCCCTCGACCCGCGCCGGCGGCAGGAAGTCGAACAGGCCTCCCGGCCCCTCCACCTCGGCCACCACCGTGACCCGGACGTCGTCACCGGACAGCGTCACCTCCACCTGCGATCCCGTGGAGGCCACCCGGAGTGCCGCCGCGGCGGCCGCGGCGCGGGGCTCGCCGCGCGCCGCGGCCCGCGCGGCCTCGCGGGCCGCATCGACCGCGCGCACCTGGGCCGCACCGACGACGAGCAGCCAGACCAACCCGAGGGTCACGGCCAGCAGCAACGGCAGGCCGAGCGCCAGCTCGGCCGTCACCGCCCCGCCCTCGGCGCGTCGTCGGCGCGGGCCCAGGCGGGTCACCCGATCCCCAGCAACCCGAGCACGTGGTCGAACAGGGTGTGGAGCAGCTGCTCTCCGAACCCTCCGCTGAGCATCTTGTAGAGCAGTGCCGCCAGGCCCGCCCCCGCGGCGGTGCCGACGGCGTACTCGGCCGTGGTGATGCCGCGCTGGCCGCGGGCTCTCGAACGGGTGGGTGTGCGCATGGGTCCTCCTGGTGTCGCGGGCGCCGGGCGCGCCCGATGGACCCGACTCTGCGCGCCACCAGCGGCTCGGGGCAGGACCTTCGACACCGCCTGTGGAGAGCGGCCTCGGAGCGGCTGCGGTGGATGCTTTCCGGCCCGGTAGGGCGAATTCCAGACGCGGTGCTCTGGTTCCTCAGATCCGGTGCGGACCTGCCGATCAGCACATCAGTGCCGGGGGACCGAGCACTCGATCGAGCCAAGGAGACCGTCAGTGGAGGTCATGGACGACATCGTCGCCGAGTTCCTCGTCGAGAGTCATGAGAATCTGGATCAGCTCGACCGGGACCTGGTGGCGCTTGAGCGCGAACCGGGCTCCCGCGAGCTGTTGTCGAGCATCTTCCGCACCGTGCACACCATCAAGGGCACGTGCGGCTTCCTCGCGTTCCACACTCTGGAGTCCGTCACGCATGTCGGTGAGAGCCTGTTGGCCCGCCTTCGCGACGGTCAGATGACCCTGGACCCGCAGCTCACGACCGTGCTCCTGGAGATGGTGGACGCCGTCCGCTCGCTCCTGTCGCAGATCGAGGCGACCGGGGCCGAGGGTGACGCCGACTACTCACTCCTGGTGGGCAGGATGCAAGACGTCCTGGACGGCAAGACCCCCAAGCCCGCTCCAGCCGCAGAACCCGATGAGACGTCCGCGATCGCGCCCGCGGCTGAGACAGCCGTGGCGCCGGTCAGCGAGCCCGAGACCGTACCCGACGCCACGGCGCACGACTCAGGCGCCGAGGAGGAGCTCGAGACCGAGCCCGAGGACCTGTATGTGGGCCACGACGATGAGCTGGCCGACGAGCACGAGCACGCCGACGAACTGGAGCACGCCGACGAGCACGCACCGGCGACCGCAGGAGCTCCCCAGGCCGCTGCGAAGCAGAACGGCTCGCGTCGCTCCGTCGCCGACAGCAGCATCCGGGTGGACGTCGATCTGCTCGATGAGCTGATGAACCTCGTGGGCGAGCTCGTGCTCACGCGCAACCAGCTCCTCCAGCGCGCCGCGACCCGCCAGGACGGCGAGCTGCAGCGGACGGCGCACCGCCTGAACCTGATCGCCGGCGAGCTGCAGGAAGGGGTCATGAAGACCCGGATGCAGCCCATCGACAACGTGTGGAACAAGCTGCCCCGGGTCGTCCGCGACCTGTCGATCAGCCTGGGCAAGCAGGTGCGCGTCGAGATGGAGGGCCGGGACACCGAGCTCGACAAGACCATCCTCGAGGCCGTCAAGGACCCGCTGACGCACCTGGTGCGCAACAGCGTCGACCACGGGGTCGAGTCCCCCAAGGACCGCCGGGCGGTCGGCAAGCCCCCCGAGGGCAAGCTGCTGCTGCGTGCGTTCCACGAGGGCGGCCAGGTCATCATCGAGATCACCGACGACGGCGCCGGCATCGACCCAGAGAAGCTCCGCAACCAGGCCGTCACCCGCGGGATGATCACCCGCGAGGCAGCCGCGAGCATGGGCGACCGCGAGGCGCTGCACCTCATCTTCCAGCCGGGCTTCTCGACGGCCGCCAAGGTGACAAACGTGTCCGGCCGCGGCGTCGGCATGGACGTCGTCAAGACCAATATCGAGCGCATCGGCGGGGCGATCGACATCGTCAGCACGATCGGGCTCGGCACCACGGTGCGGATCAAGATCCCGCTGACCCTGGCGATCATCCCCGCACTGGTCATCAACGCGGCGGACAACCTCTATGCGATCCCGCAGATCAACCTGCTGGAGCTGGTCCGGCTCGACCGCGAGCAGGCCGCCACCCGGATCGAGACGATCCAGGGCACGCCGGTCTATCGACTCCGCGGTGACCTGCTGCCGCTGGTCGACCTGCGTGAGCAGCTCGGGCTGGAAGCGGTCGAGCACGACACGACGTTCATCGTCGTCCTGCAGGCCGACGGCAAGCAGTTCGGCGTCGTGGTCGACGAGATCAAGGACACCGAGGAGATCGTGGTCAAGCCGCTGGGCAAGCAGCTGCGTCACCTCGACCTCTACGCCGGAGCCACCATCATGGGCGACGGGCGGATCGCGCTGATCCTGGACGCCAACGCCCTGGCCCGCCACGCCGGCATGGTCAACGAGGCGGCCTCCTCGGCCGGCAAGGAAGAGCAGAGCTCCAACGCCGGCGAGCGCACCAGCCTGCTGCTGCTCGGCCTGTCCGACGGCCGTCGGGTCGCCCTCCCGCTCAGCTCGGTCGACCGGCTCGAGCAGTTCCAGAGCCACCTCGTCGAGCGGGTCGGCGGCTATGAGGTCGTCCAGTACCGCGGCGAGATCCTGCCGCTGGCACGTCTCGACCGGGCCCTTCAGGCCTACGGCGACCAGGGCGAGGACGACCTCATCCACGTCGTCGTGTGCCGGCACCGCGGCCTCGCGATCGGCTTCGTGGTCAGCGAGATCCACGACATCGTCGACGAGGAGATCTCGGTGCGCACGCATCTGGACACCGGCGGCCATCAGGGCTCGGCCCTGGTCGGCGAGCACGTCACCGAGCTGGTCGACGTGGAGCGCGCCGTCTCCGCCATCGATCCGGGGCTGCTGGCTCCGGCGAGCATGATCTGAGGAGAGCGATGTCACGCCAGTACTGCACCTTCCGTCTCGACGGCCACCTGTTCGGTGTCCCGGTCGGCTCGGTCCAAGAGGTGCTCAAGGAGCAGGACCTGACCACGGTCCCGCACGCACCCGTGGAGGTGCGCGGGCTGATCAACCTGCGCGGCCAGATCATCACGACCGTGGACCTCCGCTCGCGCCTCGGCCTGCCGCCGCCGACCCACAACAACGACGCGGTCAACATCGTGGTGCGGACCGGCGACGGCGATGTCGTGAGCATGCTCGTCGACGAGATCGGCGACGTGCTCGAGCCCGGGGACGAGTTCTTCGAGGACCTCCCCGAGACCGTGCCCGCCACCATCCGCAGCGTCGTCACGCACGTGTGCAAGCTCGACGGCAATCTGATGCTGGTGCTCGACACCCAGCTCGCCGTCCAGATCTCCGAGCTGGTCTGACTCCTGAGCTAGAGAATCCCGGCCCCGCGCAGCCGCGCGGGGCCGGAGCCATTTCCGGACGGCGGCGTCGATGGCGCCAGGCGCCCCCACGAGGCATTTCGCACGACGACCGGACATCTCAGGTCGGTCCCGTCGCTGCCGATGGACAACCAGAGGCAAAACCCCTGTCGTCGGCCGGTCGCCGGCGACAGTTCCGAAGGGATGAAAGAACCGTGCCGAAGAACTCACGCCGTCGTGGAGTGTTCTCCTTCTTCAAGAACCTGAAGACCGCCAAGAAACTGATGGCCGGGTTCATGGTGCTGACGATCATGATGATCGGGATCGGCGTGCTGGGCATCATCCGCCTCAGCAGCGCCCAGACCCGCCTGGACAAGCTCAACGCCGACAGCCTGGTCGCGATCGACTGGCTGGCCACGGCCGAGCTGGACCTGGCCAAGTCCGACTCCCACCTCCTGGAGCTGTCGACCGACAGCACGCCGGCCGAGGTGCAGGACACCAAGACGGCGCTCGCCGCGCTCGATGCCGAGCTGGACAAGTTCTGGGCCAAGTACACGAGCACCGACATGACCGGCCGCGAGAAGTTCCGCGACGCGTTCAACGCCGACCTGGCCGCCTACCGCAAGTTCCGCGACGAGACGCTCATCCCGCTCCTCGACGACGGCAACCTCGCGGAATTCCGCACCCAGCGCACCGAGAAGGCGATTGCCCTGTTCGACGCCGCCGAGGCCGACCTCGCCGACCTGAACAACCTCGAGGGCGAGATCGCCGCGCAGAGCGTGGCCGATGCGCAGAGCGCCTATGAGAGCGCCCGCCTGCTCATGATCCTCGTGATGGTCGTCGGCGCCGCGCTGGCGATCACCATGGCCGTCGTCATCGGCCGGATGATCGCCCGCCCCCTGCAGAAGACCGTCGACGTGCTCGACGGGCTGGCCCACGGCCGCCTCGACCAGCGGCTCGACGTGGACACCACCGACGAGGTCGGTCAGATGGCCGGCGCCCTCAACGCCGCCATGGACCGGCTCACCACCACCATGAAGACGATCGCCTCGGACTCGCAGAGTCTGGCTGCTTCCAGTGAGGAGCTGTCGGCGGTGTCGGGTCAGATGAGTGGGTCGGCGGAGGAGTCGGCCTCGCAGGCCAACCTGGTCTCGGCTGCTGCGGAGCAGGTGAGCCGCAATGTGCAGACGGTGGCGACGGGGACCGAGGAGATGTCGGCCTCGATCCGGGAGATCGCCAAGAACGCCCAGGACGCTGCTGGTGTGGCCGCCCAGGCGGTGCATGTGGCGGAGTCGACCACGGCGACGGTGGCGGCGTTGGGTCACTCCAGCGCTGAGGTGGGCAACGTGATCAAGGTGATCAACTCGATCGCGGAGCAGACCAACCTGTTGGCGCTCAACGCGACCATCGAGGCCGCGCGCGCCGGGGAGGCCGGCAAGGGCTTCGCGGTGGTGGCCAACGAGGTCAAGGAGCTAGCCCAGGAGACCTCCAAGGCGACCGAGGACATCGGGCAGCGGATCCAGGCGATCCAGACCGACACCGAGGCCGCGGTCACCGCGATCAGCGAGATCTCGGTCATCATCGCCCAGATCAACGACACCCAGGCCACCATCGCCTCGGCGGTGGAGGAGCAGACCGCGACCACCAACGAGATGGGCCGCAACGTCGCCGAGGCCGCCACCGGCTCCAACGACATCGCCAGCAACATCACCGGTGTCGCCCGCTCCGCCGCCGACACCACGACCGCCGCGTCCTCCACCAGCGAGGCCGCCGAAGAGCTCGCCCGGATGGCCTCCAACCTCCAGCAGCTCGTGGGCGAGTTCAGCTACTGACCCTCCCGCAGCCCATCCATCAGTTCACGATTCGAAACAGAGGACACAATGCGCGCACTGGTAGTCGACGACTCACGCGCCATGCGGTCGATTCTCTCCCGCACCTTGGACGACTTCGGCTTCGAGGTCGAGACCGCAGGGGACGGCGCGGAGGGCCTTCAGAAGGTCCAGGAGGGACCCCTCCCCGACGTGGTGCTCATCGACTGGAACATGCCGGTCATGGACGGCCTGGAGCTCGTCACCACGATCCGGAGCAACCGCGACTGGCGTGGCATCACGCTCATGATGGTCACCACCGAGAGCGAGCACTCGCAGATCGTGCGTGCCCTCGCGGCCGGCGCCCATGAGTACGTCATGAAGCCGTTCACCATCGACGCGATCGGCGACAAGCTGCGCGTGCTGGGGCTGCTGTAAGCCATGTCCCGCATCTCCGTTCTCGTGGTCGACGACTCGGTCGTCGTACGCCGTCTGGTCACCGACGTGTTGTCGTCGGACCCGCGGATCGAAGTCGTGGGCACGGCCTCCAACGGCAAGATCGCCCTGGCGAAGATGCCGCAGCTGAACCCGGACGTCGTCACGCTCGACATCGAGATGCCGATCATGGACGGGCTGGAGACGCTCGTGCACATGCGCGAGCTCTATCCGAACACGCCGGTCATCATGTTCTCGACGCTGACCGAGCGGGGCGCCCACGCCACCCTCGACGCGCTCGAGCGTGGTGCCCACGACTACGTGACCAAGCCGGCCAACGTCGGCAGCGTCACCGCGTCGATGGCGGCGGTCCGTGCCGACCTGATCCCCAAGATCGAGGCGGCCGCGAACTCGCGCCGGAACCGGCGCTTCGCCGCCCCGGTGCCCAAGAGCGCCAACGCCGCCGCACCTCCGATCGCCGCTGCCCCGCGTGACCGCCGGGCGTCGACCGCGAAGGTCGAGGTCGTCGTCATCGGTGTCTCCACCGGTGGACCGGACGCGCTCACCACGGTGATCAGCGGGTTGCACGACATGCCCGTGCCGATCGCGGTCGTCCAGCACATGCCGCCCATCTTCACGGCGCTGTTCGCCGACCGACTCAACACCAAGGGCCCGCTCCACGTGAGCGAAGCCAAGGCAGGGGACCGGCTCGAGCCGGGTCGGGTCCTCGTCGCCCCCGGTGACTACCACCTGCGCCTGCGTCAGGATGCCTTCGGCGTGTCCGCGACCCTGGACCAGGGGACACCGGAGAACTACTGCCGACCGGCCGTCGACGTCCTCTTCCGCTCCGCCGCCGAGGTGTACGGCGCCGGTGTGCTTGCGGTCGTCCTCACCGGCATGGGCTCCGACGGAGCCCGAGGTGCCGGACGGATCGTCGAGGCCGGAGGTTCGGTCATCGTCCAGGACGAGGCCACCTCGGTCGTGTGGGGAATGCCAGGAGCCGTCGTAGGCGCCGGCCTGGCCGACGAAGTGCTTTCAGTGCGCGACGTCGCAGGCGCCATCCAAGCGCGAGTGGCCAAGGGCCGTTCGCTCATCGGTGCGAAGGGGGTGGCGCGGCCATGACCATCGCCGCGACCGACTTCGACTTCATCAGTTCGCTCGTCCGCGAGCGTTCCGCCATCGTCCTCGAGCCGGGCAAGGAGTACCTCATCGAGGCGCGCCTGCTGCCGTTGGCCCGAGAGCGCGGTGCCGGAAGCGTCGCCGACCTCGTCTCCGAGCTCCGCCGCTCGCCGGGTGGTCAGCTGCGCGACAAGATCGTCGAAGCCATGACGACCAACGAGACGTCGTTCTTCCGCGACGCCCATCCGTTCACGGCCATGTCGGACCACATCCTCCCCGACCTGCTGCGTGCCCGGAGCGGCGAGCGGTCGCTCAACATCTGGAGCGCGGCGTGCTCCAGCGGGCAGGAGGCCTACTCCGTCGCGATGCTCATCAACGACCTCGTCGGGGCCGACCCTTCCTGGCGCGTACGGATCCTCGCGACCGACATCGCGCCGAGCATGCTCGAGCGGGTCAAGGAGGGCATCTACAGCCAGTTCGAGGTCAACCGGGGCCTGCCGGCACCGATGCTGATCCGGCACTTCCGCAAGATCGGGCTCCAGTGGCAGATCGACGAGTCGCTGCGCCGCATGGTGGAGACGCGCCTGGTCAACCTCGACCAGGAGTTCGTCAACATCTCGCGGATGGACATCATCTTCCTCCGCAACGTCCTCATCTACTTCGACGCCGCGACCAAGAAGCGGATCCTGGCGAGGGTTCGCCGGGCGATGCGTCCGGACGCCTATCTCTTCCTCGGCGGTGCCGAGACCACCCTCAACCTCGATGACTCGTTCGAGCGAGTCCAGATCGGTCGCGCACCGGTGTATCGGCTGCGCGACGGGAAGGCATGACCAGACCATGACGACGATCACCGAGCACATCCAGATCATCGAGATCGCCAAGGACATCTGGTACTCGATGTTGGCCCTGCCCCTCGAGGAGATGCCTCCGTCGATGGCGGAGACCACCGAGGAGCCGCACTGGGCCACCTCGTCCATCCACATCACCGGCGAGACCGACGTGTCCATCATCATGTCGTTCTCCGACGACCTCGCGAAGCGGGTCACCTCGGCCATGTTCGACATGGGCATCGAGGAGCTCGGCGAGGAGGAGATCGCCGACGCGTGCGGCGAGATGGTCAACATCATCGGCGGCAACCTCAAGGCGCTGCTGCCCGAGCCGAGCGAGCTGTCGCTTCCGACGGTCAGCCTGGGCGGCCAGCACCACGTCAGCATCCCCGGCGCCCACATCATCGAGTACGTCGACCTCGACAGCCTCGGCGACCGGATGCGCATCACGCTGTTGACCGGCCGCGAACGCTGAGTCGACCAGGAAACCGAGGAGACGATTTCGATGAGGATCCTGATCGCCGACGACAGCAACGTGATGCGCCAGATCGTGAAGCGCACCCTGCGCCAGGCCGGCTACGACGCCGACATCACCGAGGCCGGCAACGGACGTGAGGCCTTCGAGTCCGTCTCGGCCAGCACGCCCGACCTGGTGCTCAGTGACTGGAACATGCCGGAGATGACCGGCCTCGACCTGCTCAACGCCCTCCGGGCCGCCGGCAACGGAGTGCCGTTCGGCTTCATCACCTCGGAGAGCTCGCCGGAGATGCGGCAGAAGGCGGCCAGCGCGGGGGCGAAGTTCCTCGTCACCAAGCCGTTCACCCCCGACTCCTTCCGCGAGGCCCTCGAGCCCGTCCTGGGCTGAGCAACCCCCAC
>Ga0209023_10000875_pt1 | contig 42864 bp, 43 predicted proteins | sample LakOneMetagenome_FD_187468 | JGI IMG/M metagenome (GOLD analysis project Ga0209023, IMG submission 187468) | Freshwater and sediment microbial communities from Lake Erie, Canada (SPAdes) (version 2) | ecosystem: Environmental > Aquatic > Freshwater > Lentic | place: Lake Erie, Canada...
CCTGAGTGCCGATATGAAGGAATTTACCAAATCTTATACGGATGCTTATTTTTTTACTGATAAAACCACTTTCAACCTGCAGCATTTTCCTGATAACCAGGCCTGGAAACTGGGAAGTGCTCCAAAAAACAAATCTGATTTTTTTGACCTGCCGGTTCTAAAAACCGGTGCCATGGAACTGGAGGTAAAAAAATGTACCCCAAACGATGGTAAGATAAAAACGAAAGCAGATAAGCCTGTAAAATTCAGTTTTATTGTAAAAAGCACCGAAGATATTTACAAAGTGGAACTGGGTATTGGCGAAAAGAAAAAATACAGAAAAGAAGAAATTCAATACTCTAATTCAGCTACAGTTTTAAGTTTCACCTATAAGTTCCAGGATGCAAACTCTTACCCCGTAACGGTTTTTGTAAATGGTAAAGAATTTGCCCAGTATTATGTTGAAGTGGAGTAACATTAATACAGCCTGACAATGACAAATTTCCAAAGATTGTAGAACAGGAATTGTTCTCATAAAAAAAGCTTCAATTTTCATTGAAGCTTTTTATTTTATGCTCTTTGCTTTGTAGCTGGCGTCACCTTCTTTTTTGCTTTTTTTAGTGCCGAACTAATGTCTTTGCTCAGGTTCTCATAAGTAGGTTTACCTTCTACCAGTTCACCATTAACAAAAAACGCCGGAACATCTCTTACCCCTTTTTCAATGCCTTCATTCAGGTCGTTACGTACCTGCCAGCCGTAAGTTGAATTGATCAGTTCTTCCAGGAAGCTTTTATTGTTTACGCCGGCCTCTTTAGAATATAATTTTAAACTGGTGGTGCCTAACTGGCGGCGGTTATCGAACAAAATATTATGCATTTCCCAGAATTTACCCACCTGAGAAGCTGCTACTGCAGCCTCACCTGCTTTCATTGAACGCTGGTGAATTCTTGTCATTGGGAAATGGCGGAACTGGAACCTGATCTTTCCATCAAATTCTTCCAGTAATTTTTTTACCACCTCATTTGCTTTTGCGCAATCTTCACTTTCGTACTCTCCAAACTCCATCAGGGTTACTGTTGCGTCGGGGTTTCCTACAAAAACGTCTTTGGGTTCGATTATCTCTACCACTTCTTTTGGTTTCATTGCCATAGTATGTGTCTTTTTCCTGTTGTATAAACAACTATTATCAATATATTTTACTTTTTTACAGAATCCTTTACAGACTCATTTCTAAAAACTACTGTTCCGTCGAACACATCTACCAGTACCGGCCTTGTTTTATCAATATCGGCAGCCAGGATGCGTTTGCTGAGCTGATTTACGATCTCTTTTTGTATGAGCCGTTTTAATGGCCTTGCGCCAAACTGTGGATCGTAGCCATTTTCGGCCAGAAAATCAAGAACGTAGTCGCTGAATTGTAGATTGATGCCGTTTTCTGCCACCAGTTGCTTCAGGCTATCCAGTTGCATTTTAATGATGCCTTTGATCTCCTTCTTCATCAGCGGCTGAAACATGATCACTTCATCTATCCTGTTTAAGAACTCCGGACGTATGGTTTGACGTAACAGGGCCATCACTTCGGCCTTGGTCTTCTCCACTATTTCTTCCTTATTATCTTCGGTAACGTTTTCAAAATTATCCTGAATAATATGGCTGCCCATATTTGAAGTCATAATGATGATCGTATTTTTGAAATTAACAATACGACCCTTATTGTCTGTCAGCCTTCCATCGTCCAATACCTGCAAAAGTACGTTAAAAACGTCAGGATGTGCTTTTTCAATTTCATCTAACAAAATAACACTATATGGCTTTCTTCTTACCGCTTCTGTTAATTGTCCGCCCTCATCATATCCCACATAGCCCGGAGGTGCACCCAAAAGCCTGCTTACAGCGTGTTTTTCCTGGTATTCACTCATATCTATCCTTGTCATCATATTATCATCATCAAAAAGATAGTCGGCCAATGCCTTTGCCAGTTCTGTTTTACCAACCCCGGTTGTACCCAGAAAAATGAATGATCCAATCGGTTTTTTAGGATCTTGCAAGCCTGCCCTGCTTCGGCGAATGGCATCCGAAACCGCAGCTATTGCCTCTTCCTGGCCTACCACCCTTTTATGCAGCTCATCCTCAAGCAACAGTAGCTTTGCCCTTTCGCTCTGCATCATTTTAGCCACAGGAATGCCGGTAGCTTTGGCAACATTCTCCGCTATATCTTCTGCATCTACTTCCTCCTTTAAAAGGCGTTTTTCTGTATTGTCAGTCAATTGCCGGGTAAATTCATCCACAATTTTCTCCTGTTCCTGCACCTTACCGTAACGGATCTCGGCCACTTTACCATAATCGCCTTCCCGCTCTGCTTTATCAGCAGCCAGTTTTAAATGCTCGATTTCCGCTTTGGCGTTCTGTATCTTTTCCACTATCTCCTTTTCCTGCTGCCATTTCGCTTTAAAAGTATCTCTTTCAACAGAAAGATTTGATATTTCTGTATTAAGTTGTTTTAACTTTTGCTCATCCTTCTCTCTTTTAATAGCTTCCCTTTCAATTTCCAGCTGACGGATCTTCCTGTCCAGTTCATCCAGTTCTTCAGGCATGCTGTTCATTTCCAAACGAAGTTTGGCAGCGCTTTCATCAATCAGGTCGATAGCTTTATCCGGTAAAAAACGATCTGTTATATACCTGGTAGATAATTCGACTGCAGCAATAATTGCTTCGTCTTTTATCAACACATGATGATAGGATTCGTACCTGTCTTTAAGTCCCCGCAGGATGGAGACCGCATCTTCTACTGTAGGCTCATCAATCATTACTTTCTGAAACCTACGTTCCAGCGCTTTATCCTTTTCAAAGAATTTCTGATACTCATTTAAAGTAGTAGCACCTATAGCTCTCAGTTCTCCACGGGCAAGGGCCGGCTTTAAAATATTAGCAGCATCCATAGCGCCATCACCACCACCTGCACCAACCAATGTATGAATTTCATCTATAAACAAAATAATCTGCCCATCGCTGGATGTAACTTCTTTTACAACTGATTTTAAACGTTCTTCAAACTCACCTTTGTATTTGGCTCCGGCGATCAGCAGCCCCATATCCAATGCATAAATGATCTTTGATTTTAAGTTCTCAGGTACATCACCGTTAACAATACGCATGGCCAAACCCTCTGCTATAGCGGTTTTACCAACACCTGGTTCACCAACCAATATCGGGTTATTCTTGCTTCTTCTTGATAGAATATGTAAGGTTCTCCTGATCTCTTCGTCTCTGCCGATTACAGGATCAAGCTTGCCCGACCTTGCCATTTCAATCAGGTTCTTTGCATATTTGTTCAAGGCATTAAACTGTGTTTCGGAAGTTTGTGAAGAAACTGTTGAACCTTTTTTAAGATCTTTAATGGCGGCTATTAGTCCTTTTTCAGTTAAGCCGGCATCCTTCAACAATTTAGCCGTGTTATCACTTCCCTGCAGTAACGCAAGCAGCAAATGTTCAACACTAACAAACTCATCCTGGAATGTTTTTAGAGTAGCTGTTGATCTTAATAGCACATTATTGGCATCGCGGCTTAATGATTGCGCCGGTTCGCCTCCAGAAACCTTGGGTAGTTTCTGTATTGCAGCTTTCAGTTTATCATCAACATAGTTTACGTTAATGTTATTTTTTTTGAGCAGATATTCAATAGGCGAATCCTTATCGTTTAGCATTGCCTTTAAAAGATGCTCTGTTTCAATATTTGCATTGCCGGCAGTAAAAGCCAGTTGCTGTGCCTGCTGCAGTATCTCCTGCGATTTTATGGTTAGGTTTTGTAAACTCATTTTTTTGATTTTACACTACAGCCGCAAAACTCAATCCAATTGAAAAAATCCGGTTATTATGACATAAGCGCCTTATTTTACCTGACTCATAAGCAGGCCTGGTTAAATTTTTATGCTATTGTTGCAGGCAATGTAAGCCCAGCCAGCTGGCCGGGCTTACATTCCGGTTAATAACTGCTTAACAAAAGAGTTTACTTATATCTGTTTCTATAACTTAAATTTGCAGGCATTCTTGAAAAATATCAGATTATCAAGCACGGAAAGAGATTGTACTCTTTTGAAAAAAAACTGCGTATGAAGAATCTTATCGGCTGCATTATTTTCTGCAGTCTTGTAACTACAGCATCAGCACAGAAAAAAAGCAAATTGCTATCAGGTATGTACCTTCAATGGGGATACAATACTGAATGGTACACCAGAAGTAATATTCACTTCAGGATGCCGGGGGGGACAGATTTTACATTACATCATGTTAAGGCAAAGGATCGCCCCGATCTGGATGCCATTTACAAAAAACCAAAAGACATTTCCATTCCTCAGTATAATTACCGTATAGGCTTTTACCTGAACAAAAAACATTCAAGAGCCGTGGAACTGAACTTTGACCATGCCAAATACATTGTATCAAACTGGCAAACTGTTCGTGTTACCGGTAATATTGAAGGTACTCCTGTTAATGCAGATAGTGTTTTAAACCCAAATACCTTTTTGCATTTTGAACATACTGATGGCGCTAACTGGCTTCACATTAATTATGTGCAGCAGCAAATATTGTTGATGAAAAGAAACAAAACCCCGTTGGTAACTTTTGTATGGAAGGCAGGAGCCGGCATCAATATACCCCGCACAGATTTTACATGGCGTGGTGACCGTTTTAACAATGATTTCCACGTGGCTGGCTATAATATAAGCGCAGAAGCCGGCGCAAGGCTTTACCCACTGAAAAAGTTCTTTATTGAGGGTACAGGAAAAACAGGCTATGTAAAATACCTGAATGCCCTATCAAACAGCAATGCCATAAAGGGAATCAGGGCAAGACACAGCTTTGGTTATATAGAACTTATAGGAACGCTGGGTTATGAAATAAATTTCTAAGCCAGGATATACTTTAATTTATAAAGCCCTGTTTAATACACAGGGCTTTCGTATTTTTATATAAATGAATAAGCGTGACTGACCATAAAAAACAAAAACTGGCGCCGGTAAAAGTCTATTACAGGCGCCTATGGAAGAATGCGATTTTTGGATTTGCCATCATGCTTGCCTGCTTGTTGATTGGTGTTTTGGGGTATAAATTTACCATACCGGAACTGGACTGGTACGATAGTCTTTTAAATGCGTCCATGATATTAAGCGGTATGGGCCCCATGATTGACCCTGACATAAAACTTACCAATGCAGCCAAAGTTTTTGCATCTGCATATGCTTTGTTCAGCGGCGTTGCATTTATAAGCACCATAGGCATATTAATTGCTCCTATAGCACACCGCTTTTTTCATAAACTTCACTTGGAAGATACTTCAGAAGATTGATGAGCATTCTTCAAAAACATACCGGCATTATTAAATCCCTTGCAGCCAGCCATGGTTTTGATTACTGCGGCATAGCCAGGTCCAGGCTGCTGAATGATGATGCCCGACGGCTTGAAAAATGGCTCAGTAAAGGATTACATGGGTCCATGCAGTATATGGAAAACCATTTTGATCTACGTATCGATCCCTCAAAGCTGGTTCCGGGTGCCAGGTCTGTTATTACTTTATTGCTTAACTATTACCCCGAAAAAAAGCAGTCAGAACAAGCTCCAAAAATATCCAAATATGCTTTTGGGAATGATTACCACGAAGTGATCAGGAGTAAACTGAAATTATTTTTGCAACAAATAAATGAACAGGTCGGGGAAGTTCATGGCCGTGGTTTTGTTGATAGTGCACCGGTTTTGGAAAGAGCCTGGGCTCAGCAAGCTGGTTTAGGCTGGATCGGGAAGAATGGAAACTTTATCACAAAAAAAACCGGCTCTTTCTTATTTATTGCTACGCTGATCGTTGACCTGGAACTGGAATACGATAGTGAGTTTGCAAAAGATTATTGCGGTACCTGCACAAAATGTATTGATGCATGCCCAACAGATGCCATTTTGCCTGATAAAGTTATTGATGGAAGTAAGTGTATCTCTTATTTTACCATTGAGCTAAAGGATGCCCTGATACCAGATACGCAAAAAGGCAAATTTGATAACTGGATGTTTGGCTGTGATACCTGCCAGGATGTATGCCCATGGAACAGGTTTTCTAAACCCAATAATGAAACAGCCTTCACACCTGTTCCTGAAATATTAAACCTTTCAACGAATGACTGGGATGCAATGACAGAAACGTCTTTCAAAACTATTTTTAAAAATTCTCCGCTTAAAAGGGCTAAGTTTGATGGTATAAAACGCAACCTGAATTTTATTAAACAATAGCATGAACAGCAGTATTCAAAAACTATATGATATTGCCCAAAAGCCCCGCCGGCTTATTATTGGCCTGATGAGCGGAACATCTTTGGATGGATTGGACATTGCCTTGTGCAGCATTGAAGGAAGTGGCATCGAGACTGATCTTAAGCTGGTGAAATTTGAAACGGTTGCTTATAATGATGATTTTAAGAATGAAGTAAAAACCGTTTTCTCTAAAAAAGAAATCGATCTTGAAAAGCTTTGTTTATTAAATCCATGGATTGCTTTGCAGCACGCAGCCATGATAAAAAATTGCCTGCAGAAATGGAATATTACTGCTGATGAAGTTGACCTGATTGCCAGTCATGGACAAACTATTTATCATGCCCCACAGCATTTACATCAAAAATCCAAATTTGGCAACGCTACTTTACAAATTGGTGATGGAGATCATCTGGCAGTTGCTACCGGAATAGTTACCATCAGTGATTTCAGGCAAAAACATATTGCTGCAGGCGGCGAAGGCGCTCCCCTTGCCGTTTATGGCGACTATATTTTATTGGGTAAGAAAGGTGAAGACAGGGTATTGCTGAACATTGGAGGCATTGCCAATTTTACTTTTTTACCGGGCAATGAAGGAAATATTTTATGCACCGATGTTGGCCCGGGAAATACCATGATGGATGCATTGATGCAGCGGCAATTCCCCGGTAAGTTTTATGACAAGGATGCGGCGGTTGCCAGATCAGGAATTGTTAATAATGACTTGCTGAATTCCTTAAAAGAAAATATCTTTTTCAAACAAAGTTTTCCAAAAACAACCGGACCCGAATTATTCAACCTGCAATACCTGCAGCAGGCGATGCTCCAAAGTAACACGTTGGAATTATCCGTAGAAGATACGATGGCAACACTTAATAAGTTCTCCGCTGACATGATCGTTGTGGCAATAAAAGATTGTTTAAAAGGCAGAACGGGAGTAACCATTTTTGGAAGCGGTGGAGGCATTCATAACCCCATACTGATGCAGCATTTGCAAAATCAACTACCAGGTTGCGGCTTTGTAAATATGGAATCTCTCGGTATTAATCCGGATGCAAAAGAAGCAATATTGTTTACCATTCTCGCCAATGAAACCGTTTGCGGAAATATGAGTTCAGAAGATGCATTAAAAGGAATTCCACAGGTTTTGATGGGCAAGATCAGTTTTCCAAATTAGTGGTTTTCAACATAATTTTTCAAACTGTTCAATGCATCTTCATATCCCTGTCCACTGATCTTCTCAATAAAAATACCATAGAATTTTTCCCAGGGATACCATTTCAATTTTATAAGTACATTCCATTCTACCTGCACCTGGTTGCTGTCTGTTAATGGCAATACACTAATGGTATTTTGTACATCATTCTCCCCAGATCTTTTTAGCACAGCAGCGATTGAATTATTTTTTTTTGCGGTTATTTCTACCAAGTTCTTTTTGCCTTTCGAATCCCATTCGCAATGGTTACTAACGCCAGATTCATCTGTTTTAAATTGTATCTGTGAAGAATCGCTCATAAAAACCGGTTGCCAGTGCTTCCAGTTCTGCAGGTTGTTTATTTCGCCGAAAACCTTGTCGGCATTGGTGTTTATTACCACAGCCCTGCTCACCATCAATTTGGATGGAATAAACAAGGACAGTATTGTTATAAAAACAAACAACCCTGCCAGTACAATAAAAAACCCTTTAAATAAACGCATAAAATTATTTTACTCCCATTTAAAAACCTTTACAGTAACTGCGTAAATAATTACCATCCAGATGGCTAATATACCCAGCTCTTTGCCGCAATCCCATAAGTGAAGGCCGGTAAATGATATTTTACGCATGGCGTCGTTATACTGTGTTAGTGGCAATACATAACGGCAGATCGTTTGAAGCCAGTTGGGAAATACATCTATTGAAAAGAATGTGCCGGCCAATAACATCTGCGGAAAAGCAAACAGGTTTATAAACAGTGGAATTGATGTATCAGATTTTACAATACTGCTGAAAATGAGCCCTACGCCCAACAATAGCAGCAGCATAAATATAGTAAGCAGGGTCATTTCTAAAAAAGTGGCGAAACCATGCACCAGCGTAAAATGCATGAAGAAGTAACCCAGAGCAATCAGCATTACCACGTTAACCAATTGAAAAACAAGTCGGCTGATTCCAATACCTAATAAAATATTGATTTTACTTACAGGCGTTGCATAAAAACGTTTGAGGATAAGCTGCTGACGAAACTGAAAGAAGATAAATGATATACCAAACAGCGTTGAAAATAAAATAGAGAATCCAAGCATACCAGGTAATACAAAATCGATATTGCGGTATTCACGTATGGTATATACATATGGATGCACAGATGAACTCGCCTGCCTGATCTCGCCCTTATGCTCGATTGAATTGGTGATGTTTGAGAATATTTGTTGCAGAGCTACAACCGCATTGCCACTGGCGTTTGTTAACGTGTCCAGTATCAGGTAGCGGTTAACGCTTGCAGTATCGCTGTTTTTTTTGATATTCACGATAGCAGAAATATTACCTCTTTCCAAAGCTTTTTGGCGTGCTTTCAGATCAGTAGTTCCGTCCGGGTTTTTAAAATAATTGATCCTGATCAGCGGGCTTGTTTTAATACTATCAAAAACCTCATTAGTTGTATCGGCATTATCTGATAATGCAATACGATAAACCGTTCCGCCACCTTTGCCAAACGACCCGAATATAAAAATGAATATTACCGGAAATAAAAAGCTAAAAACCAAAGCACTGGGGTTGCTCATTATTGATCGGAAACTTGCTTTAAGAATGGCCAAAAATGCTTTTAGCTGGCTGTATTTTCGCATCAGGTGTTAATTTGGGCGTAAAGCTATTGGTAAAAAAGGATTTAAAGAAATTTGTAAAATAGGCGACAAGTGTCGTATATTTGTATGACAAATGTCATCTCAATGAAAAGGAAAGATAAAAGCAGTACTTACGGGGGCGTAACGCAAACCCCAAAGACGGAAGAGCCAATGCCTGTATATCGCAGTGTAAAAGCATTACCACAGGTAAAAGATTTTACTTACAACGAATTTAAAAAAATTGCCGATAAAAGTCCGTTTACCCAGGCAGAATGGGCAGCCATGCTACATGTAAGCGAACGTACCTTACAGCGCTATGCAAAAAGTAATGGCAGCTTTGCCCCTATCAATGCCGAGCGTGCACTACAAATAGACAAGGTTTTAAGAGAAGGTAAAATAGCATTTGGAAAAGTTGAGAACTTTTATAACTGGATAAAGCGTGAGCCACAGATGCTGGAAGGAAAGCTATCTTTGAATTCGCTTACTTCATATGAAGGTATTCAAAAAGTATTAACCCAGCTTGGGCGTATTCAACACGGTATTTTTGCATGATAGTTTACCGAATTAGCAATGCTGCTTTCAGCGATGATTTAAGCGGAACCGGGGCCAAATTGTATGGCGCCCGCTGGAATTCAAAGGGAGTGCCTGCATTGTATACCTCGCAGTTTATTTCGCTGGCAGTATTGGAAATGCTTGTAAACACAAATTTTAAAGATTATGCCATTGCATTAGACCTGATGTATATTAACTTTCCCGACAGCCAGCCGGTGGCTGTAATAGATCCTAAAAATTTAAAGGATAACTGGAAAGATGATTTTGGATACACACGTTTTATTGGCGATGAATTCTTCAAACAAAAAAAATCACTGGTTTTACAAGTTCCTTCTGCTGTTATTCAGCAGGAGCATAACTACCTGGTAAATCCCCTTCATGCTGACTTTAAAAAAGTAAAACTTGTTAAAACAAAATCTTTCTGGCCAGATGAAAGGCTATTCAAAATCTGATGAATACAATCTATCTTCTACTTGGAAGCAATATAGGCAACAGCAAAGCCAGTTTGGCAAAAGCCAAAATGAAAATCGGAAAACAAATTGGTACAGTAACCCGCCAATCCGACCTGTACAGCACTGCAGCCTGGGGCAATATAAAACAACCTGACTTTTTAAACCAGGTAATTATTGTAGAAACAGAACTAAGTGCAACTGATACCATGCAAACCATTTTGAACATCGAAGAAAACATGGGAAGGGTAAGAACTGTTAAAAATGCTCCCCGTATTATTGATATCGATATTTTATTTTTCAACAAAGAAATAATTGCCCTGCCGGATCTTACCGTTCCGCATCCACAGATACAAAACCGGCGCTTTGTATTGATACCACTCAATCAGCTATCGCCTAACATGAAACACCCTGGCCTTAAAAAAACAATACACCAGCTTCTTATACACTGTCCTGATACTCTAAATGTGAAAAAGTTTTAATTGCATAAAAGTCGTTTCCGCTTATTTTGCAGTTCGCTTTACATTACTGCATGAAATATAATTTTGTTACTATAGAGGGGAATATTGGCGCCGGTAAAACCACCCTGGCTCATTTGCTAAGTAAGCATTTTAATGCCCGGCTTATACTGGAAGAGTTTGCAGACAACCCGTTTCTGCCCAAATTCTACGAAAATCCATCTCAGTATGCATTTCCGCTGGAATTGTTTTTTATGGCAGAGCGTTATAAGCAATTAAAAGACCTGCTGCAAACAAAGGATATGTTTCAAAACATAACAATATCCGACTACCTTTTTACAAAATGTCTTTTATTTGCCAAGGTTAACCTGGCCGATGAAGAATTCCGGCTTTATCAAAAACTTTTCGAGATCATCAACCCGCAGATCGTTCAGCCGGATATTCTTATTTACCTGCATACTCCCGTAAAAAAATTACAGGAGAACATCAAAAAACGTAACCGTGATTACGAGCAATCCATACCCAACGAGTATCTTTTTACGTTACAGGAAACATATACTCAATACATTAAACAGCATAATATTAAAACACTTTTTGTAGATGCAGGTAACGCCGATTTCCTGGGTAATGAGGAGCATATGAAAGTAATTATTAACGCACTTGACAAAGAATACGAAGATGGGCAACATTACATAACTTTGCCCTAATCGAAAAAAATGAACAGCAAACTGCCCAAAGAATTTACCCACTTTATTTTTGCCAGGTTATTTTTTGTTCTGGGGCTTCGCATGATAACGACCATTGTTATTTACCAGGTTTTTCATCTTGCCAACACTTATATGGTAGGCTTTGCCGGACTTGCTGAATTTATACCTGCAGTAATTGCAGCGATCTATGCCGGTCATTATATTGATAAACACAACAAAAAAAATATCCTGGTCTGGTCTTATGCCTGTTACATGGCTTGCGGCATTTTACTTGCGCTTGTAAGCCTTCCCTGGTTCAATTTCAGTAATACCATACAGCTTACGGTAATATTATCGGTCGTTTTTTGTACGGGTATCATCCGTTCATTTGCCGGTCCGGCAGCAAACAGTATGATTGCCGCCATTGTAAACCGGGAACAACTTCAGAAAGCCATCTCTTACAATTCATCTACCTGGCTTATATCATCTATTGGCGGGCATGCGGTTGGGGGATTATTGATTGCCGGCATCGGAATTTCCAACGCATATTTTGTTACAGCTGCCCTGATCTTAACTGCAGGTATTTTTGCATTGCAATTATATCCCAAGCCTCCGGTGATCAACCACGATAAGGAGCCTATGTTCACCTCTATCAAAAAAGGTTTTTCGTATGTATTCAATAATAAAAATCTGCTGGGCGTAATATCACTGGATCTGTTTGCGGTACTTTTTGGCGGTGCTGTTGCCTTTATTCCTGAAATTGCATCAACCATATTACATACCGGCCCCATTGGTTATGGCTTTCTGAATGCTGCGATGGATATTGGCAGCCTGATCAGCATTGGCATATTGGTAAAATTCCCGATGAAACAGAAGCAAGGCCTGAAAATGTTACTTGCTGTTGCCGGGTTTGGCCTTTGTATTATCATCTTTGGTTTGTCAAAAGTTTACTGGCTTAGTTTTCTGGCTTTATTAATTGCCGGCTTGTTTGACGCCGTTAGTGTAGTAGTGCGTGGTACCATTATGCAGTTATATACCCCCGATGAATTAAGAGGCCGGGTTGCATCCATCAATTTAATTTTCATAAACAGCAGTAACGAACTGGGACAGTTCGAAAGCGGTGTTACATCACGCATGTTTGGTACATTACCTGCTATTATATTTGGTGGCGCTATGTCGGTATTGGTTGTAACAGCTACCTGGCTTAAGTTTCCGAAGTTGCGAAAGCTGGAATATTAGTTATTCCGGAAAGCAAACATGACTGTTAAATTCGTTACTTTACCAGAGGTAGATCATACCTTCATCCTGCAAACAATAAGTATTAATGAGGCGCTTAAAATATTATATTCATATAAAGAATATGCAGTGACTTATCTTTACTCATTAGCTCATCTTTAAACCAATGTTATGAAACTTTATGTTAGAAATATGGCTTGCCTAAGCTGCAAAGTGGTTGTAAAAGAAGCCCTGGAAGAATTGCAGATAGAACCAGTTAAGGTTGAGCTGGGAGAAGTAGAGACCAAACAGGAATTAACAGAAGCAGAAAAACAAAAACTAAATAATAAAATCAAAAAAGTAGGCCTGGAATTGCTGGAAAATAAGCAGGGTGCCATTATAGAGAAGATCAGAAAAGTGGTAGTTGATTATGTTTACCACACAGAAGAAAAACTAATTACCAATTTTTCGGATTACCTGAGTAAAAAACTGAACTACAATTATACTTACCTGGCAAATCTTTTTTCTGAAGTTGAAGCATCTACCATTGAACAGTATGTAATTGCCATGAAGATTGAGCGGATAAAAGAACTGATCATGTTTGATGACATGACACTTACCGAAATATCCTATAAGCTGCATTATAGCAGTGTGGCACATTTATCGGCACAGTTTAAAAAAGTAACAGGCCTTACTCCTACTCATTTTAAGCGATTGAAGAATAAAAGAAGGATTGCTATTCAAAATCTCTGATTCATTTTATATTGAACTTTTCCGGATGATCCTTGTTATCAAAAAAACTTACTTCGTAACCATTTTTTTGTAAATTGTATACCTAAACTTCATCACTATGCAACGCAGATCATTCTTACGCAGCACAGGCTTAACATTGGCTGGCCTGGCATTATTAAACAAAAGCTCTTTGGCTTCTTTTTTAAATGATCCGGCCTGGAAAATCAAAATGCTTACGGATGATATTGGCATCTTTACCGAAAAAGGCGGCACCATTGCTTTCTTACTAACAAAAAAAGGATTTGTGGTGGTTGATGCCCAGTTTCCTGATACAGCGGGGCATTTAATTGAAGAGTTAAAAAAGAAAAGTAAAAAACCTTTCAAATACCTGATCAATACACATCATCATGGCGACCATACGGCTGGCAATATTGCTTTTAAGGATGTGGCAGAGCATGTGGTTGCACATGTGAATTCAAAAGCAAACCAATTACGGGTTGCAGCCGAACAAAAAACAGCTGCAGATAAATTCCATGTGCCTGATATGACTTTTGGAGATGAGGGCTGGAGCACGAAAGTGGGCAAAGAAACAATAAAAACTTACTATTTTGGTGCAGGGCACACCAATGGCGATGCAATGATTCATTTTGAGAAGGCAAACATTGTACACATGGGCGACCTGGTTTTTAACCGCCGCCATCCATATGTTGACAAAACTTCTGGTGCCAATATTGCCAATTGGATAGTGCTTTTAGATAAAGCCATTGCAACTTTTAATAAAGACACCCAGTTTATTTGCGGACACGCAGGTTCAGGATACGAAGTGGTGGTTAAAGCCGAAGACCTGAAAGCGTTTGGTGATTACCTGGGCAATGTTTTAAAATACACCGAATCGCAGATAAGGTTGGGAAAAACCAAAGAAGAAATATTAAAAGCTACAGAAATACCCGGCTCACCTGAATGGAAAGGAGATGGTATTGAAAGGCCGCTGGGTGCGGCTTATGCTGAACTGGCAGTAAAGTAAATTTGATCGCTATTTCAAGGCTATCAATTTCTCAAGCACATAATAAACAATGGGGCAAAAGCTGCTATTCTTTTGTGTCAGTTGCTGTCGTTTAATAAGCACATCTTCATCAGTATAAGGAAAGCGATGACAGTCGGATGGGCGCTCTTCGTAAATGGTACAATAATTATCCGCATCTAAAAATGGGCATGGTTTAGATTTAAGAACGTAGTCGCCCTCACTATCAATAAAAAGGTAGGTGTTAATAAAGTCTCCTTCCTTCATCTTTAAATATTTGGCTATACGTTTAATATCCGGCGTTTTAAAGCGGGGCGAATAGCTTTTGCAGCAGCTGGCGCATTGCAGGCAATCCACCTTTTCAAAAGCCTCCTCATGCAGGTCGGGCAATAGTTTCAGCACTTTCCGTTTGTCGGCACGGTGCAGGTATTGCTTGTAAAGTTTTTGATGATCGGCCGATTTTTTTTGCCAGTTATGTAACAGGTCTTCTTGCATTTGTACAGGTATTTTGCTGCTTATATCCCCTAAATTTCCACAGGACAAAAGTAGCGAACTTATTAGCATTAAATCTTGTTGTGATATCGTAAATTTGCGGCACCAAATGAAGCTTAAAAAAGCTGAAAAATGGTATGTCGTACAAGTGAGTGACACAACAATGTTTAATAGTTGTTCAAAAGCTTGTCCCAAAAATAAACCATAATCTACTCCTGTTTTTCCATCCGGAGCAAAGTCGAAGGACGCGACGGGAGCATAAAACCACTAAGCGATATGAATCTTTTCGATGAACAACAGTACGAATTTGCAGGCCGCCATATTGGCCCCAATGAAAGCGAAACCAGTGAAATGCTTAAAACCATCGGCATTGATAAACTGGATGCTTTAATTGACAAAACAGTGCCTGCTGCTATCCGCATAAAGAATCCTTTAAAACTTCCGGTAGCACAAACAGAGTTTGAATACCTGGATGAATTAAAAAAGATTGCTTCAAAGAATAAAGTTTTTAAAACTTACATAGGCCAGGGATATTACAACACCATTACCCCGAGTGTTATTTTACGCAACGTTTTTGAAAACCCGGGATGGTATACGCAATACACACCTTACCAGGCCGAGATATCGCAGGGCCGTTTGGAAAGTCTGCTTAATTACCAAACCATGGTTTGTGATTTAACAGGACTGGAATTGGCAAATGCAAGTCTGCTTGATGAAGCCACAGCCGCCGCCGAAGCAATGGCGATGTTGTTTCATCATAAAAACAAATCGGAAACAATTTCCTCTCCTAAGTTTTTTGTTGACGAACATATTTTTGCGCAAACAAAACAAGTGCTGCTGACCCGTGCAACGCCTATTGGTATTGAACTGGTGCATGGCGATTACAAGAATGCCGCACTTGACGAGACTTATTTTGGTGCGATTGTGCAATATCCCAACAGCGTTGGATCGGTAGAAGATTACCGTGATTTCATAAACAAAGCGCATGCGGTTAATGGTTATGTGATAATGGCTACAGATTTGCTGGCGTTGACATTACTAACACCTCCCGGAGAATTGGGTGCTGACGTTGCCATTGGCTCTGCACAACGTTTTGGTGTGCCGCTGGGCTATGGTGGCCCACATGCAGCATTTTTTGCTACCAAGGATGAGTTTAAGCGTGGCATACCTGGCCGCATCATTGGCGTTAGTATTGATGCACAAAACAACCGTGCCTTGCGAATGGCTTTGCAAACCAGGGAGCAGCATATTAAAAGAGAAAAAGCAACTTCCAACATCTGCACAGCACAGGCTTTACTGGCCAATATGGCTGCTATGTATGCGGTGTACCACGGGCCAACTGGCCTGAGGAAAATTGCACAGCGTATTCATGTTTTAACTGCTGCTGTTGCAAGAGGATTAAAAAATGCAGGCGTTAAAGTATTAACTGAAAACTTCTTCGATACCATAAGTTTTGAAGTGGCAGATATTGCTGCTTTTAAGGCTGCGGCAGAAAATAACCAGGCTAATTTTCATTACAATTCAGATGGCACTGTTAGCATGAGTATTGATGAAGTAGCCAGCAACTATATTGGCGAAACGGAAAAGAATCTTGCTGCTGTTTTTAGTGCTGCAGGTTCTGGTGCATTTACTTTATCCTTTGATGAAGCCGATGCCTTATTTGGTGGAAGAACTTCATCATACTTAACGCATCCTGTTTTTAATACGCACCATAGCGAGAGTGAAATGATGCGTTACATCAAATCACTGGAAAATAAAGATCTGAGCTTAAACACTTCGATGATCAGCCTGGGAAGTTGCACCATGAAGCTGAATGCGGCAACGGAATTAATTCCGGTTAGCTGGCCAGAGTTCAGCAGTATCCATCCTTTTGCACCCGCTGCACAAACCGAAGGTTACCAGCACATGATACAAAAGCTGGAAGCATACTTGTCAGAGATAACCGGATTTACTGCATGCTCATTACAGCCTAATAGTGGTGCCCAGGGCGAATATGCCGGCTTGCTAACCATCAGGGCTTATCATGTTCACCGGAATGAAAGTCATCGTAATATTGTTTTGATACCAATCTCTGCACACGGCACCAACCCTGCCAGTGCCATCATGGCCGGCATGAAAGTAGTGGTAGTTAAAAGTGATGAGAAGGGCTATATCGATGTAGCCGATCTGAAATTAAAAGCAGAAGAACACAAAGATAATTTAGCAGCACTGATGGTTACTTACCCAAGCACCTATGGTGTGTTTGAAGAAGGTATCATCAACATTTGCCAGACGGTACACGACAATGGTGGCCTGGTGTACATGGATGGCGCCAATATGAATGCACAGGTTGGGTTAACGAGTCCGGGTGCCATTGGCGCCGATGTTTGCCATTTGAATTTGCATAAAACATTTGCCATACCGCATGGCGGTGGCGGACCTGGAGTTGGCCCTATCTGCGTGAATGACAAACTAAAACCATTCTTACCAGGCCATAATGTAAACGACACTTTAAAATCTGCAAAAGACAATATATCTGCAGTAAGTGCAGCACCTTATGGCAGTGCCAGCATTTTACTCATCAGCTATGCCTACATAAAAATGCTGGGTGCTGAAGGTGTAAAAAGATCAACAGAATTTGCTATACTGAATGCGAATTACATGAAGGCAAGACTGGAGAAATTTTACCCGATCTTATACACGGGTGTTAATGGATATTGCGCTCATGAATTTATTGTTGACCTGCGTCCATTTAAAACCACCTGTGGTATTGAAGCAGAAGATGTGGCAAAACGTTTGATGGATTATGGTTTCCATGCGCCTACAATGAGTTTTCCGGTGCCGGGCACCATCATGATAGAACCAACTGAAAGCGAAGACAAGGGCGAGCTGGATCGCTTTTGTGAAGCGCTTATCAGCATTTATCATGAGATAAAAGCCATTGAAGATGGCAAGGCTGATAAGGTTGATAATGCGTTGAAAAATGCTCCACATACCCAACAGGTAATTTGTGCGGATGAGTGGAATCATAAATACAGCAGGCAGGAAGCTGCATTCCCGCTGGCCTATGTTGCAAAAAATAAATTCTGGCCATCTATTGCACGAATCAACAACACGTTTGGTGACAGGAATCTGATATGTACGTGCGAACCAATGGAAAGTTATATGGAAGAGAAATCTTAAGGTCATAATCTTTATAAAAGAAAATCCACCTGTTTAAAAGCAGGTGGATTTTTTTGTTTCATTAGCGGGGCAATTAATTGTAATTTTCAGCATGCAAAATCAATTTCTGCTTTACGGCGCCAACGGGTACACGGGTAAACTGATTGCCAAACTCGCAGCTTCTTATAATTTACAGCCAATATTGGCCGGCAGAACAGAAGCCAATATTAAACCGCTGGCAGATGAGTTACAACTCCCCTACCGCATCATTGACCTGGATAATGCAATGCAGCTTGAAGCTGCGTTATCAGAAGTGAAATTAGTATTACATGCCGCCGGCCCTTATGTGTACACGGCCAGGCAAATGGCGGAAGCCTGTTTAAAGACCGGTGTTCACTATATTGATATTAATGGCGACATTTCTGTTTTTGAAATGCTGAAGCAGTATGATGCAGCAGCTAAAGAAAAAAAAATCATGATAATGCCAGGCGTTGGCTTTGATGTAGTTCCAACCGATTGCATTGCTCTTACATTAAAAAACCAAATGCCCGATGCTACACATTTAAAGCTTGCTTTTGCATCTGTTGGTGGTGGCTTATCGCACGGTACGGCTATTACCATGGCTGGTAAAATTGGCGAAGGAGGTGCTGCCAGGGAAAACGGTAAGATAGTTAGAAAGCCTTTGGGGCAAAAAGGAATGTGGGTTGCTTTTGGCGAGAAGAAGTTATTTGTAATTACTATCCCCTGGGGAGATGTCTCCACTGCATTCACTACCACAGGGATTCCGAACATAGAAACCTACACCGGTATGGCTCCAAAAGTTTACAGGTTACTCAAACTTCAATGGGCATTTAACTGGCTGTTGAGAACCGAATTTGTACGCAATATCATCCGCAAAAAAATAAAAGCAAAACCAGCCGGGCCAAGTGATGAACAACGAAAAAACAGTAGCAGCCTGGTTTGGGGAGAAGTTAGCAATGCTGCCGGTAAAACAATATCTACCGCTATCAGTTGCCCGGATGGGTATACACTTACGGCACATAGCAGTTTGATCATCAGTAAAAAAATACTGGCCACTGAGTTTAAAACGGGATATCAAACGCCTGCAGGGTGTTATGGCGAAAAACTGGTATCAGAAATACCGGGTACCAAAAATATATAGCGCTTCATATAAATTTGATTGCATACTATTTTTTATAGTCGTACATTATTGTTTCAAACATAAAATGAATCATCATGAGAAAACAAATGTTGTTTGCAGGAATCTTCAGTTTCTGCTGCACAGCTCTTTTTGCTCAACCAGATGCTACCGCAAAGATCAGGAAAGAAGGGCTTGACAATTCCAAAGTAATGGATATTGCATTTCATCTTACGGATGTGAGCGGTCCCAGGCTAACTAACTCTCCCGGCTTTTTTCGGGCGGCCAACTGGGCAAAAGATGAATTAATAAAAATGGGGCTTGTAAATGCAGCTATAGAACCCTGGGGTGATTTTGGAACCGGCTGGGAACAAACACGTTGCTATGTTGCCATGACTGCGCCTTATTATACACCCATGATCGCAATACCAAGAGCATGGACAGGAAGCACACCAGGCAAAAAAATTGTTAGCAGTGATGTGGTATTGATCAGGGCAAAAGACTCAGCAGAACTGTATCAGAACTATGCAGGCAAGCTCAAAGACAAGATCGTGATGTTTTACTCAATGGATACGCTTAAACCTTCTTTTACTGCAGATGGCGAAAGATTTACGGAAGAGCAACTTACCAAGATGGCAAACTCAAAACCTGATACCGCTCAAAGAAGAGGTGCCAGGAATGTTAGTCCTGAAGCTATGGCCGCCAGAAGACAGCAGCAGGCGCTTGCACGCCAGATGAATGCATTTTACAACGCAGAAATGCCTGCACTGGTTTTAAGTATGAATGGCAGAGGCAACGATGGGACTTTATTTGTACAGAATGGCGGCTCGGTTGATAAAGGAGCTGAAAATAATTATGCATGGGTGATGTTATCAAGCGATGATTATTTAAGAGTACAGCGTTTGGTTGCCGCTGGAGAAAAAGTAGAAATGGAAGCAGATGTAAAAACAAAATTCTATGACAAGGACATCAAAGGCTATAATGTGATTGCCGAAATTCCAGGAACTGATCCTGTTTTAAGAGATGAGATCGTAATGATTGGCGGACACCTGGACAGCTGGCAGGGTGCAACCGGTGCAACAGATAATGCTGCAGGCTGCGCCGTAATGATGGAAGTGGCACGCATTTTAAAAGCCACCGGCCTGCAACCTAAAAGAACCATCCGCATTGCTTTGTGGAGTGGAGAGGAACAAGGTTTACATGGCTCACGCAATTATGTAAAAAATCATTTTGCCGATCCTGCCGATATGGTTTTAAAACCCGACCATTCAAAAATTTCAGCGTACTATAATTTAGATAACGGAACCGGAAAGGTCCGAGGAATTTATCTACAGGGTAATGCTGCGGTCGGCCCCATCTTCGTAAAATGGCTTGAACCTTTTTACGACCTGGATGCCAAAACAGTAACCATTGATAATACAGGAGGAACAGATCACCAGGCTTTTGATGCAGTTGGTATCCCGGGATTTCAATTCATACAGGATGAAATAGAATATAATACCAGAACGCATCATACCAACATGGATACATACGATCACCTGGTGCCTGCCGATCTGAAGCAGGCTGCAACCATCATTGCTTCGTTTGTATACAACACAGCGCAGCTTGATGAGAAGATACCAAGAAAAGAATTGCCGAAAGCCAGGCCTTCAGGTGGAAGAAATTTCTGACAAAAGAAAAATATAAAAAAAGGACACATGGTATATGTGTCCTTTTTTATTTCAGAGATCGGTCTTTCACCAATTCCAATAATTTATCTTAAGCAACTGCTTCTTTTTTCTCTTTAGCAACGGTGATTCTTGTAAATTCCGAACCACTGAATATCTTAGCCAGCTTGTTGTCATTTGTTTTTTTCCATTCGGGAATATTCACTTCTGAAACGATACGCCAGAAATTTTTTGCCTTCAGGTCTTCGTAGTCGTTTGAGTCAACAAAAATACCAACTATGGTATTTCTCTTTTTAAACTCAATCTTAATTGCAGTCTTCGCAAGGTGTGAAGGCTCTAAAAATTTTGAGATCATTTCATTTTGCATATAGTAATTTCTTGCAAATGTAGGCTAATTAAGGCTCTTAACCGCATTTATTAAATCGTCATACTTTTATTGTTTTATATCACTACAAGCATTTTGTTCATATCCGGTAACATACTGCGTTGATATTCATACCTGCCCCAACAGATGCAAACATGATCACATCGCCGGTATTTAATTTGTGTTCCGGCATCAATCCCTTTCTTACCATATCGTATAAAGTAGGCACAGTAGCTACTGAGCTATTGCCCAGGTTATGGATACTCATCGGCATAATACTTTCAGGAACCAAAGAAATGCCATATAGTTTATAGAGTTCTTTTATGATGGCTTCATCCATTTTTTCATTGGCCTGGTGTATAAAAACCTTCTTTAGTTCTGTGATGTTAATACCACTTTTATCCAGGCATATCTTCATAGCTTCAGGCACATGCTTCATGGCATATTCATATACTTTTCTGCCTTTCATCTTTATATAGCGGATACGTGGGTCAGAATCGGGATAAAAGGATTTACCGAGATTCAGGTAATTCACTTCATCTCCGCAATGTGATTGTACGGCTGTTCCTAGTATACCTGGCCCTTTTTCAATCATTTCCCGTGCCTCTACTATGCAGGCCCCTGCCCCATCTGAAAATATCATACTATCCCTGTCGTACACATCTAAAACACGTGATAATGTTTCGGTACCAATTACAAGGCATTTTTTTGCCAGTCCTGCTTTAAAATAAGCGTCAGCCTGAATAACGCCCTGCACCCATCCCGGGCAGCCAAACAGAATATCATAAGGTACACAGGAAGGGTTTTTGATCTTTAATGCGTGCTTTACCCTTGAGGCCAAAGCAGGCAGTACATCAGTCTGTATCGTGTGTTTTACCACATTGCCAAAGTTATGGGCTACAATTATCTGGTCTATTGTTTCGGGGTCGCACCCGGCATCATCAAGTGCTTTTTGTGCAGCAACCGCAGCCATATCCGAAGAATCAATATCAGAAGGTGCATAGCGTCGCTCTTCAATTCCGGTAATTTTTTTAAATTTTTCAACAATGATCTGAGGCTCAATATCCAGCGCCTGGTTATCTTCAGCATAAAAGTTGTGACTCACAAAGTCGCGGTTTGTTTTTACGAAGGCCGGTATATAACAGCCTGTGCCAGTAATTACTGTGGCAATTGGAGTAAGCATAAAATGATTTTTATGATTAGTTAAAAGGCAGGCAATCGATTGGCATAAAGTTACCGATTTTTAAACAAAAAACTGAATGGAAAACAGGTTCTATTAATAAATTCAATACTTTTTGCCTTAAAACACTATATTTGCACTTTATTAATACAATACAATACAAAAAAATGGACAAACAACAAGGCACCGTTAAGTTTTTCAACACTGAAAAAGGATTCGGTTTTATTAAGCACAATGACTCTAACAAAGAAACTTTCGTTCACGTAAGTGGATTAATAAGCGATATTAAAGAAGGCGACAGCGTTGAGTTCGATTTGCAGGAAGGCAAAAAAGGAATGAACGCAGTTAACGTGCAGGTAGTAGGATAAAACCTATGCTTCAAAACTTTTCAGGGCTATTCTTAACGGAATAGCCCTTATTTTATTCCCCTATTTACATTAAATCTTAATTTTTTACAAAATCTGCAAACAAATAAAGCACGTATCTTGTTTATAGATAATTTTACAGCTTAATTAAAAACACATAAAAAGACCTATAACACAAGTTTAGTAACCACTAAAACGTTTTTGGCGAATTGTATGTGACCAAAATCAATTATAATAATAAATACATGAAAAGAATTTACACATTGCTTGTTTGCCTGGTAATTTCAGGATTAACCTTTGCACAACCATCTGCAACTGGCAACCGCCCTGATGCAGCTCAAATAAAATTAAGTAACGGACAAAAAATAGTTATTGAAAGCAATACCGAGATACAGGCAAGCCTTACTATGGGTATGGAATTAAACAGCAGTTCTGCAACCGTTAATTCACTACAGGTGAAAAACAGTACAGCCAATAATTATACTATAAGTAGTACACTTACAAAAATGAAAGTGAACATGAATATGATGGGGCAGTCAAATACCTATAACTCAGACAATAAGGAGGGTAATAGTGAAGAAATGGCCAAAGTTCTTGATGAGAAAATGAATAAGCAAGTTGATGTTTTGATAGACAGTAAAACGGGTATTGCCACTACAGAAAAGAAAAAGGATAAAAAAGCTGACGATGCGGATAATGCAGACCCGACAGCAGGTTTAATGAAAATGTTTGTTGATAATTCGGATGAGGCAGTTGTTGCCAGTGCTTTTGAAATTATTCCGAAAGGAAAATCAGTTGGTGACAGCTGGGCCGATTCAACAACAGAAAAAGATTCCAAAACAGTGCGGACATATACACTTAGGTCACTTACCGGAAACGAAGCAGTAATACAGTCGGTAGTCGTGTCAACTGGAACCACCAAACTGAATTTTCAGGAAATGGAATTTGAAGTTAAGAGTGAAACAAAAAGCAACGGGGAAATTGTGATGGACATATCAACTGGGCTTGTAAAGAAAAGAACAAATTCCGCTGACATTTCCGGTAGTATCCAAATGATGGGTCAGGATATGCCGATCAGTGCAAAAGCAACTACCACCAGCATTTATAAATAAATTACTTTCTTGTTAACAGCTTTTGATATCCAAAAGCTGTTAACAGGCAAATACCACCAATAATCCACCAAAGATTAGTAAACCCTATCGCATTGGCTGTTTGTGTGCCGCTGGTACTGCCAATTACCTGTGCAGCACTCCAGGCCATGGTGTAGTAGCCGGCATACTGTCCACGGTTTCCCTCACTGCTCCTGGATATATAATAGGAGTTCATAAAAGGCATAGATGTCATTTCTGCAATAGTCATTAATAACATGGCAGCTATTGCAATGGAGAAACCATGCAGAAAGCCCAGGTTTAAAACAAAAAATGAAATAGCCATTATTATTGTACCATAGGTCATCAGGCGCAGATAGGGCCTTCTTCCTTCTAATTTAAATACAATTACCATTTCAACTAATGCAATAATGATCCCATTCATGGCCATCAACACGCCAATCCAGAATTCATTGATATGTAATCCAACTTTAAAATACAGAGGTATAGTTGTGAACAGCTGAAAAAAACACATAGCAAATAATATCTGAAGCCCAATGAAATACAGGAAAGTTCTGTCATGAAGAGGTGACCTGGCATTTGTTTTTACTGTGTTTGCCGTGTGCAGATTTTGCTGTTGAGCCATGCTAACCTTGGGTAACAGCAGCAACATTAAAATAGCCGCCGTAATATTCGTAAAGCCATCAACCCAAAATAATAAATGATAATTCAAGATAGCCAGAAAACCTCCAAGCGCCCCTCCCACGCCCCAGCCCAGGTTAATGGCCAGCCGAACCAATGAAAAAGCTTGTGTTCGACTTTGTGCAGTACTGTAATGTGCAATGGCAGTTGCATTTGCCGGCCGGAAAGATTCATTTACCATGGCCAGAAAAAAAGTGCAGGTACAAATTGAAACGTAACTTCTCATTTGCCCCAGCACAATAAACAACACACCGCCAAAGAATAAAGAAAAAAACTGGGTGTAGTAAAATCCAAACCGGTCACTTATTTTTCCGCCTATAAATGCTCCTAACAGCGACCCAATACCATAAATACCAACCACTAAACCCGCTAACTTAAGTGAATAACCAATATGAGTGATATAGAGCGTCATAAAAGCCAGCACCATGGTTCCGCTGCGGTTTATGAGCATTACCAGTGCAAGCAACCACACCCGACGTGTGAGCCCGCTATAAGCATTTCTGTATAAATTATAAGTGGCGCTAAACATAAAGAAGTATTGCAAAGATAAATTTCGCAGCACTTCATCTTAAAGAAATATTTATAAATTATTAAGAATGTCATGCACGGAAGCACGTTGCCGGTAATCGGTATTAAAAAACACATATTTTATAATACCGTCTTTACCGATTATGTATGTTGCAGGTACCGGAAGGCTGGCTCCATTACTACCGTTGGCTTTGTCAAAATCTATTCCATATCCTTTGTACTTGGTGATGGTATTTTCATCTACCGAAAAATTTACTTTGTACATTTTCATTATAACCATTCCCTCATCCTCAAGAATAGAAAACGATGACCTGGTTTTTTCAACGGTCTTCTTCACATTCTCTTCTGTTTCAGGTGTAACAGCAAGCACCGAAGCTCCCTTTCCGGTAAGCATTTGCAGAGAATCAGAAAAATGGCTTAGTTGTTTATTACAGAACGGGCACCATTGCCCCCTGTAAAAAAGTAATACAACCGGCCCTTGTTTTAAAGCCTGCTTTAGATTAATGGTTTTTCCGTTTTGATCTTTTGCTGTGAAACTGGGTGCGACATCTCCAACTTTCAAACCTGTTGGATAAACTGTTGCAGTTTGACCTGCAACTGCCGAAGAGATCATGTATAAAATTGAAAATAAAAATATTGCCTTTTTCATAACTTTTGTTTACACAAAACTATAAGCACAGGTTTTTACATGATGTCAGCCAAAAGACAATTTCGGTTATTGATTGAAATTATCCGTTTTCGGAATCAGGTTTAAACCGATTCTGCAAACCTCAGGCGGAATAGACAGTTTACGCAATTTTGTATCCATCCATGCCCCATCGATGGTAATTATTGCCGCCAGTGTATTACCGTTGATGCATAATTCATGTATCATGCTCCAGCGGCTGCTGTCTTCATTACATTTACTGAGTTTCAGAAATACCTCCAGTTCGTCACCAAATTTTATCTCTCTTTTAAAAATACATTCTTCTCTGAAGATGATCGGCCCGATATTATTTTCTGCCATTACTGTGGGAGTAATGCCATGTTCAGTTAAAAATGCCATCCTGCAAAAAGCACCAAAATCATAATACTTCGAATGCAATACATGAAAATTAGGATCAAGGTCGGCCCAGCGTATTTCCGGTTTCTTTGAATATTGTTGCATAAACTAAAGTTAACACATAAAAAAACATCCTCCGCCAGGGAGGATGTTTTTAGCTTATTTATAAAGTATTTCATAATACTCTTTGGCCATCCGGTTACTGTCGAACTGCCAACGAACATCCCGCATTCCGTTTCGTGTTATCTCACGCCACACATCCGGATTTTCGTAGTACAACGGCAATACCTGGTTCTCCAGTATTTCGTACAGTTTATTCAGGTCATATTCATCCTGCTCATGCACACTTACATTTTCGTAGTCAATAGGTGGTACCACAAAACCATTGTTACCATGGTTAATGAATTCGCATATCCATCCGTCATTGGTACTGCAGTTCACTGCGCCATTCATAGCGGCAGTCATTCCGCTGGTACCACTTGCTTCACGTGGCACTCTGGGGTTGTTTAACCAAAGGTCGGCAGCCTGTTTTAGCCTTTTACTCAGGCCCAGCTCGTAACCGATGCAAACTGCAACATGATCATATTTTTTGCTTAAATGAACAAGCATATTAAAATCACTGATTGCCGGATAATCAACCGGGTACGGCTTTCCTGCCCAAATGATCTGTACAGGATATTTTGGGTTACTCAAAAGCGCTTCAAACCTTGCTTCATCACGGGTAAGCAGTTCAGCTCTTTTGTACCCTGCAAAACGGCGTGCCCAAACAATGGTAAATACATCCGGGTTAAAAAGTTTTCCGGTTTGATCGGCCACTACATCAAAAGCACGTTTCTTTAAGTATCGCTTACGGTCAATAAACCCGTTCTCGTTATTTTCTTCCATAAACCGGTACAACTGCTTATCCGCCCAGTAATGCCAGTTTTGTGCATTGGTAATGGCTTTTATTTCGCAAATGCCTTCATATTTTTTCCATAACTGCCTGCTTACTTCGCCATGCAACTGGCTTACACCATTTGCCAGTTTTGCAAATCGCAATGCTGCCAGTGAATGGTTGAAAAGATCTCCTTCCATTCCCGCAAGTAATCTTACATCATCCAGCTTCATACCACAGAAATAACCCATCTTTTCGCACAGGTGAATATCATGTTTTTCGTTACCGGCTTCTTCAGGCGTATGCGTTGTAAATACCAACCGCTTTTTTACCTCATCAATATTGCCAAATTTCCTAAACAGGTAAAATGCGGAACTAATGCCATGTGCTTCATTTAAATGATACAGGTCAGGATTAAAATTCAGTTCGTCCATCAGTTTGGCACCTCCAACACCCAGTAAAATAAACTGGGCCACTTTGGTAGCTACATTAGCGTCGTAAAGCCTGTGTGTAATTGTCTGCGATACATAATCGTTCTCAGGCAGATCGGTACTTAATAAAAATACAGGCGCCGATTTAAAGGTTTCGGGGTTCAGATACCAAACCTTTACCCAAACCGGGTGCTCATGAATATCTATCTGAAATTTGATACCGGTGTCTTCCAGAAAATTATAGATCTTTTCGTTCCATTGTACCTGCAGGGTCTGATCCTGGTTGCGGGCCTGGTCGTAATAACCGTATTTCCATAAAATACCAATACCTACCAGGTTCTGTCGCAGCTCGTATGCACTACGCATGTGTGAACCACTTAAAAAGCCTAATCCCCCGCTATATATTTTCAATGGCTGGCTTATGGCAAACTCCATCGAAAAATAAGCAATTCGCTTACTGTATTGTTCATCAACCGGGTAGGGAATATTAAAAGAAGAAAAATTCATAATGGGTTACATATTGTTGAGTCGCAATATTAAATTAAAATTTACATATAGTCCCCTAGAATAGTAAGATTTAATCCCCGCCAACGATTGCAGTAACTTCAATCTCTATCAACAGGTCGTCATTTATCAGTTTCGCAATTTCTACCATGGTAGCTACCGGCTTAATTTCTTTAAAAAATTCACCATGCGCCTTGCCTGCCTCTTCCCACTTGCTGATGTCTGTTACAAACATCCGGGTACGTACTACATCGCTTAAAGATGCACCTGCATCATGAAGGGCTTTTTCAATCTTTTTAAAAATATAAGCAGCCTGTGCATACATATCTCCCTGTCCTATTAAAGTATCCCCATCCATAGCAGTAGTTCCGGCAACTTCTACCATATTACCTACTCTTACCGCACGGCTGTAACCTACTGTGTCTTCCCAGGGCGAACCTGAACTTATATTCTTTCTCATATGTCATAATTGTACCTCAATGTACCAAATGTTCAGAGTTTGCAGCGAAAGCAATTTTGGAAGTTCTAAATTATATTTTTAGATTTGTCTAAATTATATTTTCTTTATTATGAATTTTACAACAAGTGAAGAGAACTATATCAAACGTATTTATCACCTGCAGCAGGAAACCGGGCTTGTAAATACCAATTCGCTGGCAGCCGAAATGCAAACCAGGGCAGCATCGGTTACTGATATGCTTAAAAAGCTAAAAAGTAAAAAACTGCTGCAGTATGAAAAATACAAAGGCTTTAAATTAAACGATGCCGGTAAAAAAGCGGCACTGGATGTTGTACGCAAACATCGCTTATGGGAATATTTTTTGGTGGAACACCTGAAATTTGACTGGGATAAAGTGCACCCCATTGCAGAAGAACTGGAACATATTAACAGCGAAGAGTTGGTTCAGCGGCTTGATAATTTCCTGGGCAATCCTTTATTCGACCCCCATGGAGACCCGATACCTGACAAGAACGGAAAGATCACTGTTATTAAACAGCAAAGCCTTACTGAAATTCCTTTCAAGAAAAATGTGACGGTAAGTTCGGTAAGAAACCAGACTGAACAAATGCTGGACATGCTAAGACATTACCACATTGCCCTGGGAACCCAGTTAACAGTAATAAAAAGATTTGATTTTGACGGCTCTCTTGAAATAAAAGTTTCAAAAAAGAATGCCTGCATCATTAGTGAGCAGGTTGCTAAAAACATATTTGTACATGATGTTCACTAAAAATAATATTGATGCTTCGCTAAGTGAAGTACACGAATCGGTTGATACCACAACAAAAAAAGCAGGTTGGAGAAGAATATTTTCATTTTTAGGTCCTGCCTATTTGGTAAGTGTTGGTTATATGGACCCCGGAAACTGGGCTACCGACCTCGCCGGCGGCAGTAAGTTTGGCTACACCCTGATTTGGGTATTGCTGATGAGCAACCTGATGGCATTATTGCTGCAGGGGCTTTCAGCAAGACTGGGTATTGTTCGTGGACGTGATCTGGCACAGGCCAACCGGGAAACATACCCCAGGGCTATCAATTTTGTATTGTACATACTTGCCGAAATTGCCATAGCCGCCTGCGACCTGGCCGAAGTACTGGGTATGGCAATTGGTATACAACTACTAACCGGTTTGCCACTGGTTTGGGGCGTTTCCATAACTGTGCTTGATACCTTTCTTTTACTGTACCTGCAAAGGCTGGGCATGCGAAAAATGGAAGCATTCATTATTACACTGGTAGGTATCATTGGCCTTTGTTTTTTAATAGAAATATTTTTAGCTGCACCCAAGATCAGTGAGGTTGCCACCGGGTTTATTCCTACAAAACTCGGCAATGAAGCTTTGTATATTGCTATTGGCATCATTGGTGCTACGGTAATGCCGCACAATTTGTATCTACATTCTGCTTTGGTGCAAACCAGAAAAATCGACCGTACCGATTTCGGAATTAAGCAGGCCATTAAATTCAACCGTATTGATACTACCATCGCTCTTAACCTTGCATTTTTTGTAAACGCTGCTATATTGATCGTTGCCGCTTCGGTATTTTTTAAAACAGGAAATTCGGATGTTGCAGAAATTAAAGAAGCTCATCGTTTATTACCTGACTTTTTAGGAAATGTTGCTCCTGTTTTATTTGCAGTTGCCCTGATCGCAGCCGGGCAAAGCAGCACTGTTACCGGAACATTGGCCGGGCAGATCATCATGGAAGGCTATTTGAGCCTGCGCATTAATCCCCTGTTGAGAAGACTGATTACAAGACTGGTAGCCATTGTTCCTGCTTTGATCGTTATTATTATTTACGGAGAAAAAAATGTAGATGCGCTATTGATACTAAGCCAGGTCATTTTAAGCCTGCAGCTTGGCTTTGCCATTATACCCCTGATACATTTTGTAAGTGACAAAAAAACAATGGGCAAATTTGCCATTAACCCTTTACAAAAAATCGGGGCCTGGCTTATAGCAACGGTATTGGTTTTTTTAAACCTGAAGATGCTGTTGAATGAAATGACAAAAATTTTTACGGATGGTGCTTTGTGGCAACAGATATTAGTGAGCATGATTGCACTGGTCTGTATTGCCCTGCTTGTCTATGTTATCATTCATCCGTTTATTACAAAAAATGCTAAGGAAGTTTCTATTAAAATGCATCCGGAAACCAACACGCTCAGCAACCTGGTCATTCCCAGTTTTAATAAAATTGCTATTGCGCTCGACTTTAGCGAAAGTGATGAAAAGCTGCTTGCATACGCTTTAGGCCAGGGTAAAGAAAGATCGCAATACCTGTTACTGCATATTGTAGAAAGTGCATCTGCCAAATTGCATGGCAATGAAAGTGATGACTATGAATCCAGAAAGGACAAAGAGCGTATGGATAACTATGTTTTACAATTACAAAAACGCGGTTTAAATGCTGAAGGATTTCTTGGCTACAGAAACAGGGCTAAAGAAATTGTAAGGATCGCTAAAGATGTAAATGCCGATATGATAGTTATGGGTGCCCATGGCCATACCGGGCTAAAAGATTTTATTTATGGAGAAACTGTGAATACCGTAAGGCATGAACTGAAGATACCGGTACTGATCGTCAATTTGTGATCAGAGCGGCCAGTTGCTGGTCAATCTTCTTATTCCATTCGGCCTGTATTTCTTTTTTTCTGCCGTTAGAAGTCTCACCATCATATTCATCCTGCATTTTATTAAGTGCCAGAACACACTCGTCATAAATTTTACCGGATAAGCTATTATAATTTGCCCTGGTCAGTTTCGCATCTCTAAGTCTTTGAATAAACAGGCAGGTGTTTATATAAGTAATATCAAAGTGATGCTGCTCATGTAAGAGTGCATAATCAGTTTTCATTCCTTTTTTAACCCATGATTTATTTTTGCTGAAGTAGCAATAAACAGTAATGTTAATAGAGGTTCTGTTATTTAAAGATTGCATGGCCAGCAGGTATCCAAAGCCAGATTCTGTTATGGCAGCAGCAGGACTTGCAGCATTGGGGGTTCCCTTAAAATCGGGCCAGGTAAGTTTACGGCCACTATTGTAATAAATGGTATCCCCGGTATTTAACTGGCTGATATTTTTCCATTGAATGTTAATTGTAACCTGCGATTCAGCAGATAATGATAAAAAGGCAAGGATAAAAACAAGGATATGCTTAACCATACGAATTAAAGATATAACCCAAAACAACAGCTTTTATTATTTCCGCAAGCGTTGTGTAACCAGATTTACAATATCGTTAACATCAATTTTTTCCATGCATTTAAAATGCCCCTTGGGGCATTTCTTGTAGCCGATCTTACTACACGGCCTGCACCAGAGTTTTTCTATCTCCACCACATCATATTCCACACTCGATTTTCTTCCGTAATAAGGATACATACCAAAAGCCGGCACCGTATTGCCCCATATTGAAATGATTGGCTTTTGCAAAGCTGCTGCAATATGCATCAGGCCCGTATCGTGTGTGATAACCAGTTTTGCTTTCTTTACAATACCAGCCGATTCATTAAGATTAAATTTGCCACAGGCATTATAAATTTTTATTTCATCCACCAGGGCAATCTCCTTTCCATCTTCATAATCTTCTTTACCACCTAACAATATAATAGGATGATTAATAGCCGCACACAGATCTTTAAGTTTATGCAATGGCATTTTTTTGGTAGCCAGTGCAGCACCAATAACCACAGCAATATAGCCTGCCGAATGTGCAGTGGGCAAATCCGTGGCTTTAACCCGGTCGAAGTCTGGTATAAAATAATCCAGCCCCTGCCCGTCATTTTCAACCTTCAACTCTTTTATACATTCAAAATTGCGGTCAACAATATGCTTTTTAGGAAGCGTATTGATCTTAAAATTGGTAAGAATGAATTTTTCAATATTTAGTTTGTTAAAGGAAAATGATTTTACATTTTTAAGATGTTTTTTTATACGGAGTGTTCTCAGGTTGTGGTGCAGGTCAATGATATAATCGTATTCTTCCGTTGCCAGTTCGTGCAGCATCAGTTCAAAACTATCGCCCAGCGTATGAATTTTATTGATGTATGGATTATGGGCAACAATATTTTTAAATGACTGCTTGGTTAAAAAATGTATCTCGTCATCCGGATATTTCTTGCGCAGGCAACGGATCACCGGCGTTGTTAACACAATATCACCGATAGATGAAAAACGTATGATGAGAAATTTAGCCACAGTAGTTTGTTATTAAGGTAACATCTCCTCCCCTTCGGAGTAATTAAGGTCTTTATGAAAAGTTTCTTCTGTAAAATAAAATGCAATAAAAGTTATAACCATTACAACCACACCGGTATAAATGCCAGATTTTATGAGTGGCCATCCCCAGCTATGTTGAAAAAGATCAAGGAACATTAGATTAATTAAAGGCAATGCGCCCCTAACCATATTGGGAATGGTAGTAGCTGCAGTAGCTCTCAGGTTGGTGCCGAACTGCTCCGCTCCCATGGTAACAAAAATGGCCCAGTATCCATTCCCAAAACCCATGATAACGCAAATGATGTACATGCTTGTGTCTGAATTATTGAGCGGACTGAAATAAAGCAACAGTGCCAAAACACAAAGGGTATAAAATACCAACAAGGCTTTTTTTCTACTTTTAAAATACTGGCTCACCAGGCCTATTAAAATATCACCCACCGCAATGGCAGCATAAGCAAACATAATAGAGCGGCCCGAATCAATGGTTTTACTACCAAACATCTCTTTGCCAAAACGGTCACTTTGGTTTATTAAAATACCTACCACATACCAGGTTGGCAATCCTATTAAAATAGCCAGTGCATATTTTTTAAATCTTTTTGCATCATTAAAGAACATCAGGAAGTTGCCCCGCTGCACACCGGCTTCCTTCACCTGTTTAAACATACCAGATTCAGCAACACTTATCCGCAGGAATAATAAAAGAACGCCCAATGCACCCCCAATCTTGTAGCAAAGCCTCCAGTCATGTCCTGTCCATTGGTATGTGTAGTAAGCTCCTACTGCGCCAAACAAACCAATACCAGCAACCAGCGAAGTGCCAATCCCTCTTTTATTTTTAGGAAGTAACTCACTCACCAGGGTAATACCGGCACCCAACTCTCCCGCCAGTCCAAGCCCGGCTACAAACCTGCACCAGGCATACTGATCTACGGTTTGAATAAAGCCAGTGACAAAATTGGCAGTTGAATATAAAATAATAGATCCAAATAATACAGATAACCTCCCTTTCTTATCTCCCAATACGCCCCAGATAATTCCACCCAGCAACAAACCACCCATTTGCCAGTTAATTATTTTAGTACTATCAACCAGCAGGCTGGCGTCTGTAGCACCAACAGCCAGTACGCTTGATTTTTTTACAATGGTAAACAGCAACAGATCATAAATATCTACAAAGTAGCCAAGGGCAGCTACCACAACAGCAATATTAAAAATAGAAGCAGGTTTAGTTTCTAACTGATTCATCGGCCTTTTTCTTTTTGCCAAAAAATAATTTAATGAAGATAGGTGCAGTGGTAACCAGCACAATACCCACTACAATTATTTCCAGGTGTTCCTTCAGGTCAAAATTAAATGCATCCAGTAACCATTTCTGTAAAAAGAAGCCCCCTAATATCATGGATGTAACCCAGGCCACACAACCAACAATATTATAAAAAGTAAATTTGGCTTTGTTCATATCCACAATACCGGCAATAAGGGGCGCAAAAGTTCTTACTATAGGTACAAACCTTGCCATTACAATAGCACCACCTCCATGTTTTTCATAAAAATCATGAGCTTCGGTAAGGTAACGCCTTCTGAAGAACCAGCGTTCCTTCCAGGTATACATACCATGGCCGAATTTTTTGCCAAACCAATAACCGAGAGCATTACCAATGATACCTGCAAAAGAGATCAGTACGATCAAAACAAACAGGTCCAGCCAGTAGCTGTGATTATTATCCATACCAAACAAATGTAAAAACTGGTAACCCAAACCAGGTTCAGTTCTTCCATCCAGTTTTATTTCGTGTGCCGAAAGCCCGGCAACAAATAATAAAGAATCGCCCGGCAGAAAAAAGCCGGCAAACAAACCCGTTTCGGCAAATACCACCAGCAGCACAAACCAAAGCCCGCCGTTAAGAATATACCATTGGGGCTGCAATAAATTTGTCCAGTGAAAATCAAGTAAGATAAAGTCCAGCATCTGTTAATTTAAAAAAATGAAAAATACCAACATCCCCTCGCTTCAATCAACCACAAACCACCAACAACAAACAACTAACAACTAACCTCCATGCTCCAGTTGCCCTTCCCACTTGCTTACAGCAGCAGTAGCCAAAGCATTGCCTAACACGTTGGTCATGGTGCGGCCCATATCGCAAAATACGTCTATCGCCAGTATCAGGGCCACCCCTTCTTCTACCGGTAGTTTAAACATAGCGCCGGTTGCCAGCACTACAACCAGCGAAGCCCTGGGCACGCCGGCAATACCCTTGCTGGTAATTAAAAACACCAGCAGCATAATAATCTGCTGACTCACATCTCCTGTAATAGAAGTAACATTAAATGCCTGTGCAATAAACATGCTGGCAAAAGTCATATACATCATACTGCCATCTAAATTAAAAGAATAGCCCAGCGGCAAAACAAAGCTTACAATTTTATTATTACATCCAAATCGCTCCATCTCTTCCACCAGTTTGGGATAAACAGCTTCGCTGCTGGCTGTACTAAAAGCAATTGACATGGGCGATGCAATACGCCTCACTAAATGCGATAACCTGTTTTTAAAAATCAAATACCCTACAAATAACAGCAGCAGCCATAAAACAGCCAGCCCGGCATAAAAAGAACCGATGTATTTACCGAATGTTACAAGTACGCCCAGTCCGTTTTTGGCAATAGCCGCAGCCATAGCACCAAATACGCCCAACGGGGCCATATACATTACATAAGTAACCATTTTAAGGGCCACATGCGCCAGCGAATCCAGGGCGTTTATAATAGGCTCTCCCTTTTTACCAACAGCAGTTAAAGCAAGGCCAAAAAAAACGGAGAAGACCACCAGTTGCAGAATCTCATTATTCGCCATGGCTTCCACCACACTTTTGGGTACCACATGCTCCACAAATTTGGGTAAAGAAAATCCCTGCGATTTTTCCACAACATCCTTTACCGCAGATACATCTACATTACTGGTGTTAAACCCAACACCCGGTTTAAAAATACTAACCAGTATTAAACCAAGGCCCAGCGAAACCAAGGAAGCAGTAATGAACCAAAGCATGGCTTTACCGCCAACACGGCCTACCGTTTTCATATCGCCCAGCCTGGCAATACCCACCACCAATGTTGAAAAAACAATGGGAGCAATGATCATTTGCACCAGCCGCAGAAAAATAGTAGTAAGCAGTTTTATATTATCTGCAAATACCTTCCTGGTTTCCGGCGGATAATTTCCATATACAATATATCCCGCCACCACACCAAGCAGCATGGCAATCATAATGTAAAGGGTAAGCCTGCTTTTTTTGGTTGGCTGATGAGCTATTTCCATAATAATCAGTTAATACTGCAATATAATATTAAAAAGCTGTTATCGGCAAACAGCCCATAAAAAGTATCAATGGTTGTTTATTTAAGAATTTATTGCTTATTTTTCAGTTTCATTAAATTAAACAAAACCAAACTGACATGAGTTTATTCGTAAGAAAACCAATGGATGCTTTAATGAACGAAGCTTCCGAAACAGGCAGCCACACGCTTAAAAGAACCCTGGGTGCCGGCGGTTTAATTGCATTGGGAATTGGCGCCATCATCGGCGCAGGTCTGTTCTCCATTACCGGTATGGCGGCAGCAAATCATGCTGGCCCTGCCATCACCATTTCATTTATAGTAGCTGCATTGGGTTGCCTGTTCGCAGGTTTATGTTATGCAGAATTTGCATCTATGATCCCGGTGGCAGGTAGCGCATACACCTACTCCTATGCAACCATGGGCGAGTTCATTGCCTGGATCATTGGATGGGACCTTGTACTGGAATATGCCGTAGGCGCTGCAACCGTAGGTATCAGCTGGAGCCGTTACCTGGTAAAATTCCTGGCCGGTTTCGATATTCACCTGCCCGAAAGCCTCACCGTAGGCCCCTGGGATGGAGGTATCATTAACCTGCCCGCTGTTTTCATCATTGTATTAATGAGTTTGTTGTTAATAAAAGGAACCAAAGAAAGTGCTACCGTAAACGCCTTTATTGTTGGCTTAAAAATTACAGTAGTGCTTGTATTTATTTTCCTGGGGTGGAAATATATCAGCAACGAAAACTACCATCCTTATATACCAGACAATAACGGCACTTTCGGAAACTTTGGTTTCAGTGGTATTATACGTGCTGCCGCCATTGTATTCTTTGCCTATATTGGCTTTGATGCGGTAAGTACCGCAGCACAGGAAGCTAAGAATCCCAAGCGTGATATGCCATGGGGTATCTTAGGTTCGCTGGCTATTTGTACCGTGCTGTATATTTTGTTTGCACACGTTATGACCGGCGTTACCAGCTATACCACATTTGCCGGTAAAGATGGTATTGCCCCCGTTGCCATTGCTATCGATCACATGGGTACAGCAGATGCCACCGGTGCTATTCAGCCGGATTATCCATGGTTAAACCGTGCCATTGTTGTTGCCATCCTTGCAGGTTATGCATCTGTAATATTGGTAATGCTCATGGGGCAAACACGTGTATTCTATAGCATGAGTAAAGATGGTTTGATACCTAAAGTATTCTCTACCGTAAATCCAAAAACACAAACACCTGCAAAAAGCAATTTATTATTCATGCTTTTTGTAAGCCTCTTCGCAGCATTTGTACCTGCACGGGTGGTGGGCGAAATGACAAGTATAGGAACCCTCTTTGCATTCATACTGGTATGTATTGGTGTATGGGTTATGCGTAAAAAAATGCCCGAACTGCCAAGAGCCTTTAAAACCCCATTGGTGCCATTGGTGCCTATCCTGGGTATTTTTGTTTGCCTGTTTATGATGGTGTTTTTACCAATGGATACCTGGATTCGTTTATTGGTTTGGATGCTCATCGGTATGGATATTTACCTGGTTTATGGCGCTAAAAACAGCCACCTGGGTAATGGTACCGATAACCGCAAGGGTATGAAGATCGCAAGGATCACCAGCTTGATACTCTGCGTACTACTTATCATCGTTGGCTTCCTGCATCAATATACTGTTGGTTTTGATAATGACAGAACCTTGCTGTATATAGCCCTTGCTTTTGCAGTAGTACACTTGGGTGTATTTGCCCGTAAATTAAACAGGGTTGAACCTGAAGTTTAATTATTGATAATTGTAAAACGCCCCGAAAAATTTCGGGGCGTTTTTGTTTCCCAATACCCGCTATTGGCTAATGCAAAAACAATCTTTGTATAATATTTACATGGCTACTAATTCACTCCCTCTGCCAGCTTTTCAAAAACCACATCTACGCCCTTGTTGCTGTAGTTGCAATTTATCCCGCTTGCCGTCGCTGTGCGTCTCGCCAGCGACCGAAGCGTAAACCATTTTAGCCTTTGTAATGAGTAAGCATCCAAAAATCATCCACACCATATTCATAAAACTTTGCTGAAGAATAATAGTACTCTTCTGGCAATAAACACAACCCTGCCTTTACAGGATTGTAGTGTATGTATTCAAGTTTTTGCATGAACACTGCTTCATTAAATAAATCCACACCTAAAGCATTTCTTTCCCAAAACTGGTAGTTTCTATCTTTAGCATCCACTTTAAAATGCGGTAAAACCTGTGGGTGATTTATCTCCAGGTCACTTTTAAATTGATGGGCAGTAAAAGACATTACAGGCTATGTTGGATATCATCGGGTGTAAATTCATGTAAGGGTTGCCATATCAGGTGCATGTGATTGCTCATAATAACAAATGCATAAAGCGTGATCCGTTTTTCATGCACTAAAAACTGTAAGCTTTCTATTATTTTATCTTTGTACTTATCCTGTTTTAAAAGATGCTTCCATTCCAGGATGGTAGCGGTATAAAATTGCGGCCAGAAAACAGGATGCTTCATATAAAAGTAAAAATATTAAATTTATAGTGCGGTTGTACGGAGTTTTTAAGTGCATATTATTGCAGGCTTCGGTCGCTGGCGAGACGCACAGCGACGGCGTTCGGGATAGATTGCAGCGTTTATGTAATTACAAGTACGCCAACAAAGGTAAAAAAAGAAGACAACGGAGCTGGTGCGTTTTTTCATTTTGTTTTAGATCATGGTGTTGGAGCAAGTAACAGCGAAAGTGAACGACACTTTGAAAATTTAGCCAGATCAATAATGAAAGCAGATAACGCTGCTTCTCCTCGAAATGAAGGTTATATTATTAAGCCAACTAAAGTAGTTAAAAAGGATTACTAAAATGAAAATGTTATTTATAAGTTTACTACAGTTATTTATTTTGAATTCTTTTGGACAATTCAAATTATTAAACCATACTTCAAGTAGTGTTGACATTGTATATTATAATGACAGCACTACAACTGCTTATTTTACAAATCCAAGCTTCTTTTTATTACAAAAGAAAAAAGAGGGCAAATTAGTATATTTCCTAAGATCTGATATGTTTCACTGTATAGGTGATACATTATATCTGTACTTTACAGATACTACATTAACCAGTCATAATAATTCGTATAATATAATAGATTCATTCCATCAAACGGTCGGTATGACAAAAATTGATTCACTCGCCCCCAAAAAAATTTTAGAATTCAAAATTCGTTTCCCTAAAACGATTAATTACAGCCATTTGACTATAAAGTATAATTTTAGCTTTATAAGAGGAGATTTTTTTAATTCAAGCGGTATTCCTATAACAGAAATTCATTCGATGTGAAGGGGTGTTTTTGTCCTGGCTGGTGTTCGCTCATTAAAATCGTTTTTTTGCCACCGTAGGTTGTTAATGCCGCACGTTCATCTTGCTATGTCGTAGGTCCAAGTACAAGCGACTCTATTGTTTTAATAATCCATTAAGATTTGTTGATCCTGATGAAATGGCACTTGGTGACCCCGTAATAGATAATCTAAATTTACTAGCTCAGCAGATGAACGAAGTACTTGTGAAAATGACAGAAAAAACAAATAAGCAATGTTCAACTGGCGAAGTTGCTGGTGCCTTGATGCCTTGAAACCTGTCTTAGGCGATTCGAAAGAAAAAGGGATAGGATTATATATCAAAAGACAAAAAAAAGTTTAAGAAAGAAAATTGAAAATGAAAATTTTATATAGATATATATTATTGGCGAATATGGTATTGCAAATTAAAGCAGCCGCATTATCACAAAATATAAATACTCAACCGCATAAATTGCAAACGATAAATTATTCAAAATATATCGGTCGAACTGTCGAATATTTTTTTTCTAATTTTTCGTCACCAATACTAGTTACTATCCCAATTAGAAACTATACTGGAATTAATAGATTTATTTTAAAGATCGGAAACAATGAATACTTGTATATTATACCCAAAATTATAAAAGACTCTACTTTTTTAAAAAGAAAACCAGAGGATGAGTTCAATTTAAAAGCATTTTATAACTATGAAATTATAGGAATTTCCTACAAAAAAGAATGGGAAAATAATTAAAACATATGGCAAAAGTAGCTAATCGATTTTCTACTATACGCAGCTGTGTTTGATTAGTTGGCGGTTTTTAACCCCACTGGCAGATGTTCATTATTTGGGCTAACACCCAAAGCTAAAAAACGCTCAATGCATTCTTGATTTAAGAAATTTCTGATATCCTAGAGAGTTTAAGCTGATAGTGTCTCTCAAATCTTGATATCTATAAGCCTTTTTCCGATCTAAAGGATTTATAAACATGATACCTAATTCTGGTTTATTAAGTAATTTATTATTTAAAAACTTATTACATTGATCTATTTTAGAAACACGCGCTGATACTGGGTCAAGTGAGACTATAAGCACTGGTATAACTTTGGACTTTAGTATTTTCGTACAATTTGGAATATTAATTTCAACTAATTGATTTTCCTTTTCCAAAACCAATGTTTCATAAATACCCCATGCATAATATTCAATACTTTTTCCTCCATAACTGTAAACATACTTTGTTTGACTGATTAGTTTGTTAATTAAATTGGTGTCGTTTACATTTCTATCAATATAGTGCTGCACATTTTTTTCTTCAATTTTATAAAAATAATTTCCGTTTTCATTATACACAATAAAACCATAATACGTACTTAATTGAACGCTCGCTTTTGGCACATAAAATTTCCTGGCCTCTGTGCATGAAGCTAAAAATAATAAAATCATCAAGCTTAAGTACTTCACTATTGTGTTATACATAATGGATTTGTTCTGGATGCGCAATCTACTAATTTGTTACTAACATTTGTTCCGGTTGGTATTCCATTTTGAGGGTTCCGAACAAATCCTTTACCATAATTGTCAAAATGTATTTGTTTAAATTCAAAACCTTCTCCTTTCTTAATTGATTGGGGCCCTAAACCCATCATATCCTTGCCATACCCACTGGGGCAAGTGTTCCCAACTCAATTCCTAAACCCACTCGTAAATTTTCTGGGATCACTTGTCCCGTTCTAAATAGCCCGGTTTGCAACCGGGTTTTCAACCCTGCTTTTGCAAATTACCGCCCCAAACAAAAAGACGCTCACCCTCCGCTCATATCTCCGCCTCCCTCTTCTTTGGAGAGGAGTCAGAGGTGAGGTCATTGAAAATCAACAATCTACAAACAGTTCCTCCCAGGAAATAAAATTTGCACCTCACGAAACGGCCTCTGTCATTAAAGAAACGAACAGTGTCAGTCAGGAAATCGATAAAGACAATGCCGCAATGTCATCTAACCTGTCAGCATTGAAGTCTGTCGGTTAAGAAATAAGGTCTGCCGGTCAGGAAATCGATTCTGTCGCTTAAGAAATTGACTTGGTCGGTAGGGAAATTGACTCGGTCATTCAAGAAATTGATTCTGTCATCAAAGAAATCGCCTCGGTCAGTCAGGAAATCGGCTTTGATTGTAAAGAAAACGCCTTAAATACTAAAGAAACTAAACATTTATCCAAATTAATTAGCAGTACATTTTACTAAATCACATAAATACCTCCTGCTTAATAAATAAACTTACCCGCCAAAACACCATGCAGCAAAGCATAATTAAAAAATAAATTCCCCTATTCGCTTTTATTTTCAAATTTACGTTACTATATTTATACATATACACGCATCCCTATTTAATAACTATAAAACTTACACACTATGAACGCAAAATTAGAAGCAAAGCTCAACATGTACAGGGCTACCCAAAAACATTGCAACGACAATCTTTCCATCGTTTCAACCGTACCAGCCTTTCAAACAACATTAACCACATTCAATCTCAAGGTTAGTTCAATCATTGCACTAACCCAGCAGGAAGATCTGGCAACCAAAGGCATCACCGTCGATAAAACCGAAGCAAAGAAATCTCTTTGCCGCCTGGCCACGGATATAGCCGCACCCATCTTCGCCTTTGCATCAGCAGGCGCAGATAACAAACTGAAACAGGAAGTAAAATTCACCTTCTCCGATCTGTTAAAAACAAAAGACGATGTACTGGCGCCACGCTGCCAGAACATTAAAGACATTGCCACAGCAAACCTCCGTGCCCTGGCAGCCTACGGCCTTACAGAAGCAAGCCTTTCCGCATTTCAAACAGAAATAGACAACTATCAGTCAAAAGTACCAACGCCACGCAATTCAGCAGCCCAAAAGAAAACAATAAGGGATAACATCAAAAAACTATTTGCCGAAACAGACAGCATTTTAAAAGAACAAATGGATAAAACCGTTGTAGGTTTCAAAGCATCCAATCCCGATTTCGTTTCCACCTATAAAGCCAACAGGGTAATCATCGATCCCGGAAAATCCGCAACAGCTTTAAAAGGAACAGTACAAAATTCAAAAGACAAAACCCCGGTTAGCGGTGCCACAATCCTTGTTGAAGAAACCGGCTTCAAAACCACAACCAATGATGCAGGCACTTACGAAATAAAACCAATACCGGCAGGTACTTACACAATAACAATTACAGCTCCCAAATACATAGAAAAAACAGAAAAAAATATAACAGCAAAGCAGGGCCAAACCACCACCCTATCCACCCTGCTAAATCCTGCATAAAGTCAAACCAAAATCAACATACCAAACAGCCCCGGAAAATCCCGGGGCTTTTATTTGCATACAAATACAGCCATAAATATATCACTGCAACAAAAACCTGGGCGGCTAAATCATAAAAGTAGAATTACAAATGCGGAGGATTGGTTCTCACTGTAAAATCCCAAAAAGCAGTTTCTTATTTGAGTTGCTACCCATCAGGGAACAAATTTCCAGTTTACAGTAGTACTAAAGTTCAATCAGGGAACCATCCGACAAAGGGGATGTAATCCTTTGTCGGGCTCCTTTTTTGGTTCTCCTATGTTTGCAGAAGGGGAAATTAGTTCTTTTAAATAGTGTTAATATACCAATAGCTTTGATCAAGAAAGTGAAAAGTATGAGAGTTCATTTTGGTACAAGCAACCTTTCAGGTATGCTGGAAA
>Ga0209023_10000876_pt1 | contig 42855 bp, 33 predicted proteins | sample LakOneMetagenome_FD_187468 | JGI IMG/M metagenome (GOLD analysis project Ga0209023, IMG submission 187468) | Freshwater and sediment microbial communities from Lake Erie, Canada (SPAdes) (version 2) | ecosystem: Environmental > Aquatic > Freshwater > Lentic | place: Lake Erie, Canada...
GGCCAGGGGGATAAATTCGGACGGCGGCACCAGCCCGCGCTCCGGATGGCGCCAGCGCACCAGCGCCTCGGCGCCGACGATGCGGTCACTGCCGATTTCAAACTTGGGCTGATAGTGCAGCAGCAGCCCGCCGTTATACAACGCATAGCGCAGGTCCGACTCGAGGCGCATCCGCTCCTGCATCCCCTGGTTCATCTCCTGGCTGTAGAAGGCCACGCCCTCATCGGCACCGCCGGCGGTCTGCTTGACGCGTGCCATCGCAATGTCAGCCGTACGCAGCAGCGATTCCGCATCGGTGCCATCTTGCGGGAACACGCTGATGCCAATGCTCGCCCCTACGCGCAGGTCGTGCCCCTCGATCAGGAAGGGTTCAACCAGCGCCGCCTGCAACTTGCGCGCGACGGTGGTCGCTTCAAAGTGCTGCCGCAGGTCGAACAGGCCGACCGCGAATTCATCGCCGGACACGCGCGCCACCACATCCTGCTCGCGCAACGCGCCCTTGAAGCGCTGCGCAACCTGGCGCAGCAGCTCGTCGCCAATGTCGCGTCCCAGCGCATTGTTCACCTGCTTGAAGCGATTCAAATCGATGAATAGCACGCACCCGCCAGCGTCGTTACGCTGCGCCACCGCCATCGATTGATCGAGCAGCTTGGTCAGCAGCGTGCGGTTCGGCAGGCTGGTCAAACTGTCGTGGTACGCCAGCTGGTGCAACCGTTCCTCGGTGCGCTTGCGCTCAGTGATGTCGCTCAGGTAGGCGATCAACCCCGCCGGGCGGCCCTGCATATCCTTGAGCGGCGCCAGCGACAGGCTGGCCCAGAACGCCTCGCCCGATTTTTTCCGGCGCCGCACTTCCATCACCTGCCCGCCCTGCTCCATGAAGGCATCGTGGAAGGCCGGATCCTCGTTCACATACAAGAACAGCACGTTGCGCCCGATCGCTTCCTGCGCCGTGTAGCCGAACAGGCGCTCGGCGCCCTTGTTCCAGCTGGTGATGTAGCCGGTCTGGTCCATCGTCAGCACCGATTCGTGGATCTGGTCCAGAATCTGCGACTGGTGCGACAACTGCCGTTCGATTTCCACATACGCGTGCGACGAGCGCAGCGCCAGCGTGTGCATCTGCAGCAGGTTGCCTGTCAAGTTGGCGAGGCTAACCAAATGCTGGCGGTCGCCATTGTCGTAAATCGTGCGGCCCCACACGGCGTAATAGCCAAAACGGCGCCCGCTGCAAACGATATCCTGCACCAGTCCCACCATATTGGTGGGGATCGGGTCGGCCTCGGGGGCGATCTCGCCGTCGGCCGCAGCCGCGACAAAAATCCCGCACGGGCTGCCGAGCAGGCTGCGCGCGATGCGGCCCAGTTCTTCGGACAAAACATCGCCGCGCATGTGCATCACCGCCTCGCACAAGGCGGCGCTGCTGCTCATGATGTCGGTTGCTGGACGCAGAAACATGTCAGAGATTCCGGCTGACCTGGATCGCCCAGTGATAGGCCTGCAACTGGCTCAGCCACCACGGCTCGGCATCGATACCGGCCTGCTCCAGCATGGGCGCGCTGGCGCAGCGCGCCTCGGCCAGGCGCAGCATGTCGCCAAACTTGCCGCTGCGCGTGAGCAGCGCGTCTGCCGCCAGGGTTGGCAGGCCCAGTTCGCCCACGATCTCTTCCATCGTCATGCCAAACAACAGGTCCAGCAGGGAGAACACGCCCGTCATGAACGCCAGGTCCTGCTCGTCCCGTTCGCCGCCATCGAGTTTGCACAGCGCTTCCATGTGCGCGGCGCGCAAGGCGGCCACCGGCAGCAGCGGATTGGCCAGGCCATCGGGCTGCTGGCGCGCGTACAGCAGCAATTGCAGCCAGCGCTGCAGCTGGCGCCGTCCGAGCACACTGATCGCCTGGCCAAAGCTGGTAATGGGCACGCTATGCGCAAACGCGGCGGAATTGGCCAGCTTGAGCAGGTGGTACGACAGGGCCGGATCCTGCTTGAGCAGCGATTCGATTTCACGCGTCTCCGCGTCGCGCGACAGCAGGCCGAGCAGCGTCATCAGCCGTTTGCGCGAGCTGCCGTCGTGCGGCTCGATCGCCGGTTCAGGGTGCAGCGGGTAAGCGCCGGCGAACCATTCATAGCCCACGCGCGCGCACTGGCCGCGGCGCAGCGCCGTGTCGACGCCATGCGCCAGGTGCGGGCCAAACATCAAGGGCAGCACGTCGCGCGTCGGCGCGTCTTGCGTAAAATCGCGGGCCACGGCGCGCAATTCGGAAGGCCGGGCTACCCCTTCCGGCAGAACGCCATCGAGCAGCACCCGATACCCCATCGCTTCGATCGCCACCAGCCGTTTACGGTGAACGTCGCTGGCCAGCGCGTCGGCGCGCACGGCAAAAGCGACGCGGGCGGGCGGCATGAGCGCCAGGCGTTCTTCGGTCAGTACCTCGGGGGTGTCGAGCATGAGCACGGCTTGCATCGGCGCAATAGCCGCCAGGGTGCCGGGCACACTGAAAATGCTGTGAATGGCGCCGCCCAGATCGCCATCGGCCGGATGCACTCTCAAGCAGATGGCAACCCATGCGTTTTGCATGTTTGCTACGGCTTCCATCCCTACTATCGGAAATAACTTGGAGTCAATCAGGGCCATCAGCATCTCACTTGGGGTCGTACACCATCATAGGGGAGATGATAACGGAACACAATCGAATTAGTTGCCGCAAAGATATTTTTACGTTAATTGTTTCATGGAAAAGTGGGCAATTTGTCACACTCGAACCGCTTTCATGCAGTGGCGTGGCGCAGCCGCGTTCAACTGCCTTCAAAGCGCGCGTGCTGGACTGCATATTTGATCAACTCGGCCTGCCCTTCGATGCCGAGCTTGCGCTTGATATTGAGCCGGTGCGTTTCCACCGTGCGGACCGAAAGGTCGAGCGCCTTGGCGATCTGCTTGTTCGATTCGCCCTTGGCCAGCTGCTGCAGCACTTCCTGTTCCCGCACCGTGAGCTGGTTATCCTGCACCAGCGGGCGCGCCAGCTGCCGCGCCAGCGCCGCACTGTAGTAGATCCCGCCGGCCATGACTGTATCGATGGCCAGCACGATGTCCTTGCCCGGCGCATCCTTGAGCACATAGCCGCGCGCGCCCGCCTGCATGGCCTGGCTCACGTATTCGATCTTGTCGTGCATCGACAGGATCAGCACCGCAATGTCCGGAAAGCGCTGGCGAAACTGCGCCGTTGCCTCGATCCCGCTGGTGCCGCGCATATTAATATCCATGAGGACGAGGTCGACCTGGCATTGCCCGGCCTGGCGCAGCGCTTCGTCGGCGCCGTCCGCCTCCGCCACCACCTGCAGGTAGGGCACGGCTTCGAGGCGGGCACGCAGGCCGTCGCGCACCAGCGGGTGGTCGTCAACCAGCAGGATATGAATGGTCTGGTTCATGCGTCCACCGTTACCGAAGCGCGCACGGCGGTGCCGCCTGCCGTGGACGTGATCTGCAGCATGCCGCCGATGGCGTCCATACGCTCCATCATGTTGCGCAGGCCAATGCCGCGCCGCGGATGGTTGGCCACGTCCGCCGGGTCGAAGCCGCTGCCGTTGTCCGCAACCGTCAGCACCACGTCGCCGTTTTCGCGCACCAGGCTGATCTCGACCAGGCTGGCGTGGGCGTGGCGCTCGATATTGGTGAGCGCTTCCTGGGCGATGCGAAACAACACCGTATTGGCCACGTGCGGCAAGCCGTCGGTACTTCCCTCGGTCCGAAAGCGCACGGGCACCGCCGCGTCATGCGTGCATTCCTGCGCCAGGTGGTCGAGCGCGGCGGCCAGGCCCAGATCGTCCAGAATGGCGGGCCGCAGGTCGTGCGAGATGCGGCGCACTTCGCCCAGCACGTCGTTAAGCTGATGAGCCGTGTGCTCGAAACTGGCGCGCGCAGCCTGCTGCTGCTCGGCGCTGCCGCCGAGGCGGATCACGCCCGCCTCGATCTGCAGCTTGATCGATACCAGCCACTGGCTGATGCCATCGTGGAGGTCGCGTGACAGGCGCGCCCGCTCCTCTTCCTGCGATTCCACCACGCGCTGGGCCAGCACCTTGAGCTTGGCGTCGGCCACGCGCAGTTCGCTCACATTGAGCGCCAGTCCGGACAGGGCCACCAGCAGCGCGCTGACAATGGCCATGACCGCGATCCACATCATCGTGCTCTGGATATTGCGCGACTGCTGAGTGTCGATCTTGGCCAGGGCCGCATCCACATCGTCCAGATAAATCCCGGTCCCCATCATCCACTGCCAGTTCGCCACCGGCACCACGTAGCCCAGCTTGGGCGCGGTCTTGCTGGACGAGGGCTTGGCCCACAGATAGCGCTGCAGTCCGCCGCCCGCCTGCGCGCGCGCCACCAGGCGCTGAATGGTGGGCTCGCCATTGGCGTCGCGCAGCTCCCACAGGTTGCGGCCCACCAGTTCGGGCTGGCGCGGGTGCATCAGGTTCTTGCCCTGGTAGTCGTAGACAAAAAAGTAGCCATCGTCGCCAAAGCTCAACGTCGAGAGGATGCGCTTGGCTTCGTCCAGCGTGGCGGGGTCGCTGCGGCCGGACCGCGTCAGGTGGGCAATCGATTGGGATGCCATTTCCACGTAATGCTTGAGCTCGATTTCCTTGCTGGCGAGATAGGCTTGCTGGATGGTTTCCCGCTGCTGCGTCGCCAGGGTAATCGCCTGATGCCGCACGAACAGGGCAATCGCGCACAACACCAGGATCAGCGGCACGATCGCGAGCAGGATGACCTTTTGCCTGAGATTCATTGAATTCATGCACAGATTCTACGTCCACCCGGGCAATTGCGCCTACGTAGTAGTACGCAGACGCATGCGTAGTGCTGCGCTTGCCCGCGTTTCCATGCTGACCAATACTTCATGCAAGCTGCGTGGAATCCCGGACCGGTTCGATGGTCCAAGTTCATGGCGGCACATAAAAACTACGGAGGAGTCACCATGAATCGTCTCAAAAGCCAGGCCGGCTGGGCTGCGCTATCGGTCGGGGGCGCCATCGCCCTTGCCTACGTCGCATTGCAGCGCGGCGAATCCATCAATGCCATCTGGGTTGTCGCCGCCGCCGTGTGCGTCTACCTGATCGCCTACCGCTTCTACAGCAAGTTCATCGCCGAGCGCGTGGTCGGGCTGGACGCGGGCCGCCAGACCCCCGCCTACAAGTTCAACGACGGTCTGGATTACGTGCCCACCAACCGCCATGTGCTGTTCGGCCACCATTTTGCCGCCATTGCCGGGGCGGGCCCGCTGGTCGGACCTGTGCTGGCTGCGCAGATGGGTTACCTGCCGGGCATGATGTGGATCCTGGCCGGGGTGGTCTTTGCCGGCGCGGTACAAGACTTCATGATCCTGTTCATTTCCACGCGGCGCGACGGGCGCTCGCTGGGCGACCTGATCAAGTCGGAACTGGGCGAAGTACCGGGCGTCATCGCCCTGTTCGGCACCTTCATGATCATGGTCATCATTCTCGCGGTGCTCGCGCTGATCGTGGTCAAGGCGCTGACCGGCTCGCCCTGGGGCAGCTTTACCGTCATCGCCACCATTCCCATCGCCTTGTTCATGGGCATCTACTCGCGCTACGTGCGCGTCGGCCGCATCGGCGAAATTTCCCTGATCGGCTTTGTACTGCTCATGCTCGCCATTTTCGGCGGCCAGATGGTGGCGGCCCACCCTGTTCTCGGCCCCATGTTCACCTTTACCGGCGTGCAACTGACATGGATGCTGATCGGCTACGGCTTCGTCGCCTCCGTCATTCCCGTGTGGCTGCTGCTGGCGCCGCGCGACTATCTGTCCACCTTCCTGAAAATCGGCACCATCGTCGCGCTCGCCATCGGCATCCTGTTCGTCGCGCCCGAACTCAAAATGCCAGCGGTGACCAAGTTCATCGATGGCAGCGGCCCGGTCTGGTCGGGCAGCCTGTTCCCCTTCCTGTTCATTACCATTGCGTGCGGCGCCGTCTCGGGCTTCCATGCGCTGATCGCTTCCGGCACCACGCCCAAGATGATCGAGAGCGAGCAGCACGTGCGCCTCATCGGTTACGGCGCCATGCTGATGGAATCGTTCGTCGCCATCATGGCGCTCGTTGCCGCGTCCACCATCGATCCAGGCATCTATTTCGCGATGAACAGTCCGGCCGCCCTGCTCGGCACCACGGCAGAATCGGCCGCCGCGGCGGTCAGCCAGCTCGGCTTCGTCATCACGCCCGAAATGCTCACGCAAACGGCCAAGGACGTGGGCGAGACCACCATCATTTCGCGCGCCGGGGGCGCACCGACGCTGGCCGTGGGCATGGCGCACATCCTCTCCGGCGCCATTGGCGGCAAGGTCATGATGGCGTTCTGGTACCACTTCGCCATCCTGTTCGAAGCGCTCTTCATCCTCACCGCGGTCGATGCCGGCACCCGCGCCGGACGCTTCATGCTGCAAGATTTGCTGGGCGCCTTTGCGCCGGGCTTCAAGCGCACCGATTCCCTGCCAGCCAACCTGATCGCCACGTCCCTGTGCGTGGCGGCGTGGGGTTACTTCTTGTACCAGGGCGTGGTCGATCCGCTGGGCGGCATCAATACCCTTTGGCCACTGTTCGGTATCGCCAATCAAATGCTCGCCGGCATTGCGCTGATTCTCGCCACCTGCGTGCTGTTCAAGATGAAACGTGCCCGCTTTGCCTGGGTGACCATGGTGCCAACCGCCTGGCTGCTGGCGTGCACCCTGACGGCCGGCTGGCAAAAGATTTTCCACGAGAACGTCAAGATCGGTTTCCTGGCCCACGCGCATAAATTCCAGGCGGCCATTGAACAGGGGACGGTCCTGGCGCCCGCCAAAACCATGGATCAGATGCATCGCATCGTCTTTAACGATTATGTCGATGCATCGCTGGCCGGGTTCTTCATCCTGGTCGTGCTGGCGGTGCTGGGCTTTGGCATCCGCACCATTCTGGCGGCGCGCGCCAGTGGCATGGCAAGCGCGCAGGAATCGCCGTTTGTCGCGCAACCCGTGCAGGCCTGACATGCTGGACGAACTCATCCAGGCAGGCCGGTATCTGGGGCAGAGCATGCGCCTCATGGTCGGCTTGCCCGAGTACAGCACCTATGTCAGCCACCGTGAGCAGACCCATCCCGGGGAACCGGTCATGAGCTACGAGGAATTCTTCCGCGAGCGGCAGGAGGCGCGCTACGGCGGCGCCGGCAAGCGCGGCGGCTGTTGCTAGTTAAGTTCATGCGTGCTGCTTGCCTACGCCGCCGCCCCTCTCTGCGGGCGGCGGTGTGACGTAGTGCGACCGATAAAGGTTGTGCGCTGCGACTGAGCCAGCGTGCCATGGGTACCCGCCTGCGCGCGCACCATGCTTGAGGCGGGCGGCGCCGTCGATTCTTTTTTCCCCTTCCCACTTGCACAACCGTGCATAGTGTATATACTGTGTATATGCGCATACACAGTACATTTACCATTTCACAGACCGACGGCCGCCCGATGTATCTGCAGATCATCGAGCAGGTCCGGCACAAGGTGGCCATTGGCGATTGGGCGGCGGGGATGGAAATTCCCTCCATCCGCCAGCTGGCGGCCGACCTCAGCGTCAGCGTCATCACCGTCAAGCGGGCCTACCAGGAGCTGGAACAGGCTGGCGTGATCGTGACCCAGCCGGGGCGCGGTTCGATTGTCTCGTCCACCCCGGTGCACGATGCCGGCGAATGGGAGCAGCAATTGAACCGTTCGCTGGACCAGGCCGCCCGCATGGGGCAGCTGCTGGGTCTGTCGCCCGCCGGCCTCGCCGCCCGCCTGTCAGCGGCAATACAACAATTGAAGGAAGAATAATGGACTCACTGGCAGTGCAGCTTCGCGCCGTGTGCAAGCGCTATCCCCATTTCGCCCTTGACCAGGTCGACCTGTCGGTGGCCCAAGGCAGCATCATGGGCTTCTTGGGCGCCAACGGCGCAGGAAAATCGACCACCATCCGCATTCTGATGGGCCTCGTCCACCAGCACAGCGGCAGCGTGCGCGTGCTTGGCCACGACATGCCGGCCAGCCAGGCGCTGGCCAAGCAGGAAATCGGCTTCGTTTCCGAGGACTTGCGCCTGTATGGCGGCGCCACCCTGCAATGGCACATGGATCTGGTCGCGTCGATCTATCCGCGCTGGGACCGCGCCTACGCCAAGGTGCTGCTCACCCGCTTCAACCTCAACGCGGCGCAAAAGATCAAGGGCTTGTCGCACGGACAGCGCGTCAAGGCTGCCCTGCTGCTGGCGCTGGCGCGCCGCCCTCGCCTGCTGGTGCTGGACGAACCGACCACCGGCCTGGACCCGGTCGCCCGCCACGAAGTGCTGGCCGAACTGATGAACGCCATGGTCGACGAAGCGCGCACGGTACTGTTCTCGTCGCACAACACGCGCGATGTCGAACAGATTGCCGACGCCATCACGTTTATCGACCGCGGCAGGATTGTCGACGCCGACGACAAGGAAAGCTACCTCGAGCGCTGGCGCCGCATCCAGCTCGATCTGCCGCCCGGGCATACGCTGCCGGACTTGCCGGGCACGGTGTCGCTGGTCGGCGAGGGCCGCAGCCGCGTGCTCACCACCAGCAGATTTACCGAAGACATTACTGGCGCCTGCCAGGCAGCGGGCGCCAGCATTCATGCCATCCAGACCATGAGCCTGGAAGAAATTTTCGTCAACACCGTCATGGACCAGCGCAAGGAGGCTGCAGCATGAACAAGCACATGATTTCCATCCTCATCCGCAAGGATGTCCGCCTGGTCGTGCTGCCCGTCCTGTGCTACCTGGCTGCCGGCCTCGCGTCAGTCGCCATGATGGGCGTGGAACGGCTGGCCTGGTTCTACGCTGGCAGCGTGCTGCTGATCACCAGCCTGATCGCGCTGGGCTTTCACCCGCCGATGGCAACCGTGGTGGGTGAGCGCAAGGAGCAGACGCTGGCCTTTGTCATGAGCATGCCCATCACGCCGGCGGACTACACCTGGTCCAAACTGCTTGCCAATCTGCTGCTGTTCTTTGCGCCGTGGGCGCTGCTGCTGGCGGCGACGGTGGGCCTGATCCTGCTGCGCCCCTCCATGCCGGACGGATTGATTCCGTACGCGGTCATCCTATTCGGCGCCATCGCCGCCAGTGCCGTGCTGATACTGTGCATCGGCATAGTCAGCGAATCCATGCACTGGACCATCGCGACCCAGATCGTGAGCAACCTGGTGTTCCAGGGCGTCATGTACGCCGCATCCAATGCGACGGCCATCAAGGCCACGATGCAGGGCGACGTGGTGGACTGGAACGGGACTGCGCTCACCTTCCTCGGCATCGAACTGGCCATTGCTGTGCTGGCGCTGCCGGTCACACTCTGGCTGCAATCGCGCAAGACCGACTTCATCTGACCCCGGAACCACCATGACAACCGACAAGCAAATCTTGGCGGCGGGACAGACACGCCTGCACAGTCTGGATGCCGTGCGCGCCTTTGCCCTGCTGCTGGGTGTGATCCTGCATGCGACCATGTCCTTTCTCCCCGGGCCGCAGCTATGGCTGGTGGACGATCGCGAGAGCAGCGTTGTGCTCTCGGCCACCTTCTTCGTCATCCACATGCTGCGCATGCTCACGTTCTTCCTCATTGCGGGCGTGGTCGCCAGGCTCAGCTTTGAGCGGCTGGGCCCCGCGAGGTTCTATCGCGACCGTCTGCTGCGCATCGGTGCGCCGCTCGTGCTCGGCTGGCCGATCCTGTTTCCCGCATTGATGGCGGCGGCGCGCATTCCCCCATCGGCGTGGGAAGTATCCTTGGCCGGCTTCCCGCTGATCCACTTATGGTTCCTGTACCTGCTCGGGCTGTTCTATCTGGTAACGGCGATCGTGCAACCCCTGGCAGCGCGCATCCACGCAGGCCGCCTCATGCACGTAATGCGCCAGCCCTGGGCCCTGCCGCTGCTGGCCGCACCGCTGTGCCTGAGCCTGTACCTGCATCCCTACTGGGTCATGTGGTTCGGCATTCCCACACCGGATCGCGGCTTCGTTCCCAATCTGCCATCGGTGCTGGGTTTCGGCTCGGCCTTCGCCTTCGGCTGGATGGCATCGCTGCACGCGGACATGCTCGATCTGTGGCGCCGGCGCTGGCTGGCACACCTCGCACTGGCGCTTGCCTGCACCGTCTTTTGCCTCGCCAGTGCAGGACTGGCGCCGCTGCTGATGCCCGTTCCCCAGGGCATGGGCAAGTTATGGTTTGCCGCCAGCTACGGCCTCGGCGCATGGAGCTGGGCGCTCTGCCTGGTTGGCATGGCACAACGCTTCCTGGCACAGCACAGTCCTGCCCGGCGCTATCTGGCCGATGCCTCGTACTGGATTTACCTGGTGCACCTGCCACTGGTCGTCCTCTTGCAGCGGCTAGTTGCAGCGCTGGATCTGCCATGGCCACTGAAATTACTGCTGATTCTGGCCGCAGCCTTTGCGCTGATGCTCGCCACCTATGCCGTGCTGGTGCGGCGGACGGTGGTCGGCGTCATGCTCAATGGCCGCAAGAAACCCTGATGTATCCACCCTTTCATGAAAGCGAGAACGATCATGCGTGCACTACTGCTTCTGTCGATTACCCTGCTGGCCGCACCCGTGCAAGCGGGCCCCGCACCTACGGCGCAATCCCTGCTGGAACAACATGCGCAAGCGCTCGGTCCCATCGGACCAATCCAGTCGCGGCGCATACACATGCGCATCGTTGGCATGGCACCGTTCGATATTCCCCTGATGATCGAAGCGCGTCGCCCCAACCTCATCCGCAAGGAGGTGACCCTGCAGGACAAGGTCCAGGTGACGGCGTTCGACGGCAAGCAGGCGTGGAAGACCGATCCGTTCGTCGCTGGGGGCGCCACACCGTCGCGCCCGCCAGCGGAAGAAGAGCGGCCCTTGCTGACCGAAGCCGATTTTGACGGCGCGCTGATTCAGCCTGCGGCCAAAGGCATCAAGGTCGCCTACCTGGGCCCCGCCGTTGTCGATGGCAAGGCGATGCAGACGCTGCGATTGACCCAGCCCAATGGCGACGACGCCACCGTATGGCTGGACACCAGCAGCATGCTCGAATACAAGCGCACGCAATTGGGACCGGTCATGGGTCAGATGAAGCCGCTCGACATCTTTACCAGCGACTACCGTGTCATCGATGGTGTCAGAGTGCCGCATCGCATCGATATCGGCTTGAGTGGTTCCAAGGAAAGAATGTCGATTCTCGTCGACAAGGTCGAGTTCAATGCGCGCATCGACGGCGCGCGCTTCGCCAAGCCTGCCACCAAATAGCACAAGACCCGGCGCTGAAGGAACCCGCTTCTTTCAGCGCCCATCAAGCCGCCGTATCGTTGCATCCCCGCCTCCCCTCCGGGCAAATTTGTCCGCGATCAAAGCTGTCAAGAATCTTTACACGTATATTTTTCCTGCCGGAATCCGATTTACCACCTCACCAAAAGACGCCGCCATGCTGAACTTCGAGCGCTCCAGTTTGAACAAGAAATTGACCATCATTTCCTTCTTGTCGACTGGAATCGCGCTACTGTTTGTCTTCATCGCCTTCACGGTCACCTCCGTATTGAATCACCGCAAAGATGAGGGAATGCAACTCTCCTCCTTTGCCGGCGTGATCGGTATCAACAGCGTCGACGCCCTCACCTTCAACGACCGCGACCGCGCGCATAAGACCCTTGCAGCCCTCAAAGCCAAGGATGAAATTGCCAGCGCAGCCTTGTTCGACCGCAATGGCGCCTTGTTCGCGCAATATGCCGGTCCCGGGCTGGCGGAAGTCGACCCCGCCGCGCTGTCGGTGCGGCCGGACGACAATGCCGTGGCGCGCGCCAATCGCCAGGGCAGCGGCTTCTGGTCGACCAGCATGCGCCGCTATCGCCTGGTCACGGACCTGGACAACAACAAGATCGGCGTGGTGATGATCGAGGCCGATCTGACCGCCATGTGGTTCGATGTCCTCAAAAGCCTGGGCATGATCGCCGCCGCCATGGGGGGCTCGTTGATCGTGGCGATGGTGCTGGCCAGCCGCTTCAAGGGCAGCATCGCCGACCCTGTCACCAAACTGATCAACGCCGCCCAGAAGGTCTCGGCCAGCCAGAACTACAACCTGCGCATCGTTCACCAGCGCACCGATGAACTGGGCATCCTGATCGACAGCTTCAACGACATGCTGGCCCAGATCGAGGGGCGCGGCGCCGCCCTCACCCACCACCGCGACGAACTCGAACGCCAGGTCAGCGTGCGCACCGAGCAGCTGGAAAAGGCCAAGAATGCGGCCGAGGCGGCCAGCCGCGCCAAGAGCGCCTTCCTGGCCACCATGAGCCACGAAATCCGCACACCGATGAACGGCGTGCTGGGCATGACCGACATGCTGCTCAGTACCTCGCTCACTGAAACCCAGCGCAATTTCACGCGGCTGGTCAAGCGCTCGGGCGAGCATCTGCTGGTCATCATCAACGACATCCTGGATTTTTCCAAGATCGAGGCGGGCAAGCTGTCGATCGAATACATCAACTTCAATCTGTGGGATCTGCTCGACGACATCAACAACATCTACACCCCGCAAGCCCTGGCCAAAGGCATCGCGCTGGACTTCGAGATCGCCAACGATATCCCGATTGCCATCTGCGGGGACCCCAATCGCCTGCGCCAGATCATGGCCAACCTGCTTGGCAATGCGATCAAGTTCACCGACCGCGGCCAGATCCTCGCCAAGGTCCATGTCACCGGTGAGGACGGCCCCACGGTCAGCCTGCGCTTCGAGGTGCACGATACCGGCATCGGCGTCTCGCGCGACGCGCGCAGCCGGATCTTTGAAGCGTTCTCGCAGGCCGACAATTCGACCACCCGCAAATATGGCGGCACGGGCCTGGGCCTGGCCATCTCGCGCCAGCTGGTCGAACTGATGGGCGGGAAAATCGGCGTCGAGAACGCCCTCACCCAGGGCTCGATCTTCTGGTTCACCGTCAGCTTCGACAAGCGCCGCGTGGAGCCGGACGAACCTGGCATGTCGCTCAAGACGATTGAAGGGCTGCGCGTGCTGGTGGTCGATGAACGCGAGGACAGCCGCAAGGCGCTCGAATTCCAGCTCGGCGAATGGCAGGTGGCGGCCGACAGCGCGCGCTCCGCCGTGGATGCCGCCGAGCGCTTGCAGGGCGCGGCGCGCAACGGCAAGCCCTATGACGTCGCCATCATCGACATGGACCTGCAGCGCACCAGCGGCCTGTCGCTGGCCGCCGCCATCAAGGGCGACCCGCTGACCGCCGGCACCCGCCTGCTGCTGGTGAGCGACAACCGCCTGGCGGCAGACCCCGTGCAGCGGCGCGAGGCGGGCGTCGCCTACCAGCTGATCAAACCGGCACGTGCGGGCGACCTGTTCGAATGCATCATGACGCGTCCCAGGGTGCAGCGTCCGGCGGCCGCGCCGGCGCCGCCAGTGCCGCTGGCCCGCGCCCTGCCTCCCGCGCGCGCGCCGGCCAGCACCGCGCCAGCGCTGCAAAAGCCGCCACGCAAGCGCAAGGTCCTGCTGGCCGAGGATAACCCCGTCAACGTGGAAGTGGCCCGCGCCATGCTCGATTCGCTCGGCCTGCAGGTACAGATCGCGCGCAATGGCGAGGAAGCGCTGCAGGTGGCGCGCGCCGAACAGATCGACATCGTGTTGATGGATTGCCAGATGCCCGTCATGGACGGCTTTGCCGCCACCACCGAAATCCGCCGCCACGAACAGGCGCGCGGCCGCGGCCGCACGCTGCCGATCATCGCCATTACCGCCAATGCCCTGCAAGGCGACCGCGAAGCCTGCCTGGCGGCCGGCATGGACGATTACCTGAGCAAGCCTTTCACCCAGCAGCAGCTGGCCGCCGTGATCGGCCGCTGGATCGGCATGCCGATCGCCGCCAGCGTGCACCACGATGAAGAACCGCCCCAGCTGCCGCAGGAAGTGCGCGAAGTCATCCAGCGCGACGTGATCAACCGCCACGCCCTCGAGAGCATTCGCGCCCTCAACAAGGACCGCGGCGACGCGCTCGTGCAAAAGGTCATATCCACGTTCATGGACGACACGCCCTCGCAGCTGCAGACCCTGCGCTGCGCCATCGCACGGGTCGATTGCGGCAATCTGCGCCAGGTCGCGCACAGCCTCAAGTCGAGCAGCGCCAACATCGGCGCAGACGCGCTGGCCGGCATGTGCAAGCAGATGGAAACGCTGGGGCGCAGCGACAGCACCGACGGCGCCATCGCCATCCTGATCGATATGGAACATGAATTCCAGGCCGTCCGGCATTCGCTCAATGCCATCCTAGAGAAGGAAAATTGACATGCCAGCTCAGTCCAACAAACGCGGCGTCGTCCTGGTGGCCGACGACGACCCGGTCATGCGCCTGCTGATGATCGAGATGCTCGGCCAGGTCGGCCTGGACGGCATCGAAGCGGCCGACGGGCGCAAGGCGGTCGAATGCTTCGAGCATCTGGCGCCCGATCTGGTCATGCTCGACGTCGACATGCCGAACATGGATGGCTTCTCGGCCTGCCGGGCGATCCGCGCCACCGCCACCGGCACCACGGTGCCGATCATCATGGTCACCGGCGGCGACGATATCGAGGCGGTCACCAACGCGTACGAAGCGGGCGCCACTGATTTCGTCTCCAAGCCGATCAACTGGCCCATTCTGGGGCACCGCGTGCTGTACGTGCTGCGCGCCAGCGACGCCATCGTCCGCCTGCGCATCGCCGACGCGCACAACCGCGCGGTGCTGGCCGCCATCCCCGACACCTTTTTCCGGCTCAGCAAGGATGGTTTCTACCTGGACTACGAGCAGGGCCACGACGCGACCGCCACCGCACCGGTGGACCAGTGCGTGGGCAAGCACATCGCCGACATGCTGCCCGCCGAGATCGCCGGCCGCATCCTCGAACAGATGCACGCCGTACTCGACACCCAGCAAGTGCGCTCGGTCGACTACGATTTGCTGCGCGGCGGCGCCGTGCATCACTTCGAGGCGCGCCTGGTCGCCACCGGCGCCGGCGAAGTCCTGGGGCTGGTGCGTGACATCAGCGAGCGCAAACGCACGGAAGAACAGATTCGCCGCCTGGCCTACTGCGACAGCCTGACCGGCATCCCCAACCGCCAGGCCTTTCTGGAAACGCTGGAACGCGAACTGCACCGATCCAAGACCGGCAACCGCAAGTTCGCGGTGCTGTTCATGGACCTGGACGCCTTCAAGCGCATCAACGATACCCTGGGCCACAACGTGGGCGACCATCTGCTCAAGATCGTCTCCGAGCGGCTGCGCGAAACCATCCGGCCCAGCGATCTGGTGTCGCGCCTGGACCAGCCGCACAATCTGGCGCGCCTTGGGGGCGACGAATTCACCATTCTCATTCCCGACCTGGAGCGGGTGGAAAACGCGCTCAACGTCGCACACCGGGTCAAGGATGCGATGCGGCGCCCCTTCCTCATCGATGGCAACGAGATCTTCGTCACGGCCAGCATCGGCATCTCGCTGTTTCCGGAAGATGGCAGCGATTGCGACTCCCTGCTCAAATTCGCCGACACCGCCATGTACCACGCCAAGAACTGCGGCAAGAACAACGCCAAGCTGTACAGCTCGTCGCTGACCATGCAGATCATGAGCCATGTAAAGCTGGAAGTCGGTTTGCGCAAGGCGCTGCAGAACGATGAACTGTACCTGCTGTACCAGCCGCAGATCGACGTGCGCTCGGCCGACATTGTCGGGGTCGAAGCGCTGGTACGCTGGCGCCATCCGGAGCGCGGGCTGATTTCGCCGACCGAATTCATTCCCCTGGCCGAAGAGACGGGGCTGATCGTGCCGATCGGCGAATGGGTACTGCGCACGGCCTGCATCCAGGCCATGCAATGGCAGAAGGCGACCCAGCGCTCGCTGCGCATGGCGGTGAACCTGTCGGCGCGCCAGTTCAAGGACGAGAACCTGGCACAGATCGTCCTGTCGGTGCTGGGCGACACGGGGCTGGACCCGCGCCTGCTGGAGCTCGAACTCACCGAAGGCACCCTGATGGACGATGCCCGTGCCACCATGAGCACGCTCGAACAACTGCGCGCCATTGGCGTGCGGCTGTCGATCGACGATTTCGGCACCGGTTACTCGTCGATGAACTATCTCAAGCGCTTTGACGTACGCGCGCTCAAGATCGACAAGAGCTTCATCTGCGGCCTGCCCCAGGATTCGGAAAACGCCGCCATCACGCGCGCCATCATCGCCATGGCGCACGGTTTGAAGATGGTGGTGGTGGCCGAGGGGGTGGAGACGGACGAGCAGCTGGTCCTGCTGGAAGAGTACGGCTGCGATATGGTGCAGGGCTTCTACCTGGGACACCCCTCACCGCAGGAATCGATCACGGTCATGCTGCTCAAAGCGAGCGCCGCCACCGCCACATAGCGTCGCCGAACACTCACCCGACTACTTCACAAACGTCAACGTGTGTACTGCCTTCCCCGGCAACAGCGGCGTGGGCGTGCCCTGCACCCATTGCGCGTGCCCGCTGAGGAAGTACGGCGACAGCGGATGTCCGCTCTGCCCACCCGGCATGTTGAAAACGCCCTCCTCTTCCTTGCCCGGCGTGACCGTCATGCGCTCCGACTGGCCGAACTTGGGGCCTGAAACACGGGGCATATTGGCGTCCCCCGGCAGCTGATCGGCGGGCGTTCCCAGCCAGCGCAGCAAAAACGGTGCGGCCATCGCAATCGGATGCGCAATGGCGGCCGTGTTGCGCTCGCCCCAGGTGGCGGCGGCCAGCGGCTGGCCCTTGCTGGTCAGCTGCGCGATGGCGCGGTCGACCGCCGCCAGCTGCACCGCGCGCCAGTCGGCATGCCCGGCCGGCAGCCAGCCTTGCGGTTGTTCGTCGAGCAGGCGCGCCAGCACCACCGGCCAGCGCGAATTGACCAGCGCCATCGACGCCTTGTCGCCCAGCGCCTCCAGCTGGCCGTTGGCACGGTCGTACACCACGTCGTAGAGCGACCACATGAACTGGCGCGCAAGCCGGTAGCCGGTGGCATCGACGCTGGCCCGGCCGGTCCACTTTTCCCTGAGCAGGCGGGCAAACTCGGCGCGCTGCGGTTTGCCCTGCACAGCCGCGCCGTCGAGCAGCGCCAGCGCCCGCTCGCGCCACGGCGCGATGAACAGCGCCCGATCGTCCAGGCTCACCGCGTAGACGCCGGCCACGTCCGCCTTGTCGCCCAGCGCCAGCAAGCCGTCGCGCGCCTGCTGGCTGCGCGCACCGATATCGAAGCCGCCATCGCCGATCTGGCGGGCGCCAGAGCCGACCAGCTGACGGTTGTTGGCCGTGACCAGCACCCCGTTGGCCGGGTTGATCAGGCGCGGATAATCGGCTGGCGCCAGCGGCCCGTCGAATGTCGCGACAGTTCCCTCGGCCGCCATCGGAAAGGTATCGCCCGCGCCGGGATCGGCACGCTTGGGCAGCAAGCCCGCGATCGTCCAGCCGATATGGCCCCTGTCGTCACCCGCGACAAAATTTTGCGCCGGGATGCCCAGACTGTTCGCCAGCGGCAGCGCCTGTTCCACGGTATCGGTGGTCTCCATTTTGAGCGGATTGGCGTTGAGCGCAGCGGCGCTGTGGGCCAGCCAGTGCACCGCGTAGAGGCGCCCGCCCGCTTCGCGAATCGGACCGAGCGACGTCTCGCGTACCGTCAGGGTATGCGCCGCGGCGCCCTTGACGAGGATGGTCTCGGTATGCACGGCGGGCGTTTCCCACCCGCCTGGCGTGCGCACCTGGCCCGGATGCGCGGCATCGGTGGTGAGCGCGATCAGGTCGAGATAGTCGCCGTAACTGTTGGTGTAGCCCCAGGCCAGATGGCCATTGCTGCCCACCACCACGGCCGGCAGCGCGCCCGGCAGCATGACGCCCACCGTTCGCCGCATCTTGCCGTCGGCATCGGGGAACACGAGCGCCGCGCGGTACCAGATGTTCGGCAGCGACAGGCCGAGGTGCATGTCATCGGCCACAATGGCGGCGCCATCCTTGCTGTGGGTGCCGGCGACGGCCCAGTTGTTGCTGCCCACGGCATCGACGAAGGCCGCCGAGGCCAGTTCCGTGGCGCCCTGCGTGCGCGGCTTGCCCCACCAGTCTGGCGGCGTGGCCGGAATCGGGGCGACGCTCACGGTGGCATGGCTGGCGTCGAGCGGCGCATCCCATTGCGAATAGTCGGGCAGCAGGAACGCGCGCTGCTCTTCGGTCGAATGATCGCGCAGCCAGCCGCGCGCGATCTCGCGCGGCATCAGCTTGCCCTGCAAATCGAAGTACATGGCGTAGACCACCATCAGCGAATCGGCCGCGCTCCACGGGCGCGGCTTGGCGCCGACGAGGGCATATTCGAAAGGCGCGGCCTTCAGCGACTGCAGGCCGGCATTGACGCCGCTGACATAGCGCTCCAGAAACGCGCGCTCGTCCGGCGCCATCGCAGCAAGTACCGCCTCGGCCCGTGCGCGGAAGCGGTGCAGGCGATGCTCTTCATCGGTCTTGAGCGCCTTCGCGCCGAACAGTTCGGCGAGCTCGCCAGCGCCGACCCGGCGCAGCAGATCCATCTGAAAAAAGCGCTCCTGGGCATGCACGTAACCGGTCGCATACGCCAGATCGCTACGGTGGCTCCCACTAATGAGCGGCACGCCGTTCGCGTCGCGCGCCACCGTCACTTGCGCAGTCAATCCCGGTGCGACGACGATGCCATCGAGTTCCGGCAAGCTGTTCCGTACATACATCCACGCGGCCGCCGCGCTCACGGCGGTCAAGGTCGACACGGCCGCCAGCGTTCGCAGCGACCACACTCGTATTGCACGCTTTTGCATCGTATTCCTCAATGATGGGATGGCTCGCAGTTTGCCAGAAATATTCGTTGCTGAGCAAACAATAGCGGGACACGCACCATGAAGTTCCCGGAACCATATTGACGCTGATCAGAAGAGGACGATGCCCTCCCCCTAAGCTGGAGGTACATCAAGAAAGGAGTCGGCAATGACACACTCTCTCAAGGCTTTGCTGGCCGCCGTGTTACTGGTCGGGTGCACCACCCCGGAGCAGCAGGCCGCCAACATGCAAGCCCAGGTGGACAGCATGATGCGCATCTACGGCCCTGCCTGCACCAGGCTCGGCTATCCGGCCAGTTCAGACCCGTGGCGCAACTGCGTGCTGCAGCTGAGCGCCAAGGAAGACATGGAACGCTACGGCTACCCTACCTACTACGCTGGCTATGGTAGTCGCTACTGGGGGATGGCAGGCCGCTGGCACCACTGACGGCATGGGTGCGCGGGCGTGCCTGTGCGGCCAGCCGGTCGGCAAATTCCTGCTTGGTCATCGCCGTATGGGTTGCCAGCAAGCGGCCGAGCAGGTGCTGGGCATGCCGCACAAGATTGCGGTGATGGGCGTCGCGCGGATGCAGCGCCAGGCGTACCAGCGGCGCAGCGGCCGACAGTGTCGCCACGCCGGAGGCCAGCGCCGGTGACAACAGCCGCCCGCTGGCATTGCGCGCCGCGTACACCAGGGCCGGCGCCAGCGTCGAGCGCGGTGGGTCCAGCAAGTGAAAGTGCAAATACGTCGTGGTATAGCTGAACGGCTGCTCGCGCAAGGCCGCCCAGGCGCCGGGACCGAGCAGCCATGCAGGGGCCACAAACCCACGCACCGGCCAGCCACGCTGGGCGAACCACGCCAGGCCCAGCGCAATGCGGCGGCGCGCCTCGTTCGCGTCGATGGCGGCAAACTCTCCCTCGCCCGTGGTGTACACGGTGCGCAGCCAGCGCCCCCTGCCCCAGCCGCGCACCGGCGCAGGGTCGACATGCGTGTAGCCGTGCAGCGCCAGCTCGTGGCCCTGGGCGAGCAGCTTCTCGAGCGTCGCTTCGCAAGCCAGCGATGGCAAGCGGCGGTTGTGGTAGCGCGGCACCACCAGCCAGGTCAGGGGAATGTCGGCCACCGCCCGCACCGCCTTGAGCAGAAGCAGGCACTCGGTCCAGGTAGCAGGCGCCACGTCGTGGATCGCCACGCACAGGGCTGGTTTGTCATTCAGGGACATAGATCCGCTCCGCTTCGCGCTGGGCCCGCTCGGGCGTGGCCAGCAAGCCGCAGTAGCGCGCCATCAGCTGCGGCATGATGCGATTCCAGTCGTACAGCTCGCGCGCCTTGTCGCAGGCGGCGCGCGACAGCGCTGCCCGGTCGCGCGCGAACAGGGCCGCAATGCCCTCGGCCAGCTGAGCGGCGCTATTGGGTGCGACCAGGACACCAGTACGCTCATCCACCAGTTCGGCCACGGCGCCGCCGCTGGTGCCCACCACGGGCAGGCCGCAAGCCATGGCCTCCAGCACGATCAGGCCGAAGGTTTCGCAGTCCCCCGGGTGGACCAGCACATCGCAGCTGGCCAGCAGACGCGCCAGAACGTGCTGGTCGCGCTGAAACGGCATGCAGATGGTGCGCTCCGATGGCGGCACGCCGTGCCCGCTGCCAATGAGCAGCAGGTGATACGGGGGACCAAGCAGCCGCACCGCATCGATCAGCACGCCGAGCTTTTTTTCGGGCGTAAAGCGGCCCGCATACACGAGCAGGCGCGCACCGGCTGCCAGCCCCAAGGTCTGGCGCCACGCCGCGCTGCGCCGGTGCGGTGCGAAGATGGCGGTATCAATTCCCAGCGGCTGGTGGACCGCGCCCGGCACGCCCATGGCGGCCAGCCGCTGCGCCATGAGGCGGCTGGGTGCGAGCACCATGTCGAACCCCGAATACAGCTGGGCCAGGTAGCGGCCGGTGCCGCGCATGGCCAGCTGGCCGAAGCGCGCCTGCATCAGGCGCTGCAGGTCGGAGTGGTAGAAAGCGATGACGGGAATGCCGAGCCGGCGCTTGACGCGCAGCGCGGCCCAGGCGCCGGGCCCGGCGTCGCCCGCCTCGATCAGGTCCGGCTGCACCGCTGCCATCATGCGCGCAGGCGTTGCCACCGACAGGGGAAAGCGGTAACCGTGCAAGCCGGGCACCGTGAGCGCAGGCAAGCGCACCAGGGCAGAAGTCGTGCTGCCGGCGAGGATGTTGGAGGTGAAGATGGTATGGCGCGCCTGACTGTGGCGCGCCAGCCAGCGCGCCTTGGCGTTCAGGTAGGTACTCACGCCGCCGCCTTCAGCGGCATAGAACATGGTGATGTCGACAAGGTGCATGCGCAGGAGCCCACGGAAGTGAGCTCACGATACCAGTGCACGCCTGACCCGGTTTGAGCACACGCAAGGGGCGCCGGGCGCGATTACAGTACGCCGTCCTTGCGCAAGGCGGCGATGGCCTCGGCACTGTAGCCGAGCTCGCGCAAGATGGCATCGCTGTGTTCGCCCAATGCAGGTCCCAGCCAGCGCGTCGTGCCCGGCGTGGCCGACAGCTTGGGCGTGATGGCCGGCAGCTTGACCGGCGTGCCATCGGCGAACTGGTGCTGCTCGAACATGCCGCGCGCGAGAAATTGCGGGTCGCTCATCATGTCGCGCACCGAGTAGATTTTGCCGGCCGGGACATCGGCCGCCTGCAGCGTGGCCAGCGCACTGTCGATGGTCTGGGTGGCGCACCAGGCACCGATGGCGTCGTCGATCTCGGCGCTGCGCGGCACGCGGCCATCGTTGCGCGCCAGTTGCACGTCGCCTGCCATGTCGATGCGGCCGATCGCCAGCATCAGGCGCTTGAAGATCGCGTCGCCATTGCCGGCGATGACGATGTTCTCGCCATCGCCCGTGGTGTAGGTATTGGACGGCACGATGCCCGGCAGCGCGCCGCCGGTACGCTCGCGCACCACGCCGGCCTGATCGAACTCGGGCACAAGCGACTCCATCATGTTAAACACCGCCTCGTACAAGGCCACATCGACCATCTGGCCCTGACCGTGCAGGCGGCCGCCGGTCGCATCGCGATGGCGCAGCGCGGCCAGCGCACCGATCACGCCGTGCAGCGCCGCCACCGAATCGCCGATCGAGATCCCCACCCGGACCGGCGGGCGGTCCGGATGGCCGGACACATAGCGCAAGCCGCCCATCGATTCGCCGATGGCGCCAAAGCCCGGCTGGTCCTTCATCGGCCCGGTCTGGCCGAAGCCCGACAGGCGCACCATGATCGTGGCGGGATTGGAAGCCTTGATCTGCTCGTAGCCGATGCCCCACTTTTCCAGCACGCCGGGGCGGTAATTTTCGACGATGATGTCGGCCTCCAGCGCCAGCTGCCTGGCGATGGCGCGGCCACGCTCATCTTTCATATTGAGGGTGAGGCTCTGTTTGTTGCGCGATTGGACCGACCACCACAGCGAAGTGCCATCCTTGAGTACGCGCCAGTGGCGGATCGGATCGCCGCTTTCGGGCGCCTCGATCTTGATGACATCGGCGCCGAACTCGCCGAGCATGCGCGCGCAGAACGGCCCGGCGATCAGCGTGCCCAGTTCGAGCACCTTGATGCCAGTGAGCGCGCCCGGCGGCAGCGTCATGTCGCGCGCCGGTCCAGCATGGCCCGTGCGATCGTGCCCGCATCCACATATTCCAGCTCGCCGCCCACCGGCACCCCGCGCGCCAGGCGGCTCACCTTCAGGCCGCGCGCCTTGAGCATCTCGCTGATGTAATGGGCGGTGGCTTCGCCTTCATTGGTGAAGTTGGTCGCCAGGACCACCTCCGCAACCACGCCATCGGCCGCGCGGCCGATCAGGCGGTCCAGATGGATATCCTTGGGACCGATGCCGTCGAGCGGAGACAGACGCCCCATCAGCACAAAGTACAAACCCTTGTAGGTCAGGGTCTGTTCGATCATGAGCTGGTCGGCGGGGGTTTCGACGATGCACAGCAGCGCCTTGTCGCGCGCCTCGTCCATGCAGGTGTCGCATACCTCGGTTTCAGCGAAGGTATTGCACATGGCGCAGTGGTGCACCGCATCGACCGCCTGATACAGCGCGCGCGAAAGCATGGCAGCGCCCTCGCGGTCGTGCTGGAGCAGATGGAAAGCCATGCGCTGCGCCGACTTCGGGCCGACGCCGGGCAGCCGGCGCAATGCTTCGGTCAGGAAGTCGAGCGACTTGGACATGCGAACCTTAGAACGGCATCTTGAAGCCAGGCGGCAGCTGCATGCCCTGGGTCAGACCGCCCATCTTCTCGGCGGACGTGGCCTCGGCCTTGCGCACCGCATCGTTGAAGGCGGCGGCGACCAGGTCTTCCAGCATGTCCTTGTCGTCAGCGAGCAGCGACGGATCGATGGAGACGCGCTTGACGTCGTTCTTGCAGGTCATGACGACCTTGACCAGACCGGCGCCGGACTGGCCTTCGACTTCCACCAGGGCCAGCGCTTCCTGCGCCTTCTTCATGTTGTCCTGCATGGCTTGCGCCTGTTTCATCAAGCCTGCGAGCTGGTTCTTCATCATGGTGGTTCTCCGGATTCAAAAAAAGGGATCAATGGGATTGTGCAATGCGGGTCAAGCCGACGCCGACGGCGCCGGGCGCACCGAGCCGGGCACGATGAACGCGCCCAGATCGCGCATCACGTCGCGCACGAAAGGATCGTTGACGACGATGTCCTCGGCCTGGCGCTGGCACTGCTCGCGGAACGCGATGGCTTCGGCGCTGGCGGTGTACCAGACCGGCCCGATGTCGATCTCAACATGGATCTTGGTATCGGGGAAGCGTTCCTGCAAGGCCGCGGCCAGCTTCTCGGTATTGCCGCTGGCGCGCAGCGTATCGATCGGCACGCGCAGGCGGAAGGTCGTGACGTTGCCGTCCGGGGTGCACGACACCAGCTCGGTCTGGAACGCCAGCTGCTGGGATACCCCGCGCAGCGGAAGGACGGACGCGAGCGCCGGCCAGTTGCCATCCCAGTCGATCTGCGGCACGGGCGTGATGACATACGCGTGCGGCGCCACGGCAGGGGCACGTGCAGGCGCCGCCGCGGTGGCGGGCGCATCCTGGGCAACGGCGGTATCGTCGGAAAATTCGGTGACCCAGTCGGGCGGGCCGTCGTCGTCGCCGCTCTCCTGCGATGGGGACGCGGCGCGCGTCTGGACGGGTGCAGCTGGCGTATCCTGTTCCCACGGTGGCGGCGTCGACGCCGCGGACGGTGCGGGCGGCGGCTCGTCGGCTGGCGGTGCCGCGGGCGATGTCGGTGCAGGCGCCGCAGCCGGTGCGGCGGCGGCGGCCGCATCGGCCTGATTGGTCATTGCGGTGGCACGGCGCGGGGCCGCGTGACGGCCGCCACTGCCCGCGCGCGCCGCTTCGAGCGCCGCGTTCAATGCTGCGCGGGCAGCGCTGGCGGGACCCGCCGGCGCAGGCGCAGCGGCAGGAGCGGGTGCGGGTGCGGGGCGGACCGGCGCGGCCTGCTGCGGCGCGACTGCCTGCACCACCGGCGCTGGCGTCGCTGCGGCCGCCTGCTGCACCGGCGCCGCCGGCACCACTGCCGCATGGCTGGCAACGGCCGCGGACGCCGCCCGTGCCGGCGCAGCGCCCGCCGGACGAGGCGATGCCGGTGCGGCCGGCCGCGCGCTGGCCGGACCGGCGGGCGCGACGCCCTCCGCGCCACCATTACCGGGGCGGAAAGCGAGCATGCGCAATAGCGTCATGGTGAAGCCTGCGTATTCATCGGGCGCCAGGCCAATCTCGTTGCGGCCATGGACTGCGATCTGATAATACAGCTGCACTTCCTGCGCATCGAAGGCGGCGGCCAGGCGATGGATATCGGCCAGCTCGGGCAAGTCCTGCGGCACCGCGCTTGGCACGCTTTGCGCGAGCGCGATCCGGTGCAGCAGCGTGCCCAGGTCCTGCAGCGCGCCGTTGTAGGACAGGCTGCGGCTGGCCATTTCATCGGCCACCACCATCAGATCGGCGCCGTCCTGATTGACGAGGGCATCGAGCAGGCGGATCAGATACGACTGGTCGAGCGCGCCGAGCATGCCCTGCACCGCATCGAGCGTGACCTGGCCGGCCGCGTAGGCAATGGCCTGGTCGGTCAGCGAAAGCGCATCGCGCATGGAACCGTGGGCGCCCTGGGCCAGCAGGCGCAGCGCGGGCTGCTCGAAGGTGATGCCTTCCTGGCCGAGGATATTATCGAGATGGCTGATGATGTGCCCGGGCGGCATCTGCTTGAGATTGAACTGCAGGCAGCGCGACAGCACGGTCACGGGGATTTTTTGCGGATCGGTGGTGGCCAGGATGAACTTGACGTGGGCAGGCGGCTCCTCGAGCGTCTTGAGCATCGAGTTAAACGCATGATTGGTCAGCATGTGCACCTCATCGATCATATAGACCTTGAAGCGCGCGTTCGACGGAGCGTACACGGCCTGCTCCAGCAGCTGGGCCATCTCGTCGACGCCGCGGTTGGACGCCGCATCCATCTCGATGTAATCGACAAAGCGGCCGGCATCGATGGCGGTGCACGCCTCGCACACGCCGCAAGGGGTAGCCGTCACCCCGCCGCTGCCGTCGGGCCCGATGCAATTGAGCGACTTGGCCAGGATACGCGACAGCGTCGTCTTGCCCACACCGCGGGTGCCCGTAAACAGGTACGCATGATGAAGGCGGCCGGTTTGCAGCGCATGCGTCAGCGCGCGCACCACGTGTTCCTGGCCGACGAGCGTGTCGAAGTTCTTGGGACGGTATTTGCGGGCGAGGACTTGATAGGACATGCTTGGATTTTACCGTATGTAGCACACCCGGAGGGATGCGAAAGCAGCCATTGTAGCAAGCTATGCTGGTACAGCAAACAGACGGGAAACGGACGGGGAACGGACGAAGAACGACGCGGGAGAAATAGATCAAAGGAGGCGAGCCTGATCTGCGGCACTTATGGTTAACGGCCGTGGCTGCTTCGTTCCCGACCTGACCAGGTTAGCCATGCCACAATGCGCAGGGGCCCGCCAGCGCTCATTATAACCGACCCGCCCCATTTATGGAAATCACCCGAACACCGGGGTCAGACCTCAATTTGGGAATTGTTTTACGAACGGGGTCAGACCTCAATTTTGGAATGTTTTGGCGGCACGGTGGCATGCCTTTGCGCTGGTTGATGCCGATTCGCATCGTTCCGCCGCCATTTTCTGCACCCGAGGGCAAGATCTTACCAAGCGGCGTCGCCCGGACTGCGCGCTAGCATGCCTCCGGGTACAAATTACAACCGCGACTGTCTGCGCAGCCGAGAATTCTTCCAACATCGAGGTCTGACCCCGGTTGTAAAACAATTCTTAAATTGAGGTCTGACCCCGTTGTTGAATCAATTTCTTTTTTGAGGTCTGACCCCGTTTTTAGAGGCCGAGCTCTTGCCAGATCGCGTCAACTTTGGCTTTGACGTCGGCACTCATGGCAATCGTCGTGCCCCATTCGCGGTTCGTTTCGCCCGGCCATTTGTTGGTGGCGTCGATGCCCATCTTGCTGCCCAGCCCACTCACGGGGGAGGCGAAGTCGAGATAGTCGATCGGGGTGTTGTCAACCAGCAGGGTGTCGCGGCTGGGGTCGACCCGCGTGGTGATTGCCCAGATTACTTCTTTCCAGTCGCGAATGTTGACGTCTTCATCGACCACGACGATGAACTTGGTATACATGAATTGCCGCAGATAGCTCCAGACCCCGAACATCACCCGCTTGGCATGCCCCGCATACTGCTTTTTCATCTGCACAACCGCCATCCGGTAGCTGCATCCTTCCGGCGGCAGGTAGAAATCGGTGATTTCGCTAAATTGCTTTTGCAGTAGCGGAATGAACACTTCGTTGAGCGCCACCCCCAGCACCGCCGGCTCGTCCGGCGGCTTGCCTGTATACGTGGAGTGGTAGATCGGGTCGCGCCGCATCGTGATGCGGTCGATGGTGAATACGGGGAAGCTGTCCTGCTCGTTGTAATAGCCGGTATGGTCGCCGTACGGCCCTTCCAGCGCATGCTCGTAGCCGGTCGGATGGCTGGCGTCGGGATAGATGTGCCCTTCCAGCACGATCTCGGCCGAGGCGGGCACCCGCAGCTCGCTGCCAATGGCGCGCGTGAGGACGGTGCGGCTGCCGCGCAGCAGGCCGGCAAATTGGTATTCGGACAAGCTGTCCGGCACGGGCGTCACCGCCCCGAGAATGGTGGCCGGGTCGGCGCCCAGCGCCACGGCCACCGGATACGGCGCGCCCTTGGTGGCCAGCGCGTGCTCGCGGAAGTCGAGCGCCCCGCCCCGGTGCGCCAGCCAGCGCATGATCACTTTATTGGGTCCAAGCACTTGCTGGCGGTAGATGCCGAGGTTTTGCCGCTTTTTGTTGGGCCCCTTGGTAATGACCAGGCCCCAGGTAATGAGCGGCGCCACATCGCCTGGCCAGCAATGCTGGATCGGCAGACGCGACAGGTCGACGTCCGCCCCTTCCCAGACGATGTCCTGACAGGCCGCACCCTTGATTTCCTTGGGCGACATGTCCCATACGGACTTGACGAGCGAGCCGAGGTCCATGAAATCCTTGAATCCCTTGGGCGGCTCGGGTTCCTTCAGGCGCGCCAGCACGTGGCCGATCTTGCGCAGTTCGCTCACCTCGCTCGCGCCCATGCCGAGCGCCACGCGGCGCGGGGTGCCGAACAGGTTTCCCAGCACCGGGATGCGGTGACCGGTCGGGTTTTCGAACAAAATTGCCGGCCCTTCGGCCCGCAAAGTGCGGTCGCAGACCTCCGTCATCTCCAAATATGGCGAAATCGGCATAGAAATCCGCTTCAATTCGCCCATTTCTTGCAACTGAGAAACAAAATCACGCAGATCTGAATATTTCATCGGTTTTTAATTGTTTTTTTCGGGATGGCAGGGTTGTTCAATTAGCCACCCCAAGTAGTTGATTTGACAGGGTTTTGCTGCGATGCACTACTAAAAGCTAGATCTAAAAGTAATAACGATCAACCGTGTTAGTATTGACTTGATATAAACCACCTTCTACAATTTGGCCATGTTGATGAGACAGCAGGTCCAAGGACCCAATTCTAGCTGTTCTCAACCATTCACGGGGTCGGGGCCCCAACGACATTTTAAGGAGTGTTTTCAATAGGCGTCTGCCTAGCCCCCGAACACAGTTGTTTTGCCAACGGTCTAATACCACAGGGAACGACCAGCTGAAGCAAGCAATGACGGCGTTGATCGTGCGCACGAGCCACGATAGACGATATTTCTGATGCACGGCATTAGTCTGTCCACTGCGTTACCACGCGGTGTCGGGATAGCTTTTGTCGCGACAAAGGGGAATTCGATGATACATCGTTTCAACGGGGCGGCAAATTTCGCCCGAACAATGGCTGCCCAGCCAGTGACGTGGTCTTCCGTCGCGAAAACGGGTCGTGGTCTGATGACCACCATGCAACATACTCTGACCGTCTTCGGTCTTTCTGCCCTCGCCCTCGTGGCCATGCTGTACGCCCGCCCTGACATGGCGAAGGAAGTGTCGCAGTTTCTGTCGCCGGAGCCGGTCGCCGCTGCCAAACCAGTACAGGCCCCGGCCCTCGCAGCACTGATGCAAGCGCCGCAAGGCACGGGCAGCGCCGACAACGCGCCGCTCACGGCGGAAGAAAAAGCCATGCTGGGCAACGCCAAACAGCAGCAGTTCGTCACGACCTGGTTGTCCAAGCGCTACCGCGTGGCCGGCGACGCTGCCAACATGCTGGTGGCAACCGCCTATAACACGGCCAGCGAGGTCAAGATCGATCCCTTGCTGATTCTGGCGGTCATGGCCATCGAATCCGGTCTCAATCCGTTCGCGGAAAGCCCGGTCGGCGCCCAGGGCTTGATGCAGGTGATGTCGAAAATACATCATGCCAAGTTCCAGGAAATGGGCGGCACCCAGGCTGCCCTCAATCCGGTCGCCAACATCCGTGTCGGCGCCCAGATTCTCAAGGAATACGTCAGCCGCGGCGGTTCGGTCGAAGCCGGCCTGAAAACCTACGTTGGCGCTGCCGCCTTCGAGACCGACCAGGGCTATGGCTCGCGCGTGCTGGCGGAATACAACCGCCTCAAGCTCGTGGCCAAGGGCAAGCAGGTGCCAACCTTCACGCCGCCTGCCCCGGCATCGGTGGTCGCGGACAAGGCGGCGGACAAGCCGGACGCCAAGCCGGCGCCAGTGGCAACGCCGACCCTGCACAACGACCAGCTCGCTGGCCTGTAAGCACGGCGCAGCAGGATACGACAAGGCCGGGCTCCTCACGGAGTCCGGCCTTTTTTACGTCTGGCGCCATGTGCACTATATATATGTGTGTGCGCCCCGATTGTGGCCTGACGGCGCGCTTGCGTGAACGCCGAACACGCGCGAACAACGCCTGGCAAAAACAAAAACGCCGCCCGAAGGCGGCTGTTCAAGCGGTTGGCAGCGCTTAGCGGCGCGTATCGGCGGCGACCTCGTCGGCGCGCAGCTTGGGTGCCAGCTTGTCGAGCACGCCGTTGACATACTTGTGCCCGTCGATCCCGCCAAACGACTTGGTCAGCTCGACCGCTTCGTTGATCACCACGCGGTAAGGAATTTCCAGGTTGTTCTTGAGCTCGTAGGCGCCGATCAGCAGCACGGCGTGCTCGATCGGCGACAGTTCGGCCACGCCTCGGTCGATCAGCGGTGCGAACGCCTCGCGCAACGCAACCGAATCCTTGATCGCGCCGTACAGCAGAGCGGCGAAGTGGTCGGCATCGGCCTTTTCGAAGCCGTGCGCGGCGCGGATGTTGGTGACGACGGTCTTGGCGTCTTCATTGTTGAGCAGCCATTGATACAGGCCCTGCAAGGCGAACTCGCGCGCGCGGTGGCGTGGAGTGCGGTTCTTGCTCGGGTTGGCGTGCGTGGTCTTGTCGGTCATGGTTCTTGCCTGTTCTTCTGTGATGCGGGAGGGTCTGTTAGTCTTCGTCGGCCTGCAGCTCTTCGAGCGCGATCAGCAGATTGGCCATTTCAACGGCCACGCGGGCCGCGTCGGCGCCCTTTTCTGCCATGCGCGCTTCGGCCTGCTCGTCATTTTCGGTGGTCAGCACGGCGTTGGCGATGGCCATGCCATAGTCCAGGCCCACGCGGGTGATGCCGGCGCCCGACTCGTTCGAGACCAACTCGAAGTGGTAGGTTTCGCCGCGGATGACGGCGCCGAGCGCGATCAGGGCGTCGAACTGCTGGGTTTCCGCCATCTTTTGCAGGGCCAGTGGGATTTCCAGCGCACCCGGTACCGTCACGTGCAGCACGTCTTCATCGGTCACGCCCAGATGCTTGAGCTCGGCCAGGCAGGACGACAGCAGGCCATGCCCGACGTCGGCGTTGAAACGGGCCTGGACGATGCCGATGCGCAAACCCGCACCGGTCAAATTGCTTTCATAAGTTCCTACGGTCATCTGGTGGCCTCTTTATCTTGGTGTTGACGTTCTAGTGTACTTCAGGCGGCTGGCTTTGCCATGTATCCGGTGACTTCGAGATCGAAGCCCGTCATCGATGGCATCTTGCGCGGACTGGCCAGCAGCTGCATCTTGCCCACGCCCAGATCCTTGAGAATCTGCGCGCCGATCCCGTAGGTGCGCAGATCCATGCTGGCAGCGCGCGCCTGGGGGCGGGTTTCCGGGGTGTCGAGGGCGGTGAACTGGGCAAACAGCTGGTCGGCCGTTTCGCCGCAGTTGAGCAGCACCATGACGCCGCGCTCGGCGCCCTTGATGGCCTTCATGGCCGAATCGACCGTCCACGAGTGGGTAGTGGCGCGGCTTTCGAGCACGTCGAGAATCGACACGGGCTGGTGCACGCGCACCAGGGCTTCGAGTTCCGGCTTGATGTCGCCATGCACCATGGCCAGGTGGGCTGCGCCGCTCGGCTTGTCGCGGAAGGCGATCAGGCGGAATTCGCCGTGCACGGTGCTCATGTTGCGCTCGGCGATGCGTTCAACCAGGCATTCGTTGGCACTGCGGTAATGGATCAGGTCGGCGATGGTGCCGATCTTCAGGTTGTGCTCCTTGGCAAATACCAGCAGATCCGGTAGACGGGCCATGGTGCCATCGTCCTTGAGGATCTCGCAAATGACCGACGCCGGGGTCAGACCGGCCATCTCGGTCAGGTCGCAGCCCGCTTCGGTGTGTCCAGCGCGCATGAGGACGCCGCCAGGCACAGCGCGGACCGGGAAAATGTGGCCGGGCTGGACGATGTCGGCCGCGCTGGTGTTCTCGTCGACGGCAACCTGGATGGTGCGCGCGCGGTCGGCTGCGGAAATGCCGGTGGTCACGCCTTCAGCCGCTTCGATCGACACGGTAAAGTTGGTGCCGAACACGGTGCCGTTGTTGGTGGCCATCATGGGCAGCTGCAACTCGCGGCAGCGCGCCTCGGTCAGGGTCAGGCAAATCAGGCCGCGCGCATAGCGGGCCATGAAATTGATCGCTTCCGGGGTGACGAAATCGGCGGCCAGGACCAGGTCGCCTTCATTTTCGCGGTCTTCCTCGTCAACCAGAATGACCATGCGCCCGGCGCGAAGTTCGTCGACGATTTCCTGGGTACTTGCGATAGACATGCGATTTCCTTGTAAACGGGTGCTTTTTGCGCGATCCGCTATTTTAAAGGATTTACCAGACTTCAACTTACCTAAAGATGGCCGCCAGCCGGGCACCGGACGCCGTCGAACGAGTTATTCCGCACAATTTTGTTGCAGCGCGCCAACGAAACTTGCGCGTGGCCCTATAATTGTCAACTGTGATGATTTAACATGCAACACACGCTGCGGACACAATTGTTGGACGCTGGCACTCCCAGGAGCTTTCATGTTTGTGTTTGTCATGGCCTTACCCCTACTGACTGCGCAGTGCGCAGCCTGCGCTTGACGCTGCCGGTCGTGCCCGGGCAGGACGCCATCGGCGCCGCGCTCGCGCAGCACGGGGTGGCAAGCCCGGCCCTGGCGGCACAGCTGGCGGCGCTGTTCGAGGCGCGCCTCGCTCCGCTGGCGGACAAGCTGCGCGAGAGCGAGCAACGCCTGCGCCTGGCCACGCGCATCTTCCAAAGCACCCAGGAAAGCATCTTGATGACGGATGCGCACGGCAATATCATTGCCGCCAATGCCGCGTTTCAGGAAGTGACCGGCTATACCGAGCAGGAAGTACTGGGCCGTAACCCCAGCCTGCTGATGTCGAACCGGCATGACGACGCCTTTTTGCGCGACCTGGTCACCAGCCTGCGGCGCGACGGCCACTGGCGCGGCGAAGTGTGGAACAGGCGCAAGAATGGCGAAGTCTATCCCGAGCGCATGGCCATCGATGCCGTGCGCAACGAGCGCGGCGAGATCGATGCGTTCGTCTCGGTCTCGAGCGATGTGAGCGCACTGCGCGCGGCCCACCACCAGGTCGATTTCCTCAGCCACCACGATTCGCTCACCCTGCTGCCCAACCGGGCCGTGCTGGCCACCCGCGTGCGCGAGGCGATTGCCGCCGCGCGCACGGGCGAGCGCCAGATCGCCCTGCTGTTGTTCAATCTGGACCGGCTGCAGCGCATCAACGATAGTCTCGGCCACGAAACGGGCGACGCCATGCTGCAGGAAATGGCGCGCCGCGCCGGCCTGCTGGCCGGTCCCGGCGACACCCTGGCCCACATGGGCGGCGACGAATTCGTGCTGCTGCTGACCGAGTGCCTCGATTCGGACGCCATCGTCCATGCGGCCACGCGCCTGATCGACGCCATCGCCCACCCGGTGCAGGTGGGCGGGCATGACCTGATCCTCACGGCCAGCATCGGCATCAGCGTGTACCCGCGCGACGGGGCCAGCCCCAGCGAACTGCTCAAGGCCGCCGACGTCGCCCTGTCGCACATGAAGGATACGGGGCGCAACGGCTTCCGCTTCTTCAAGGGCGAGATGAATGCGCATGCGCTGCGCTGGATGTCGCTCGAGACGCATTTGCGGCGCGCCATCGACAAGGGCGAACTGTCGCTGCACTACCAGCCCCAGGTATCCATCGCCGATGGCCGCATCTGCAGCATGGAAGCGCTGCTGCGCTGGCGCAGCCCCGAGCTGGGCCAGGTGGCGCCGGGCGACTTTATCGCCCTGGCCGAGGACACGGGCTTGATTCTGCCGATCGGGAACTGGGTGATCCGCCAGGCTTGTGTGCAGAACAAGGCATGGCAGGACGCGGGACTGGCGCCGCTGCGGGTAGCGGTCAATGTCTCGGCCCACCAGCTCATGGTGGGCAACCTGCCCGAAGTGGTGGCCGACGCCCTGCGCGAGAGCGGCCTGGAAGCGCGCTACCTTGAAGTGGAGCTGACCGAGAGCGTGATGATGCACGACAGCGAGAGCACCGCGGCCCAGCTGGCGCGCCTGACCGACATGGGCGTGTCGATCTCGCTGGACGACTTTGGCACCGGCTACTCGTCGCTCGGCTACCTGTCGCGCTTCATGCTCGACAAGCTCAAGATCGACCAGACCTTCGTGCGCAACATCACCACCGAGCCGCGCAGCGCCGCCATCGCCCAGGCCACCATCGCGCTCGCGCATGGCCTGTCGCTGGTGGTCATCGCCGAGGGCGTGGAGACCGAAGATCAATTCCAGTTCCTGCGCGCCATTGGCTGCGACGAGGTGCAGGGCTATCTGTTCAGCCGGCCGGTGCCGCCCGAGCAGATGCGTGCACTCATGAGCGGCAAAACGTCGCTTGCGCGGCTTGGCTAGGCAGGGAGTATCATGCGCACTTGACTGTTCATTCATGTAAAGCCGATGTCCCACCACCTGGCACGAATCCTCCTCTCCTTCCTCCTCGTTGTCAGCTGCGGCGCGCAGGCCGCCCTCGACCCGGACGCCCTGCTCCCCATCTCGCCCCAGGTCAAGGTCGGACGCCTGCCCAACGGCCTGACCTACTACATCCACAAGAACGGCAAGCCGGAAAACAAGCTGGAACTGCGCCTGGTGGTCAAGGCCGGCTCGATCCTGGAAGACGAAGACCAGCGCGGCATGGCCCACCTGGTCGAGCACATGGCCTTCAATGGCAGCACCCACTTCCGCAAGCATGAGCTGGTATCCTACCTGGAGACCATCGGCGTGCAGTTCGGCGCCGACCTCAATGCCTACACCAGCTTCGACGAAACGGTCTACATCCTGCCGATTCCGACCGCCCATGCCGAGCAGGTCGACAAGGGCTTCCTGGTGCTGTCCGACTGGGCCCAGGGTCTGACCTTGCGCGCCGTCGACATCGACCAGGAACGCCCGGTGGTGCTGGAAGAACTGCGCCTGGGCAAAGGCGCGGGCGACCGCATGCAAAAGGTCCTGCTGCCCAAACTGTTTAACGGGTCGCGCTATGCCGAGCGCCTGCCGATCGGCCAGGAAGCGGTCATCCGCAGCGGCTCGCACGCCGCCCTCAGGCGCTTTTACAAGGATTGGTACCGGCCCGACCTGATGGCACTGGTGGTGGTGGGCGACATCGACCCGCAGCAGGCCGAGCGACTGATCCGCCGCCATTTCTCGGCCCTCAAGAATCCGCCGCGGCCGCGCGCGCGCGTCGAGACGCCGATTGCCCCGCGCACGACGACCGAGGCCCTGGTCATCACCGACAAGGAAGCGAACGGCAATGCCGTGCTGGTGCGCTTCCCGACCCAGCCGGCGCAGGAAGAAACCACGCTGGGCGGCTACCGCGCCTCGCTGGTGCGCAACCTGTTCTCGATAATGCTCAACCAGCGCCTGCAGGATCTGGGGCAGCAGCCGGACGCACCCTATCTGGGCGCCAGCAGCGACATTGGGCGCCTGACTGCGCGCTATGAAAGCTACAACCTGTCGGCCAGTCTCGGCAAAGGCGGCGCCGCCCCGGCGCTGGCCGCGCTGGTGCAGGAGAACGCGCGCGCGCGCCAGTTCGGCTTTAGCGAGAGCGAACTCGATCGGGCCCGCAAGAACCTGATGCGGCGCGGCGAACGCATGTTCAGCGAACGCGACAAGACTGACTCGTCGACCTTTGCCAGCGAATACATCCGCAACTTCCTGCATGGCGAAAGCATGCCGGGCGCGGAAAACGAATACAGCTACATGCGCGAGATGCTGCCGGCGATCAGCCTCGATGAAGTCAACCGCTTCGCGCGCGCCACGATTCCGTCGGACGCGCCCAAGCTGATCGCCTACATGGGCGCAGCCAACAGCGAAACGGCGGCACCGACCAGCGAACAGCTGCTGGCCACCTACGCGGCGGCCGAACAGCTGGCTGTGACCGCGCGCGACGACAAGGCGGTGGCGGCCAATCTGATGGCGGTACCGCCCAAGGGCGGCACCATCGTCGCCCAAACCGAAGACCGGCGCCTGGGCCTGACCACGCTGACGCTGTCGAACGGCCTGAAAGTGATCCTCAAGCCGACCGACTTCCGCAACGACCAGATCATCATGAGCGCGGTGCGCTACGGCGGGCAGTCGCTGTACGGCGACGCCGACCGCATCAACGCCCGCTATGCCAGCAGCGTGGCCACGGCCATGGGCGTGGCCGACTACCCGCCCGTCGAACTGCGCAAGATCCTGGCCGGCAAGAGCGCCAGCGTCAGCGCCGGCATGAATGTGTATTCCGAATCGGTGGGCGGCGCCAGCGGCAGCACCGAGATCGAAGCCATGCTGCAGCTGCTGTACCTGCGCTTTACCACCGTGCGGCGCGACCCCGAACTGTTCCAGTCCTTCGTGGCCCGGCAGGTGGAAGCGGCGCGCAACACCATGTCGCAGCCGGAAGCGGTGTTCCAGGATACCCAGCTGGCCACGCTGTACCAGAACCACCCGCGGGTGGCGCGGGTGGCGCGGCCGGAAGACTTCAGCGCGATCGACCTGGACCGCGCGCTGGGCATCTACCGCGAACGCTTCAGCAGCGCCAGGGGATTCACCTTCGTCATCGTCGGCAGTTTCGACCTGGCGGCGATCAAGCCGCTGATCGCCACCTACATGGCGTCGCTGCCCACCACCGACATCCCGCTCGGCTACCGTGACCTGCACATCGAGACAGCCAAGGGCGTGGTGAAAGAGGAAGTGCGGCGCGGGACGGAGCAAAAGGCCAGCGTGTCGGTCAGCTTTGCCGGCGACGTGCCGTTCTCGGAACTGGAGCAGATGCGCCTGGCCATGCTGCTCGAGGCGATCAACATCAAGGTCACGGAAATTCTGCGCGAGAAGCTCTCGCTCATCTATGGCGGGGGCCTGAGCGGGGGCATCAACCGCGTACCCCAGAGCCAGTTCCTGATTCACCTGGCCCTGCCCACGGGACCGGACAATGTCGACAAGGTCATTGCAGCGGCGTTTGCCGAGATCGAGCGCGTCAAGGCGAATGGTCCGGACAAGGCTGACTTGAACAAGGTCAAGCAGAACTGGATCCTCGACCACCGCAAGTCGATGCGCGAAAACGGCTACTGGATGGGGCGCATCCAGAGCGCCCTGATCGATGGCAGCGATCCGGCCGTGATCCTCGACTACGAAAAGCGCATCGAGAGCATTACCGCAGCCGACCTGAAGCTGGCGGCGCGCCGCTATTTCGACCTGCGCAATTACGTGCAGGTCGTGCTCAAACCGGAAAAATGAATCAGGCCTTTCCGGCCGACAGCATGCGCTCGACGTAACGCGCGATCAGGTCGATCTCCAGATTGACCTGGCTGCCCGCGCGCAGATGCTTGAGCGTGGTGACCGAAATCGTGTGCGGGATCAGGTTGATCGAGAAGCGGCACACGCCACCGGCGATATCCTCGACCCGGTTGACGGTCAGGGACACGCCATTGACCACCACCGAGCCCTTGAAGGCGAGGAAGCGCGCCAGATCGGCCGGCGCATCGATGACCAGTTCCCACGATTCGCCCACGGCCTCGAAGCGGTGCACCTGGCCGAGGCCATCGACGTGGCCGGAAACCAGGTGGCCGCCCAGGCGCTCGGCCAGGGTCAGGGCTTTTTCGAGATTGACTTCGCCTGGCGCATCCAGGCCCACCGTGCAGTTCAGGCTCTCGCGCGAGACGTCGACGCTGAAGGCGCTTTCGGTCTTGGAGACGACCGTCATGCAGGCGCCATTGATGGCGATCGAGTCGCCCAGGGCGACGTCGCCCAGCGGCAGGCCGCCGGCCTCGATCTGCAGGCGCACGCCCGCATCGGCCCCGCCTGCGAGCGGTTGAACAGTGCTGATGGTGCCGACAGCGGCGACAATTCCGGTAAACATGCGGGGTTATTCCTCAGGTTGGGTAAATCGGGCAAGGATGCGCAGATCGGCGCCGACAGTGGCGACGTCGTGAAAGCGCAGGCGGTATTGCTGGTCCAGGCGGGACAAGGCGGGCAGCGCGAACATGCCCTGGGCGTCGCCGATCAGGCTGGGGGCCAGGTAGACCAGCAGCTCGTCGACGCAGCCTTCGCGCACCAGCGAGCCATTGAGCTTGGCGCCGGCTTCGACATGCAGTTCATTGATTTCGCGGCGGCCCAGTTCCTGCATCAGCGCGGGCAAGTCGACCTTGCCGGCGTCGTTGGGCAGCACGATGATCTCGTGGCCGGCAGCGGTAAGCGCGGCGTGCCTGGCGGTGTCGGTGCTGGCCGTGACGATCCAGCTGGGGGCGCCGGCCAGCACGCGCGCCGCGGGGTCGATCTCGAGCTGGCTGTCGACGATGATGCGGCGCGGCTGGCGCGGCGTGTCGACGGCGCGCACGGTAAGGGCCGGGTCGTCGGCCTTGACCGTGCCGATCCCCGTCAGGATGGCGCAGGCGCGCGCACGCCAGGCATGGCCGTCGGCGCGCGCCTGCGCGCCGGTGATCCATTGGCTCTGGCCGTTGTGCAGGGCCGTCATGCCGTCGAGGCTGGCGGCGGCCTTGAGCCGCACCCAGGGGCGGCCGCGCTGCATGCGCGAGAAAAAGCCGATGTTCAATTCGTACGCCTGCTCGGCCAGCACGCCCGCTTCGACGGCGATGCCGGCCGCGGCCAGGGTGGCCATGCCCTGCCCCGCCACCAGCGGATTGGGGTCCTTGATGGCGACGACGACGCGCCCCAGGCCCGCGCGCACCAGCGCCTCGGAACAGGGCGGCGTGCGGCCGTGGTGATTGCACGGTTCCAGGGTGACATAGGCGGTGGCGCCGCGCACATCCAGGCCGCGCGCGGCAGCGTCGCGCAGGGCCATGATTTCGGCGTGGGCCTGGCCGGCCGGCTGGGTGTGGCCGGCGCCAATGACGGCGCCGTTCTGCACGATCACGCAGCCGACGCGCGGATTGGGCGCGGTCGTGTACATGCCCCTGGCGGCCCATTCGAGGGCAAGTTGCATGAAAGCGGAGTCGGAATCGTGGTGCACGGCAGTCCAGGTTGGGGTGTCTGGGCTGAATTTTACGCCAAGAGCGCCACCCTCGCACCGGCCTTAGCCTTCCGGCCCCTGGTCCTGGGCCGGGCACCCCTCTTGCGGACGGGCGGGATCGCATACCCGGACCCGGCCCAGCATGTTGATGCGCAGGCGCCGCACTTCCCGGCCCAGGGACAGCGACACGGTGCCCCAGCGCGCCGCCTGGCTGCTGGTATTGCTGCACCCCCGTCCGGCGCTGTTGAAGGCCATGTAGTACGGCGCCGCGTTGCTGGTAAAACTGCTGTGCAGGACCATCCCGTCAGGCACAGGACCATGGCTGGCCAGGACTTCCTCGCCGGGGCCGGGTCGGCGGTCGGCATTGGTATCGATGAACACCACCCAGCCGCCGCCCCAGTCGAGGCCCGCCGGTTCCAGCGGCGCCAGGGTAACGCGGCGCGCGCGGGCGATGGCCTGGGCGCGCGCCAGGTTCAGCGCGCCATGCAGGTCGGCCGCCGCCGTGTTGATCTGGTAGCGCCGCACCAGATCGGCCATGCCTGGCAAGGCCAGGCAGACCAGTACCGCCACCACGGCCAGCACAATGGTCAGTTCGATCAGGGACAGGCCGCGCCGCACGGGCACGGGCACGGGCAAGCGCGGCGGCGCGGACGCCTTCATGGCCAGCACCGCCGTCCCTCCCCGCTGGCGCTGTGGCGGCCCGCGCTGTCGAGAATCAGGGTGCCGCATTCGGGATCGCGAAAGCGCCCGTCGACGCGCCCGGTGCCGGGAACGGCATGCAGCTCGACGCAGTGGGTGCTGGGCTCGCCCGGGCAGGCATGGGCGCTGATTTCATAGGCGCTCTCGCGCGGGCTGCGGCCGGACCACCAGCGCAGGCGGGCACTGTCCTCGCCCCCCGCGTCCGCCGAAAACAGCTGGTAGCGGTTGTAATCGGCATAGTAGCGCTCTTCGTGCTGCATGGTGTCGAGCAGCGCGACCTTGCCCTCGGTGCGACGGGACTGGCGCACATAGTTGGCGTAGGACGGATAGGCCAGCGCGGCAAGCACGCCGGCAATGGCCAGCACCACCAGCAGTTCGATCAGGGTAAAGCCGCATCGGTGTTTCATGGTGTCTCCTTGCTACGTGCATGCAACTCCTGCCAATTGGAGATTTCGCGCCAGGCCAGGCGGCCCGCGCGCGAGCGGATCGCCACCGCCGGCGCTGGGTCCGGGCCCGGCCCCAGCACGGTGACGGTGCGCACCACGGTGATGCCGCCGGTGGCGTCGCGCTCGCCCGCCGCGAGGCTTGCCGTCGCCAGCAGGAGTGGCCCGGCCGCGGCCGGCGGCAACAGGGCGCCGGTGGCCGCGCCGGGTCCCGCCAGGCCGGCGGCGTCCAGAGCAAAGCCGCTTTGCGCATCGACCACATAGCGGCGCCGCGCGGGCGGCGACCCTGTGCCGGGCAGCACGGTATCGAACACCACCGCGCCATCGAGCGCGTGCGGGCTGCCCGCGCTGCGCTCGCCCTCTTTGCGCGCATGGGGGAAATCGAAGTACCAGCCGCGCTTGCCATCGGCCGCGCCCATGTCGAGCAGGTCGCCGCGGATGGTCTGGCTGTCCTTCCCGCTTAGGGTGCGCCGCGCCAGGGCCGAGCGCGCGGCGATGGGCGCCGCAGCCTGGTCGGGCCGGTCGCCGATGGCATACATGGACTGGGGCGTAAACGAGGCCGGCAGCAAGTCGCCCGCCTCGAGAAACTTGCCGGTCGAAAACAGCACGAGGAAGCCGCCGCCGGGGCTAAACAGCACGGCGGGCGCGTGCATGATGGGTTGCGCCAGCCCGCTGGCGTCGCGCGCGGTAAACAGCCTGACGGCGCGGCGCGCATCGAGATCGAAACGCCACAGGTTGCCTTGCAGGTCGCCCGCATAGGCATGGCTGGCGCTGCCGTCCGGGCGCAGGGCCAGCGCGGGCGGGCCCAGGGCATTGGGCAGGGCCGGGTCGGCACCGGCGGTGTCGATACGAAAATAGCTGGCGCCCGCCGTCCAGGGCTTCGCCCTGTCTTGATCGGCACGCAGCAAAAACAGGGCGCCGTCCGCACTGCCGTTGAGGGGATTGATGCCACTGGCGAGCACGACGAAGTGGCTATGTACCGGCAGGGGACCGCGCTTGCCCGTGCGCAGGCGCGCCACGATGGGCGCGGCGCGCAGGTGGCCGATGGCCGGATCGTCGCGCTCGGTAAATTCCCATAGCGCCCCGCGCGTGCGGCCGAACTGCAGCGGATCGGTGATGTCGAGCGCGAACAGGCCACGGGCGCCCATGCCCATGCCGCTCGCCAGCAGCGTGCGCCAGCTACTGCCATCGAATACGTCGCCGGCGCCGGCGCTGCCATCGACGTAGGGCCGCGGCCGGTAGTCGGGGCTGGCCAGCGCGGCGACCTGCGGCCCCAGCACGCGCGGCAGATAGGCAAACAGTTCCTTGCCGGAGTCGGCCGCGAACGCATGCAGCATGCCATCGTTGCTGCCCAGGTAGATGGCCAGGGGCCGGGCGCGCTGGCGCGCGCGGAACGCGGCATAGACGGGCCCCGGCTCGGCCGCAGCGGGCGAGCCCACGATGAGCGGCAGGCTGTGCAGCGCGTCGCCCAGCACGGCAGTGCGGCGCCGGAACAGGCTGCCCTCGCCGCTGCGCTCGCCGCGCAGGAAGCCGAGCCGCCGTTCGCCCTGGCTGTCCGGACCGGCAGCGGCGAGCGCCAGCCAGCCGTGCCAGGCGGCATCGAGCGCATCCCATGTGAAAGGCACGGTCAATCCCTGCGCGTCCGCGGTGAACAGGCGGCGCGCGCCCGCATCCGGCAACATGGCGGCGGCGTCCCAGGCCACCCCCTCGGCAATGATGATGCCGCCGGGGACGGGCGCCAGGGCGTGGCGCAGCAGCGTGCCGCTCGCGCCCGATACATCCCAGCGGGTTTCCAGCGCAAAGGGCGGCGTGGCGCCTCCCTGCCACAACGCCGTTGGTGCGGTCCCCTTGTCGGGCTCGCCCAACCGGCCATGCGGCACGGTCAGCGGTGGCGCAGCCGTGGCGTCGTGTGCAAGCAAGAGCACGAGCAGCGCCAGTCCATGCAGCGCGCAATGCGCGGCCCGGTTCATACGGGGTCTCCCGCCAGCGCCGGTTTGAGGTAGTACGTTTGCAGCACCACGCAATGGGCCGCATCGGCACCGAAGCCGATGGCGGTAATGCGGTAGAACAGGCCGGCATTGCCGCTGGCGCTGACACCGGCGCGCACATAGGGCAGCTGCTCGATGATATAGCGCGGCAGGCGGGCCGGCAGCATGCCCGCGCCGACCGGCATGGTGGCGGCCGTGAAGCGGCCATAGTCGACAAAGCGCTGCACGCCCGTCCCGGTGCCGTCGAGCGGCACGTCTTGCCAGGCGGGCAGCGCCGGCGGCAATACATGGGCGCACAGACCCAGTGCGGGATTGGCGGCGCCGGCGCCGCACCCGGGCGCGAAGGCGGCGGCGCCAGGCACGAACAGGGCCGCGCGTGCCGGCTCGGCAGCGGCGGCGCTGTCGATGTCACGCTCGGCGTCGCGCAGGGCCGCTTCGGCCGCCTGCAGGGCGATGTGGCGGTCGCGGTCGGCCCGCGCGGCCTGCTCGGCCTGCAGGGCCGAGCGCGCCGCGCCCATGGCCAGCAGTAGCGTGACGAGCAGGATGACCAGCGTGGCCACCAGGGCCACGCCGCGCTGGCTGCGATGCCAAAGATGTGGGCGTGTGGTTCGCATGGGGCCTCAGCGAGCGCGGTTGCGCAGCACGATGGTGGCGGAAAAGACCCGGTGCGCACGGCGCTGCTCGGCCGGGTCCATGGCGCCGCGGTCCAGCCGGGTGCCGGTGTCGGCATCGCCGCGTGCCTGGCTGTACGCGGCGCCAAAGGCGTGCAGCAGGCGCGGGCCCTGGTCTTGCACGGCCGCCCCCTCGGCGCGCAGGATGAGGGCCACCTTGATGCTGGTCACCCGATGCCACCAGCTGCGCCGCCGCACATCGCGCGCCTGCGCCGCCTCCGTGGCGCCGGCGCCGACCAGGGCACCGTCCATGTCGTTGATGACGCTGGCGCTGAAAAAACTGTCGGCCACGCCATCCGCGGGGGCCGATGTGTCGACCCCATACAGGACCTGGAAGGAATCGACGCCGCTGATGACGGCGTCCGCGCTCCAGTTGTTGGCCCCGCGATACTTGCAGCGCAACTCCGGGCGGCCGTCGGCGCTCAGGGCCACGTAGAAAATGCTCCACCCCTCCTGCCCCGCCCCCACCGACCAGCCGGCGCAGGTGGTGACGCTGCCGTCGCCCGCGCCCGCACCCCCGCCGCCAAAGCGCAGGGCCAGGATGTCGCTGCCATTGATGGCCGCCGGACGCGGGTCGTTGAGCGCATGCGCGGCCGGCGCCAGCGAAGCGGCGTCCAGGCCGTGCACGGCGGGCGGGCCGGCGGGATCGGGATCGTTGGCGGCATCGGCCCGGTCCCAGTCCACATAGCCGCTCTGGCGCGCCGCCCTGTCGATGGCGGCCAGGGCGAAGCGGGCCGCGTCGTCCATGTTGGCGGCCTGGGCCTGGGCCGCGGCGCTGCGGCTCGATGCCAGCAGGGCCGACACGGCGCCCAGCAGCACCAGGAGACCGAGCGCCATGGCGATC
>Ga0209023_10000877_pt1 | contig 42764 bp, 26 predicted proteins | sample LakOneMetagenome_FD_187468 | JGI IMG/M metagenome (GOLD analysis project Ga0209023, IMG submission 187468) | Freshwater and sediment microbial communities from Lake Erie, Canada (SPAdes) (version 2) | ecosystem: Environmental > Aquatic > Freshwater > Lentic | place: Lake Erie, Canada...
CTCAACCGGTTGGTCGGCGAGCGCCTTCTTCATGAACGACGCCCAGATCATTGCCGGGTACGTGCCGCCGTAGACGGTGATGCGGGTGTTCGGCGGGGTCATCGGCACCGGTTGCAGCTTGCCGGACTTGTCGGGTCGAGGCTGAGCGAAGCCGACCCATACGGCGGTCGCGAGCTGCGGCACATACCCGCAGAACCAACCGTCGACGTTGTTCTGCGACGAGCCGGTCTTGCCGGCCGCCGGTCGACCGATGTTGGCCCTGGTGCCCGTCCCGCCGTCGATGACGCCGGGAAGGATGCTGGACACCTCCGTCGCGACTTCCGGCTCGAGCACCTTCTTCTGAACGTGTTCGTGTTGGTAGAGCATCGTGCCGTCGGGGCGGTCGATCCGAGTGACCATCACCGGCTCCACGCGCACGCCCCGGTTGGAGAACGTGGCGTACACCGACGCCATGTCCTGGACGGTGGCGTTGTTCGTGCCGAGCACAGCCGAGGGGATGGCGAGCAGCTTGGTGGACACGATCCCGAGCGCCTTCGCCATGTCGACGGATCGCTGCGCTCCGACTTGTGAGTCCAACACGATGTTGGCGAAGCAGGTGTTCGACGAGACGACGGTGCACTGCGCCATCGTCCCCTTGCCGATCCCGCCGCCCTTCACTTTCCATGTGGTGCCGTCGGCGAGCTTGTGGACATCCGATCCAGGTGCATCGAACAGCTTGGTGGTGGGGACGCCGTTGGCGAGCGCAGCGGCCAGAACGATCGGCTTGAACGATGAACCGGTCTGGCGTCCGGCACCACGAGCAAGGTTGGTCTGGCGGTAGTCCGACGTGCCGAAGTAGTCGCGTCCTCCCACCATCACCTTGATTTCACCGGTGGTCGGCTCGATCGACACGAGTGAGGCGTCGGGCATCTTCGGGTCGGTTCCCTGACCCGGCAGGACCTGGGCGATCGACTGCTCGGCTTGGGCCTGCAGGTCGAGGTCGATCGTGGTGTGGATGCGCAGCCCGCCCCGATACAGGTTGTTGTACCGCTCACCTTGTGTGTCGCCCAGAGCGTTCGACCCTTTGAGCAGGTACTCCTTCACTGCGTCGACGAAGTGCGCCGCCGGGTAGGGGACCTGTTCGGGCAGCGGCTGCGGCGCAACGAGTTCGAGTGGCGCGGCGACCGCTGCGTCGTGTTGCGCCTCGGTGATGTCGCCGAGCTCGAGCATCCGAGCGAGCACGACGTTGCGTCGCTTGATCGCTGCTTCGGGGTGCGTTCGGGGTGCGTAGCGGGTGGGGGCCTGGATCAGTCCGGCGAGCAGTGCGGAGCGGGCGAGGTCGAGCTCGCTTGCGGGCATCCCGAAGTACGACTGGGCCGCAGCATCGATCCCGTAGGCGCCGTCGCCGAAGTAGATGGTGTTGAGGTAGAGCTCGAGGATGAGCTCCTTGGAGTAGTTGCGCTCGATCGAGAGCGCCATGGAGGCCTCTTCGAGCTTGCGCTGCAACGTCTTCTCCGGCGACAGCAGCGCGTTCTTCACGTACTGCTGCGTGATGGTGGACCCGCCCTGGCTGGCCTGACCGTCCTCGGCGTTCGACGACGCAGCACGGGCGACGCCACGTGGGTCGACTCCCTTGTGGGACCAGAACCGGCTGTCCTCGATCGCGACGACTGCCGTTTGGGTGATGTTCGGGATCTGCTCGAGCGGCACGCTCGTTCGGTTCTCATCGCGCAGGACCGTGATGACCCGACCCTTGGCGTCGTACACGGTGGTCGGGGCAGCGTTGACGGGGAGCAGCAGTGGGGGAGCGTCGCGGGTCGCGCTGCTGCACGCCACGGTCAGTGAAGCGAGCACGCTGAGTCCGGCGAGTGCTGCGAGGGTGCGATGCGGACGTCTCATGTCGGTCTCAAGTGTTGCCGAACACCCCGCTGAACTGGTGCCAGCAGCCTGAGGGCGCACCGGTACGCTCTCAGGATGTTGCCGCACGCTTGCTTGCGTGCGGCGCGGTCGGCCGAACAGGTGTGCCGGCCCCTACGGAGGTGAACCCACGATGGCCCAGATCCTGAACGACCTGCGCGAACGAGGTCTGGTCCAGGATCACACCGACCTGGAAGCGCTCGGGGCACGACTGGCGAGCGGCCCGACCACGCTCTACTGCGGATTCGACCCGACTGCAGACTCGCTTCACATCGGGAACCTCCAGTCGATCATGTTGCTGAGGCGATTCCAGGATGCAGGCAACCCGCCGATCGCTCTGGTCGGCGGGGCGACCGGGATGATCGGCGATCCATCAGGCAAGAGCGCGGAGCGGACCTTCCTCGACCCGCAGGTGCTCGACTCGAACCGGGTGGCGATCGCGGCGCAACTTGGACGCTTCCTCGATTTCGACGGCTCTGCTGCAGCGGCGGTGGTCGACAACCGCAGTTGGACCGAACCGGTCGGGATCCTCGAGTTCCTCCGCGACGTGGGTAAGCACGTCACGATCAACACCATGCTGGCCAAGGACTCCGTGAAGAGCAGGCTCCAGCGGGAGTCGGGCATCTCGTTCACGGAATTCGCCTACATGCTCCTGCAAGCGAACGACTTCCACCACCTTCACACGGAGCGAAGCTGCGATCTCCAGGTGGCGGGTTCCGATCAGTGGGGCAACATCACGGCAGGCATCGATCTGGTGCGACGTCGGTCGGGTGATGTCGTGCACGGCCTCACCGCACCGCTGATCGTCCGGGCGGACGGCACCAAGTTCGGCAAATCCGAAGGCGAGAACATCTGGCTCGACCGTGCTCGCACGTCGCCCTACCGGCTCTATCAGTACTTTCTGAACGTCGCCGACAGCGACATCGAATCGCTCATGCTCCGCCTGACCACGGTGCCGGTCGACGACTGCCGGTCAGTCGCCCAAGCACACGCAGCCGCGCCGGAGCGACGCGAGGGCCAACGGTCGCTGGCCCGAGCCATCACGGCCGTCGTGCACGGCGCTTCGTCGATCGGGCCGATCGAAGAGGCGGCCGGCGTGCTCTTCGGGGATCTGCCGATCGCCGATGCTGGGGCCGACACCCTCGCGCTCCTGGCTGATGAGGTTCCGTCGTCGACACTCGCTGCCGCTCAACTGATCGGCGCCGATCCGCTCGACCTCCTTGCCGATCCGCAGGTCGGGCTGGCGAAGTCCAAGGGAGAAGCGCGCCGAAATCCCGATGGCTACACGGTGAACCAGGTTCGGCTCCCTCAGCGAGGTGGGGCGCCGATCGGGGAGCAGGATCTGCTGCACGGGCGTTTCGTCCTGTTGGGACGTGGAAAGCGGACTCATCACCTTGTTGGTGTTGCCGGCTGAACAGCCGGTTTCTGGCGCATTGCCGGAACATGGCCTGTCGATTTGGACGTTCGGTGACGACCACTTATAGTGACCGCTGCTCCACCGACGGCCTCGGCCGACGAGGGAGTGGGACACCCGGAGCAAGTGTGACGGATGTCCCGGAGTCACCGGGTTGACCGCACACAAGCGGTTGACTATAGTGTCTCTTCGCCCCGCACGGCAGCTTCGGCGCCGGAACGGAGCACTCGGAAGCCCGAGTTGACCGCAACACAGCGGTTCGCTAGAGTCTCCCCTCGCCCCGCACGGCAGCTTCGGCACCGGAACGGGGCACTCGGAACCCCTGGTTCACGGTCATCACCTTCGGGTGGAGCCCGAACTACGTTCCAGCTCGAGCCCCCCTCGTGGAGCTCAGGCGTTTCTTGACAACGGAAGACAGGATGCCAAAAGGCGAGTGCGGGAGGCCACCCGTGGGGTAACCCACGAGTAGTCAACCCGGTCAATTCAATAATTCAAAATGCACTTTCCGGATGATGATCCGCTGGTCTTCGGATCAGTGGACCAACGCCAGTCTGTGCCAGTCGGTAATCAGGTTCAGGCCTGACACCGGCTCTCCGATCGATGGCAACGCTCTTCGGAGCAGCGCTTGAGGTCTTGATGGAGAGTTTGATCCTGGCTCAGGACGAACGCTGGCGGCGTGCCTAACACATGCAAGTCGAACGGGATCCATGAGAGCTTGCTCTCGGAAGATCTAGTGGCGAACGGGTGAGTAACACGTGAGAAACCTGCCCTGGAGTGGGGAATAACTCGGGGAAACCCGAGCTAATACCGCATACCCTTGGATGATCGCATGGTCGACCAAGGAAAGATTTATCGCTCTAGGAGGGTCTCGCGGCCTATCAGCTAGTTGGTGGGGTAATGGCCTACCAAGGCAACGACGGGTAGCTGGTTTGAGAGAACGATCAGCCACACTGGGACTGAGACACGGCCCAGACTCCTACGGGAGGCAGCAGTGGGGAATCTTGCGCAATGGGCGAAAGCCTGACGCAGCAACGCCGCGTGCGGGATGACGGCCTTCGTGGTTGTAAACCGCTTTCAGCAGGGACGAAAATGACGGTACCTGCAGAAGAAGCCCCGGCTAACTACGTGCCAGCAGCCGCGGTAATACGTAGGGGGCAAGCGTTGTCCGGATTCATTGGGCGTAAAGAGCTCGTAGGCGGTTCAGTAAGTCAGGTGTGAAAGCTCCGAGCTCAACTCGGAGAGGCCACCTGATACTGCTGTGACTTGAGTCCAGTAGAGGAGCGTGGAACTCCTGGTGTAGCGGTGGAATGCGCAGATATCAGGAAGAACACCTGCAGCGAAGGCGGCGCTCTGGGCTGGAACTGACGCTGAGGAGCGAAAGCATGGGTAGCAAACAGGATTAGATACCCTGGTAGTCCATGCCGTAAACGTTGGGCACTAGGTGTGGGGAGCCGTCAACGCTCTCTGTGCCGTAGCTAACGCATTAAGTGCCCCGCCTGGGGAGTACGGCCGCAAGGCTAAAACTCAAAGGAATTGACGGGGGCCCGCACAAGCGGCGGAGCATGTTGCTTAATTCGAGGCAACGCGAAGAACCTTACCTGGATTGAACTACGCAGGAAAAGCCACAGAGATGTGGTGTCCTTCGGGGCCTGTGATAGGTGGTGCATGGCTGTCGTCAGCTCGTGTCGTGAGATGTTGGGTTAAGTCCCGCAACGAGCGCAACCCTTATCCTATGTTGCCAGCACGTAATGGTGGGGACTCGTGGGAGACTGCCGGGGTCAACTCGGAGGAAGGTGGGGACGACGTCAAGTCATCATGCCCCTTATGTCCAGGGCTGCAAACATGCTACAATGGCCGGTACAAAGGGCTGCTATACCGCGAGGTGGAGCGAATCCCATAAAGCCGGTCTCAGTTCGGATTGAAGTCTGCAACTCGACTTCATGAAGCTGGAGTCGCTAGTAATCCCGGATCAGCAACGCCGGGGTGAATACGTTCCCGGGCCTTGTACACACCGCCCGTCACACCACGAAAGTTGGCAACACCCGAAGTCAGTGGCCGAACCCTCTGGGACGGAGCTGCCGAAGGTGGGGTTAGCGATTGGGGTGAAGTCGTAACAAGGTAGCCGTACCGGAAGGTGCGGCTGGATCACCTCCTTTCTAAGGAGTCCAATCCATCTGGTTCACGCAACATTCGTTGTGTGCCGGATATGGACACCCAGTTGACGCACTTGCCGGCATCAGGATCAGCAACCCTCCACCGAGCTCTCTGAGCTTGCTTGGTCGGTGCCCCTGGTGCCCGTCCTGTCTTCCGTTGTGAAGGAATGCCCGCCCGCTCCGAGTGAGCGGGCTCGAGCCCTTCACCCCGGCGAGTACTGCTCGTCGGCGCGTCTCTTGAGAATTTCATAGCGAGCACGAGCATCTTTGTAATGCGATACCCAAGCTACAAAGGGCCAACGGTGAATGCCTTGGCGATGAGAACCGATGAAGGACGTGGGAGGCTGCGAAAAGCCACGGGAAGGTGCCGACCAACCGTCGATCCGTGGATATCCGAATGGGGAAACCCCGCACTCGTAATGGGGTGTGACTCCCGCCTGAACACATAGGGCGGGTAGAGGGAACTGGGTGAACTGAAACATCTCAGTAACCCGAGGAAAGAAAAGTAACAACGACTCCGTAAGTAGCGGCGAGCGAACGCGGATGAGCCTAAACCAGACTGGTGTGATAGCCCGACGGCGTTGCCAGTCCGGGGTTGTGGGACTCGATAGGGGAGCGCGTCGGCCCCCCACAGAGTTACAAAGCTGCCAGGTAGTGGAAGTGTCTGGAAAGGCACACCGCAGGGGGTAACAGTCCCGTACACGAAACCTGTGCAGCCTCTGATCGATGATCCCGAGTAACGCCGAATCCGAGAAAGTTGGCGTGAATCAGCGAGGACCACCTCGTAAGGCTAAGTATTCCTCATCGACCGATAGTGAACTAGTACCGTGAGGGAAAGGTGAAAAGTACCCCGGGAGGGGAGTGAAATAGTCCCTGAAACCGTTGGTCTACAAGCAGTCAAAGCATGGCTTCGGCCGTGCGATGGCGTGCCTTTTGAAGAATGAGCCAACGAGTTATGGTATGTGGCGAGGTTAACCCGTGAGGGGAAGCCGGAGCGAAAGCGAGTCTTAATAGGGCGTATAGTCGCATGCTGTAGACCCGAAGCCGGGTGATCTATCCATGGGCAGTGTGAAGCGGGGGTAAGACCCCGTGGAGGCGCGAACCGACCTAGGTTGAAAACTGGGCGGATGACCTGTGGATAGGGGTGAAAGGCCAAGCAAACCCGGTGATAGCTGGTTCTCCGCGAAATGCATTTAGGTGCAGCGTTGCGTGTTCATCCATGGAGGTAGAGCACTGGATGGGTTAGGGGGCCTACAAGCTTACCGACCCCAACCAAACTCCGAATGCCATGGATCCAGAGCGCAGCAGTGAGACCCCGGGGGATGAGCTTCGGGGTCGAGAGGGAAACAGCCCAGATCGTCGGCTAAGGTCCCAAAATCCAGACTAAGTGGTAAACGATGTGAGATTGCGAAGACAGCCAGGAGGTTGGCTTAGAAGCAGCCACCCTTGAAAGAGTGCGTAACAGCTCACTGGTCGAGTGATCTTGCGCGGACAATGTAACGGGGCTCAAGTCTGGTACCGAAGCCACGAGTTCGATCTTTGATCGAGCGGTAGCGGAGCGTCGATCTCGCAGTGAAGCGGCCGGGTGACCTGCCGTGGAGCGTGGTCGAGTGAGAATGTTGGCATGAGTAGCGAAAGAGGGGTGAGAAACCCCTCCGCCGGATGTCCAAGGGTTCCTGGGGAAGGCTATTCCACCCAGGGTGAGTCGGGAGCTAAGGCGAGGCCGAGAGGCGTAGTCGATGCACAACCGGTTGATATTCCGGTACCGCCACATACGCGCCCGTTCCAACTTTAGTTTGCTAAGGGGCTGTGCCGGCCATTGAGCCGTCACGAACCGACCCAGCTTTATGCGGAAAGCCGTAGGGGGACGCAGGAAGGTAGATGAACCCGGGCGATGGTAGACCCGGGGTAAGCGTGTAGGACGAGGACTAGGCAAATCCGGGCCTCATTAAGTCTGAGACGTGATACGGACCCGCTTCAGGGGAAGTCATTGATCCTATGCTGCCTAGAAAATCCTAGCGGCGAGTTTATGTGGCGCCCGTACCCCAAACCAACACAGGTGGACAGGTAGAGAATACCGAGGCGAATGGGATAACAGTGGTTAAGGAACTCGGCAAAATGCCTCCGTAACTTCGGGAGAAGGAGGACCCCATTAGGGTGACGGCACTTGCTGCCCGAGCTCGAAGGGGTGGCACAGAATTGTGGGAAGCGACTGTTTACTAAAAACACAGCAGCGTGCTAAGCCGTAAGGCGCTGTATACGCTGTGACGCCTGCCCGGTGCTGGAAGGTTACGGGGAAGGGTTAGTCTTCGGACGAAGCTCTGAACCTAAGCCCCAGTAAACGGCGGCCGTAACTATAACGGTCCTAAGGTAGCGAAATTCCTTGTCGGGTAAGTTCCGACCTGCACGAATGGCGTAACGACTTCCCAACTGTCTCAACCACTGACCCAGCGAAATTGAAGTACGAGTAAAGATGCTCGTTAGCTGCAGAAGGACGGAAAGACCCCGTGGACCTTTACTGCAACTTGATGTTGGGTTTTGTTATGCGTTGTGTAGGATAGGTGGGAGACGAGGAAGCATTGGCGCTAGCCAGTGTGGAGTCATCCTTGAAATACCACCCTGCGTATGGCGAGGCTCTAACCCAGACCCGTTATCCGGGTCGGGAACAGCGTCAGGTGGGTAGTTTGACTGGGGCGGTCGCCTCCTAAAGAGTAACGGAGGCGCCCAAAGGTTCCCTCAGCCTGGTTGGCAATCAGGCGTCGAGTGCAATGGCAAAAGGGAGCTTGACTGCGACACTGACACGTGGAGCAGGAGCGAAAGCTGGGCATAGTGATCCGGCGGTTGCGTGTGGAAGCGCCGTCGCTCAACGGATAAAAGGTACCCCGGGGATAACAGGCTAATCTTCCCCAAGAGCCCATATCGACGGGAAGGTTTGGCACCTCGATGTCGGCTCATCGCATCCTGGGGCTGAAGCAGGTCCCAAGGGTTGGGCTGTTCGCCCATTAAAGCGGTACGCGAGCTGGGTTTAGAACGTCGTGAGACAGTTCGGTCCCTATCCTCTGCAGCCGGAGGTGAATTGAGGAAAGCTATCCCTAGTACGAGAGGACCGGGATGGACGTAGCTCTCGTGTGCCAGTTGTCCTGCCAAGGGCATGGCTGGTTAGCGACCTACGGACGGGATAACCGCTGAAAGCATCTAAGCGGGAAGCCTCTTCCAAGATGAGTTCACCCACAGGGTTAACCTGGTAAGGCCCGTGGTAGACCACCACGTTGATAGGCCGGAAGTGTAAGCACAGCAATGTGTTCAGCTGACCGGTACTAATCGGCCGAGGGCTTGGGTTTGTATTACAAAAGGTTCGTGCTCGCTATGAAGTCCTCGAGTGGACGTTGGCCCCGGAGTCGGGGCCTCCTGCTCGTCAGTTGACAACAGATTTCGGTGGCCACAGCGGAGGGGTCACACCCGTTCCCATCCCGAACACGGAAGTTAAGCCCTCCAGCGCCGATGGTACTTGGGACGTTCGTCCCTGGGAGAGTAGGACGCCGCCGGATTTCTTGAAGGGGAGGTGCTCACGCACCTCCCCTTCGCCATTTTTGATTTCCGAGGCGTGGTGACGCTCCGTGGTCGGGTCACGTCAGAGCATCTGTCCGGTCGGCATGACGCGGGGGATCTGCTCGATCGCATGGGTTCCCGGTAGCGTGTTCCTTCCGTTGGCGTCCGCCAGTGTTTCCAACTCCATCCCAGAGGTTCCGATGCCCAGCTCAGCCGACGATCGCCCCCGATCGGACAATGACGACGACGATCGGCGTTCTGCCGGGCGGTCCTCTGCGAGCGGTGAGCAGCGACCTGGAGGGCGTCGGTCCGACGGTTCCCCAAGCGGATCTCGCTCCCGTGGTGATGGCCGGCCTTCGAGCCGTTCCGATGGTGCACGTTCAGGCGGCGGCTCCCGAGGGAGCTCCAGCCGCTCTAACACCGATGGGTCGAGCCGCTCCGGCGGCTACCGCTCAGATCGAGGCCGTTCGGACGGAGGCCGCTCAGATGGAGCCCGGTCCAACGGCGGCCGCTCGGGCGGCGGCTACGGGGGATCGTCCACTCGGTCTGGCGGCCGTTCCAGCGGCGGCTACAGCGGATCCTCCAAACGTACTGGTGGACGTTCCGACGGTCGGTCCAGCGACGGCTACCGCTCAGGTGGCGGCCGTTCCAGCGGCGGCTACAGCGGATCCTCCAACCGGGCGAGCGGCGGCGAACGTCGGGAGTGGAGTGACGATCGGTCAACCCGCCCGCGCAGCGGCGCTCGCGACACGCGCCCGATTCCGCCGCCTCCGAGGCGCAAGAGCAACGACGACCGTCCCGCTCCGATGCCGGCCAGAGACGCTGAGGTCTGGATCGATGAAGGGCCGGTCAACCCCCGTGCTCCCAAACAGAGCGCGTCTCGCCGCTTGGGTCGGCCCGTCAAGGTCCATGCGCCGGGTCTGGTCGAGCTCGTGGGTTCCAAGCGCGCTGCTCGTCTAGAGGGTCGGTTGTCGGACGCTGCGACTGCCTACGCTGCTGAGCGGTACCCCGACTCCCGCCGGATTCTGGCGCCGATCGTCGCCGAGGTGCCGGATCTCGCAGAGGGTCGTGAGCTGTACGGCCTGACGTTGTACCGGTTGGGCCGTTGGAAGGACGCTGCCCGCGAGCTCGATGCATTCGTGGATCTGTCGGGCGGGTCGACCGAGCAGCACCCAGTGCTCGCGGACTGTCGCCGTGCACTCGGACAGTACGCGGCGGTTGATGAGCTCTGGGAGGAGCTGCGCTCCACTTCTCCTTCTGGACCGTTGGTCGTCGAAGGCCGAATCGTTGCCGCCGGAGCGCTCGCTGATCAGGGCAGACTTGCCGAGGCGATTGCGCTCCTGGGCAAGGGCTTCCGGATGCCGAAGGACGCGATGGAGCACCATCTGCGGCGTGGGTATGCCTTGGCTGACCTGTACGAGCGTTCCGGCGACGCCCCACAAGCTCGATTGCTGTTCGCTCAGGTCGCCAGGGCGGAGCCGGGCTTCCTCGATGCTGCGGAGCGTGCAGCCGGCTGATCCGACACGAGTCCGATGCCGCCCGGGCTCCGGCGCCGGAGTTCTGGAGCTCTGTCCCGGACCCCGAGGTCGCGGGTCAGCAGTGTGTCCGAGACTGTTCAGCCTGTGGGCCGGACCGTGGTCGTCGGCGCAGCGGGTGCGCCCGTCGCTCCCGCTGTGGTCGTCGTCGGACCCGCTGTGGCTGTGGCCCCCGGCGTGCCGGGGGCGCGGTGAGTCATCCACCAGTCGTGCCAGATGCGGTTCAGTTCGGGTCCAAACCACTCGCCCGAGAGCTGATGGAACGTCTCGGTCTGGAAGTGCGTGCCGTCAGGACGGAGGCTGCGGTCCTGTGACCTGTCACCGAGGTAGCCGGCCAAGTCGATCACTTGGACCGTGTCCGGTCGCGCAGCGGCGACTTCTCTGAGGATCTCGTTGAATCGGTCCATTCGAGCCGGTTGGGTGTGACGTCGAGCCGCATCGGACTTGCCGACGTCGTTCCACGTGCCGAAGTGCGGCCAGGTGACGAGGACGACGAGTGCTCCCTGCGATGAGAGCGCATCGGCGGCGATGATGAACTCGTTGCGGATGAACTCATCCACCTTGGGGTCGCCGATCGCTGACCACTTGGTGGCGTCGGGGAGGAGCGCATCGGGGAGCTCCCAGACGGCGGACGCGAGGACTGCGATGTCGGGGTGGTTCAACGCGACTTGTTGTGCCCACCGTTCGGGCCATGCAGCGCAGTCCGCTTGCTTCTTCAGGACCGTGTCGGGCTTGATCGCGTCGAATCGCGCAACCGGACAACCCAACTTGGCGTCACCGAGGAGCGCTCCAAACGTGCCCGTGTCGGTCGACCACCCTCCGAAACCCATGCCGATGGCCAATGCGGTGGAGTCGCCGAAGACAGCGACCTTGGCGACCGGTGGCGTTGGCACGACCGTGGTCGTGGTGGTGGTCGGGCGCTTGGACTGCTCGCGGGCAAACGCCTCGTAAGAGTTCTTCTGCGACTCGAGGTCCTGAGTCAGCTCTTGGTGGTTCACCGGGAAGGGGATGAAGGCGATCGCCGCGACGAGCGACATGCACACCGCTCCGGCGAGGAGACCCCTTCCGTGGGACGGCCAACGACGGAGCCTGATCGGCTGTTCGATGAAGTGGTAGGACCCGAGGGCGAGGACGATCGTGATGCCGACCGCCACGATGGTCTGCGGCCAGCGGCCGATGTCGGGCCACAGCTGGCGCACCGTCAGGAACATCGGCCAGTGGATCAGGTAGATCCCGTACGAGAGGCCGCCGAACCATCGGAGCACAGACCACGACATGACCGACCGCATCGGTCCCGATGGGAGCGCAGCGGCGATGACGACCGCGCACGTGAGCAGCGCGTAGAACGCGAAGCCGCCCCGATAGAGCCAGCTGGTGGTCTGCGGTAGGGACCACCACCACCACGCCTGCACGACGAGTGCGATGGCACCGGCCCAGATCGCAGCGGAGCGCCACCGAAGGCGGAGCGCGAGCTTTCGTCGGAATGGCTCGTGGGCCAGCAGGACGGCGAGCAGCGACCCGAGAAGGAGCTCGGCAGCGCGGGTGTCGGTGCCGAAGTACACGCGGTCGTCCGACATGGAGAAGACGAACGGTTCGAGGACGGAGAAGATTGCGAGTGTGCCGAGCGTCGCGGCCAGGAGGCCCCTGCGACCGCGTGTCGCGATCCAGATACCGAGCAGCAGGATCGGGAACACCACGTAGAACTGCTCTTCGATCGACAAGCTCCAGAAGTGCAGCACCGGCGACGGAGCGGTGAACAGGTCTGCGTAGGAGTTGCCCTTGATGATGTCATGCCAGTTGGCGACGTCGAACAGCGACGCCAGCACGTTGCCCCGCATTGACGCACGCTGATCCGCTGTCGCGACGAACGGCGTGAACAGCAGCACCACCGCTGCCAGCGTTGCGAGCGCTGCCGGCAGCAGTCGCCGGAACCTTCGCCCCCAGAACGATCGGACCGCGACCGATCCCGTGCGATCCGCCTCGTTCAACAGGAGCGATGTGATGAGGAACCCCGACAGGGTGAAGAACGTCGACACGCCGAGGTAGCCGCCGACCATGTTCTCGAAGCCGGCGTGGAACGCGACGACGACCAGCACGGCGAGCCCGCGCAGACCGTCCAAGCCGGGAAGGTGGCGGATGCCGGTGCGATCGGTGCTGGTGAGACCGACGAAGTCTCTGGTGGCGGGATCGGTGGTGAGCATGGGGGGAGGTGCGTGGCGACGACGTCAGGCGACGAGCGAGCGACGGAACACCGGTGTGGCTCGTTCAGGCGAACGGCCCTCAATTGTCGCGCATCGAGGGCCCCGAAGCGGTGTCATGGAAGCGCCGAGGTCGTCCGTTCTCAGGTGCGGGGCTGGGGGCGGGCACGGGCGAGGAGTTGCGTTCCAGCCGTGACGCGGGTCCGCCACGCCCGAAGGCGTGGCGGACCATATGTCATCCGAATCGAGCGCTCGACGTCAGCGCCGAAGCGAGGTCGATGGTCAGGTGTTGGAGGCGTCGAAGATGCTCTGGATGGAAGCGTCGATCATCTTCGTGTACTCCTCGTCGGACTGCTGAGCCGAGAGGCCTTCGGTGAAGGCGCGGGAGAAGCTGGCGATCACGCCGGGGTTGAGTGCCAGGCGACGGTTCGCTTCGTCGCGGGAGTAGCCACCCGACAAGGCCACGACACGGAGCACCTTGGGATGCTCGACGAGCTCGGTGTAGAAGCCGTCCTCTTCGGGGAGCGTCAGCTTGAGCATGATCTGGCCGTCGACGGAATCGAGCTCCGCGAGGATCCGAGCCTTCAAGAGCTGCTCGGCCGCTGCCTTGGAAGTGCTGTTGATGTCGACCTCGGGCTCGATGATCGGGACAAGGCCAGCAGAGAGGATCTGCTTGCCGACCTCGAACTGCTGAGCGACGTTGGCGGTCACGCCCGCCTCGTCGGCGACCTTGATCACCGAGCGCATCTTCGTGCCGAACACGCCCTTTGCCTTGGCCCGCTCGAGGAGCGCATCGAGACCGGGGTTCGGCTTCATGAGCTGCACGCCGTCGACCTCGTCCTCGAGGCCCTTGTCGATCTTCAGGAACGGGACGACGCCCTTGTCCTGCCATAGGAACTCGGCGGTGCCCTTGCCCTCGATCTCGCGGTCCATCGTCTGCTCGAAGAGAATCGCCCCGACGATGCGTTCGCCGTTGAACGCCGAGTTCGTGATGATTCGGGACCGCATCTGGTGGATCAGATCGAACATCTCGTCATCGCCGGAGTACTCCGACTCGTCGATGCCGTAGAGCTTGAGCGCCTTGGGCGTCGAGCCGCCGCTCTGGTCCAGTGCGGCGATGAAGCCGGGATCGCTCTTGATCTTGTTGAGCTGCTGCTCGTCCACGAAATGGTCCTCCTGGTGGTTCGACTGGTGGCCTGTACGCGCTGAACGAATGCTCGCTCCGCGGCCGGTCCGTCCACAGGTTCGCACAGGGCCCGACGAGGGGCCAGAACGGCATCGGCCCCGTCCGGCTGTCCGATGTCTCGTCACCCGTCATCGGAGCCGCAAGTCGGTGAGGTGCACGAAGCGTTTGCTGCCAGACTCCGAGCCATGGCGTTGTGGGCGATCGATCTTGACGGCGTGGTGTGGCGGGGGAGTGAGCCGATCCCCGGTTCGGTCGATGCAATCCGATTGCTGTTCGATCGGGGTGACCGAGTCGTGTTCTGCACGAACCACGCGATGTCGCCGGCGTCGAAGCAGCAGCACCTGAGGGCGATCGGGGTGCCGGACTGTCCAGTCGTCACCTCCGCAGACGCCGTGGTTGGTGCGTGCGCAGGCGCAACGTCGGTGCTCGTGCTCGGGGATCCGACCCTGGTCGACTACCTCGTCGAGTGCGGCGTTGCCGCTACCGGCGTGCACGAACTGCCTGACGGGTCGCCCGTACCGCCGGTCGAGGTCGTGGTGGTCGGTGCGATGCCGGACTGGGACCGTTCCCGCATCGGCATGACGGCAGACGCGGTTCGGGCAGGTGCTCGCTTCCTCGCCACCAACGATGACGCCACGTTCCCGGTCATCGGTCCCGCCGGGCCCCGCCTGCTGCCGGGCAACGGTGCGCTCGTCGCGGCGGTCGCCGCTGCCGGAGGACGGACCCCACTTGTGACCGGCAAGCCGCATCAGCCCATGGCGGACGTGCTCGTCGATCGGTACGGACCCGTTGACGTCGTCGTGGGCGACAAGCCCGAAACCGATGGGTTCCTCGCTGTCGTGTTGGGAGCCCGGTACGGGCTGGTGCTGAGCGGGGTCACCGCAGCGGCGGACCTCCCGGTCGAGCCGACTCCGTGGATGGTCGGCGCTGACCTCGCTGAACTGGTCCAGCGCTCGGTGTGATTCCCGCGGGGTGCGGTGGTTCGCGTGCGTGGTGGACTGCGGAGCGGTCGGTTTCGCACACGGTCGGCGGGTCGCGGTGGTTCGCGTGCGTGGTGGACTGCGGAGCGGTCGGTTTCGCACGCGAACGGCGGGTTGTGGGGGTTCAACAACGCCGGCCGGCGATCGTCGGGCCCTATCCTCCTGCGGTGCGCCGACGTCTGGATGCCGACATGGTTCGCCGAGGCCTCGCCCCTTCGCTGTCCGCAGCGACACTCCTGATCGCGGAGGCGCGGGTGCTCGTGTCGGGCACCGTCGCTGACAAGCCGACCCGCATGGTCGACGCCGGCGAGCCCGTCGTCGTGTCCGGACCACCGCCTCGATTCGTCGGCAGGGGCGGCGAGAAGCTCGCCGGAGCGCTCAACGGCTTCGGGCTCGATCCCACGGGGCTTCGTGTCCTCGACGCTGGCGCCTCGACGGGTGGGTTCACCGACTGCCTGCTCCAGCACGGTGCGCTGAGCGTCACTGCGCTCGACGTCGGTCACGGCCAGTTGCATGAGCGACTTCGCGCTGACCAGCGCGTCGAGGTCGTGGAGCGCACGAACCTCCGACACGTCGACCCTGACGCCAGGGAGCCCTATGGCGCAGTCGTCTCGGACCTCTCCTTCATCTCGTTGCGCACGGTGATGGGCATCCTGGTCCGTTCGACAGCGGAGGGTGGTTGGTTGGTGTTGCTCGTGAAGCCGCAGTTCGAGGCGGCCCGTCAGGAGGTCTCGCGTGGTCGGGGTGTGATCATCGACCCGGTGGTGTGGCGCCGAGCGATCAGCGATGTCGTGGGGGCCGCGCACGACGCGGGAGCGAGCACAATGGGGTTGATGGTCTCCCCGCTGCACGGCGCCGACGGCAATACGGAGTTCCTGTTGCACCTGCGCCGAGACGTGCCCGCTGCCCAGGGCGTCCACCCCGCCGATGACGGCGACCGTGTCGCAGGCCTCGACGAGGCTGGCGGTGGCTTCCAGCGGGCTCAGAGCGGAGATGCACCCGTCATCGAGGAGATGATCGGTTCCGCGTTGCGCGTCGCCTGCGAGCGTGCAGGGATCGCCGGCGACACCTTGTCCGACGATGCACGCCCGGACGTCGCGGCGTCGGCTCAGCAACCGACCTCAACCCAGGAGCATCCGACGTGAGCACGTTCGGCTTCGTTCTGCACCGTGAACGTGCGGGTGAGCTCGCGCGGAACACCATTGACTGGCTCCTCGAACGTGGACACGAGGTGCGACTCGAGGCTGACGACGCGGCGCTCGTGGGCAGTCCCGAACTGGCCGTCGGGCCAGGGGAGCTGTGCCAGGAGACCGATCTGATCCTGAGCTTGGGCGGCGACGGCACGATGCTGCGGGCGGTGGAGCTCGCTGCAGCCGACGACGTCCCGGTGCTCGGTGTGAACCTGGGACAGCTCGGCTACCTCACCGAGGTCGAGCCCAGCGGTGTCCGCATGGCGCTCAAGCGGTTCCTCGCGGGTTCGTACACGATCGAGGAACGGATGCGCCTCGACGCCGTCGTGACCGACGCGGACGGCGAGCGCCGATCCAGCGCCCTCAACGAGGTCGTGGTCGAGAAGTCCGAGATGGGCCATACCGTTCGCCTCGACGTCAGCCTCGACGGGCGTCCGTTCAGCTCGTACGTGGCCGATGGCCTGATCCTCGCGACTCCGACAGGCTCGACGGCCTACGCGTTCTCGGTTCGTGGTCCGATCGTCGATCCACGGCATCGGGCGGTGCTGATGGCACCGGTGGCAGCCCACATGTTGTTCGATCGCTCGATCGTGTTGCGACCCGACTGCGACGTGCGTGTCGCTGTCGGTGGCGAGCGGCCGGCAGGTGTGTCGGTCGATGGGCGGTCGTTCGCTCGGCTGATGCCCGGGTCGTCAGTGCGCTGCACGGCAAGCGAGCGTCCAGCGCGCCTGGTCGCCTTCGGGGAGCGTGACTTCCACGCTGTGTTGCGAGAGAAGTTCCAACTGGGCGAACGCTGAGTCGCCGGCCCGGCGGCTTCACCTCGCCCGCAGCCAGACTCCCGGTTCTGAGGTGAAATACGGGTTACGCGGCTTGTGGGGCGGTGATTGTGTAGCCGGCGGATTGGAGTTCGGTGATGGCTCGTTGGTGGCGGCGTTCGGGTTGCTGGTAGCGGTCGTAGTGTTCTTCGCCTAAGTCGTTGTAGACCTCGCCGGTAGCGAGCATGTGCCACACAGCGCAGATCATGGAGTGTGCAACAGCGACGGTGGCTCGTTGGTGTCCTCGACGGCGGGCCACGCGACGGTAGCGGGCAGCGAAGAACGTGTTTTTGGCTCGCGATGCCGATTTGGCGGCCTCGATCATCGAGGTACGCAGGTGACGTCCCCCTTTGCGGGTGCCGACCGGCTTGTGCTTGCCGGCTGACTCACGGGACCCAGGTGCGAGCCCCGCCCATGCTGCGAGATGCCCGGCGGTCGGGAACCGGGTCATGTCGGTGCCGATCTCAGCAACGATGGTCTGAGCGGTGAGGGTGCTGACACCAGGGATCGTTTCCAGCAACGTGACCGCGGCGTCAAAAGGGCGGGTGGCCTCGACGATCTCGGTGTTGAGGGACTCGATCTGCTCATCGAGGAACTTGATGTGCGCCAGGATCCGACCAGCGACGACCGAGTGATGCGGCCGCCAGTTCCCCTCGAGCGCCTCGACGAGCTCAGGGATCTTCGAACGCATCCGCCCTTTCGCGAGCTCAGCGAGCTTGGCGGGGTCGCGTTCACCAGCGATGAGTGCTTCGACCATGGCCGCAGAGGACTTCGACCACACCCGCGACGCGACCGAAGTCAGCTTCACGCCCGCGTCCTGCAACACCTTCTCGAGACGTTGGATCTCTTGACCCCGAGCTTTGATCTGAGTTTTGCGGTATCGGGTCAGGTCCCGCACCGAACGAACCTCCGGGGGCGGTATGAAGCTCGGACGCACCATCCCGTGCGCCGCGACATCAGCAAGCCACTCCGCGTCGGCCATGTCGGTCTTGCGGCCCGGCACGTTCTTGACGTGCTGTGCGTTCACGACCCACACCTCACCAAAGAGACCTTCCATCGGATAGAAGACCGACTTCCAGTAGTCCCCGGTGGCTTCCATCACCACCAACTCGATCTCGTGGCCCGCGAGCCAGTCGCGTAACGAACGCAACCCTGTCGCGGTCGTCGAGAACGTCTGCTTGTCAACGGTGAGCTGCTGCTCAGCCCACAACTGGCAACACACCACAGCGGTGTCGCGGTGCACGTCGATGCCCGCAACACGATCTCTTACCCGACGCATCGTTGACCTCCTGGTCGTTGTCGAACGCCATCGGAGGAGGACCGGAATGGAAACGAATCTGAGGTACGTGCTCGAAGCAACAAGCCTCGGTTCCTGCGGGTCCCGCACCAGACTGTTGACGGGCTCAAAGCACCAAGAACGGACGGAGACCGCACCCCGACGACCCCACCAGCATTTCATCCACCCCGATGCGGCGCAGCAGCATCACGACTGTTGCGCAGAACCGCAGAGTTCTCCGCGCTACTGCGCAACAGAACCGGGGTGGCAACAGAACCGAGGTGGGTTGGGCCGGTTGGGTCAGTGTGTCGTGGAGTCGCCGGCCGAGACCGGCACCTTGTCGAAGTTGGGGCTCGTCGGCGTGACGTAGACGACGCCGGCGCCCGACTCGAGGTGGTAGGGCGGCAGACCGTGCTCGACCACGTCGATGCCTTCGAGCTCTTCATCCCTGCTGAGTCGCAGGTTCCAAGAGCCGGGCAGCAGCCGCAGCGCCTTCATCATGGCGAAGGCGATGCCGCCGACGACCACCAGGCAGGTCAGGCTGCCGATCACCTGGGCGATCAGCTGTCCAGCACCACCGCCGTAGAACAGGCCCGTGATGGGCGCCGAGTTGTCGGCGCCCTCGGGGGTCGGCAGGCCATAGTCGCCGGAGGCGAAGAGCCCGACTGCCACCGTGCCGAAGACGCCGCACAGCATGTGGACCGGCACGGCGCCGACGGGGTCGTCGATGCGGAGGTGTTCGAGCAGGTCGACGCCGAGCGGCACGATGATGCCAGCGATGGCACCGATGAGGACGGCCCCGGTCGGGCTGACCCAGTAGCAGGGTGCGGTGATGGCGACGAGTCCGCCGAGGAAGCCGTTGAGCGACATCCCCAGGTCCCACTTCTTCGAACGGGGGTAGACGAAGAACACGGCGACCATGCCGCCGGCGCACGCCGCGAGGGTGGTGTTGGCGGCCACTCGGCCGATGCCCTCCCAGTCCATGGCGGACAGGGTGGAACCGGGGTTGAAGCCGTACCAGCCGAACCACAGGATGACGGCACCGATCGACGCCATCACCAGGTCGTGGGGTGGGAACAGCCCGCCGCCGTCACGGGCGAATCGTCGTCCGAGTCGAGGGCCGAGGCAGACGGCGCCAGCGAGCGCGATCACGCCGCCGACGGTGTGCACGACGGTCGAGCCGGCGAAGTCTCGGAAGACGATGCCGTCGGGAACCAGTCCGTGAAACCAACCCATCGTGTTGGCGAGCCAACCGCCCGGACCCCAGACCCAGTGCCCGAAGATCGGGTAGATCAGGCCCGACACCGCCGTCGAGTAGAGGATGTCGCCCTTGAAGCTGGTGCGACCCACCATCGCGCCCGACGTGATCGTCGACGCCGCGTCGGCGAAGGCCAACTGGAAGACGAAGAACGCGAGGAAGGCGATGCCGGTGGTCCCGTAGCCGGGCGTTGCGCCGGACAGGAAGAAGAACTGGTGGCCGATGAGACCGTTGCCTTCGCCGAACATGAAGGCGAACCCGACGGCCCAGAACAGCAGGCCGCACAGGCAGGTGTCGAAGATGCACTCCATGAGGACGTTGACCGCTTCACGGGATCGGGCGACGCCGGCCTCGAGGGCCATGAAGCCCGCCTGCATGAAGAACACGAGGAAGGCGGTGATCATGACCCACATGGTGTTGATGGGGTTGATGATGTCGCCGGCCTTCACCGCGGTCTGGCTGATGGCGCTGGCGCCTGCCTCCGCTCCGAAGATCGACGCCGCCGCTTTGATGATGCCCAGTAGAGCGACGACGCCGAGCAGCTTGCCGGCGAGGATCACTCCGAACATCTTGCGGGTGTCTGGTTCCTTGAACTGTTGCAGCCTTGGTCGCTTCATGTGAAGGAACCTAGGAAGTCGACATTGCCTCAGCGTTAGCCGGCGATGAAGGCCACGATTCGATGCTGTTTCGGCAACGTTTCGACCGGCCCGGTGGCGCGTGGGTCTGGTCGGTGCCAGCGAGTTGGTTGCCCCGGCTGTTGGGGGTCGAGACCGATCGTCAGTCGGTCTGCACGAGCCGGTAGCCGACACCGGTCTCGGTGGCGATCTCCAACTTGGCGGCCGGACCCAGCTTTCGGCGCAGGTTCGTCACGTGCACCCGTAGCGATTCGGTCGTGCCGCCGCCGCTCGGCCACAGGTCCGCCATGATCGTGTCATGGGTGACGACCCGATCGGCCCGCTCCACGAGCAGTATCGCGAGCCGGTATTCCTTCTGGGTCAGGTGCACGCGTTCGCCGTCGACTTGAACGGTGCGTGCATCGAGGTCGATGGTGACCTCACCGGCGGAGATCTGCCCGTCGCTCTCGGGTCGACTCGTCCGGTTCCGTCGGGCAACCCGGATCCGGGCCATCAGCTCGGGCATGGAGAACGGCTTGGTGACGTAGTCATCTGCGCCGAGGTCGAGCGTCTGGACCTTTCGGTGCTCGTCACCGTCCGCGGTGACGACGATGAGTGGCACGCCGGAGCGCTCGCGGACCGACCGGCAGACGTCGACGCCGTCCATGTCGGGTAGTCCCAGATCCAACAGCACGACGTCCGGCTCGGAGCCGGAGACCGCTCGAAGCGCCGCCTCACCTGACCGCGTCACGATCACCGTGTGGCCCCGGGCGCCCAACGCAGTGGTGAGCACCTCGGCGACTGACGGGTCGTCCTCGACGACGAGGATCGTGAGCAGTTCCTCTGTGCCGTGTGCAGCGTCAGCGTCGCGGGAGGCTGACGGCGAACCTTGCTCCACCACCTGGTCGTTCATCGACGGAGATCGTACCGCCGTGGCGCTCGACGATGGCTCGGCTGATCGCCAGGCCGACTCCGCTGGAGCCGGCGAGCGCTCCGGACCGGAAGGGTTGGAAGATCAGCTCGGACTCCTCTGGGCTCACGCCGGGACCTCGGTCGGCGACCTCGAAGTGCACAGACGTGTCATCGCACGACGTCGTGACGGTCACCGGCGTGCCGTCCAGGCTGTGGCGCACCGCGTTGTCGAGAAGGTTCGACACCACCTGTTCGATCTGCGTCTCGTCGGCGTCGATCGTGGGCAACTCGCCGGAGCACAGTTCGACGCTCACGCCGCCGGGCAACAGCCGGAACCGGTCGACGGTCCGGCGCAAGAGCGGCGTCAGGTCGAGGGGTTCCTTCCTGGGCTCCATCGCTCCGGACTCGATCCGGTTCAGCTCGAGCAGGTTGGCCACCAGGCGGTCCAGTCGGTCGGCCTCCAGGTCGATGAGGCGCAGGAATCGGGCCTGCACCGCCGGTTCGTGCTCGACGTCGTCGAGCAGCTCCGTCGACGCCGCCCGGATGGTGGCCAGCGGCGTGCGCAGGTCGTGGGAGACCGAGCGCAGCAGGAGCGTGCGCTGACGATCCGCTTCGGCGAGTGCGTCGATGCGGGTGGAGACCAGGGTCGACACCACGACCGCGACCAGGAAGAAGACGATGAACGCAACGATGTCGCCGGCCACCGCGAACCGGAGCACTGCGCCGATCGGTGGCAGCGACATCGAGAATGCGAGGGTCGCGGCAGCGGCGGTGATGTAGCCGGGGACGCGGCCGCCCTTGGCGGAAGCGCCGACCACCGGCACGACGAGGAGCAGTGCCTTGATGGCCCGCTCAAGATCGTCCTGGAACGGTATGAGCACCGCCATGATCGCCAGCACCAGCCCGACCGTGACGATGGTCACCACGATCGGGGAGGAACCTCCGGGCGCCACCCGTTGCTGTGTCCACGCGGGTCGCTCGGCCATCCGGACAGGGTGCCACGCTCGCAAGCGAGCTCGGCGAACTGGGGTGCTTGTAGGAGGGAGAGCTGCGAATCGACTGCGCCTACATGGTCTCCGCGAAGGTGACGGCGCCCTCGCCTCGGATCACGTTCTTGAGCAGCTTCCCGGACGCGTTGCGCGGCAGCTTGCCGTCCCAGCGCTGCACGTAGGTGGGCACCTTGAACCCGGCGAGCGTGCCGGCGACCCAGTCGCGCACCTCGGCGTCGGAGATCTCGCAACCCGGAGCGACCTCGATGACCGCCTTGACCTCCTCGCCGAGGGCCGGATGCGCCACGCCGATCACCGCCGCGTCGGCGATGGCGGGGTGCTCGACCAGTCGGTTCTCGATCTCGACGCAGTAGACGTTCTCCCCACCTCGGATCAACATGTCCTTCGCCCTGTCGGTGATGTAGAGGTAGCCGTCGTCGTCGAGGTGGCCGACGTCGCCGGTGTGGAGCCAGCCGTCGATCACCGTGTTCGCGGTGGCCTCGGGCTTGTTCCAGTATCCCGCCATCACCAGCGGTCCACGGATGAGCACCTCGCCCGTCTGGCCCGCGCTCAGGTGCGTCCCATCGGGTGACGAGATCGCGATCTCGGTGTTGGGCATGGGCTGGCCGACCGACTCGGGCTTGAGGAGCGCGTCCGCGCCGGACAGAGCGGTGGCCGTCGCGCTCGACTCCGTCAGGCCATACGCGTTGGTGGTGGCTGTCACGTTCGGGAACGTCTCCCGGACACGACGTTGGAGCTCGTCAGCAGACGGTGAGCCGCCGAAGCTGACCGACGTGATCGACCGAAGGTCCCAGTCGTGGCGATCGGGGTGTTCGCAGCAGCGCCAGATCATGGTGGGCACCGTCGCCCAGATCATGATGCGCTCGCGTTCGATGGCGTCGAACGCCGCTTCCGGGGTGAAGCGACCGGGGAGCATCACCATGCGCAGGCCGGCCATCATCCCGACGACGAGTCCCGAGTGGCACCCCGACACGTGGAACAGCGGCGAGCTCAGCAGCGCGACGGGTTGGCCGGTGCCGTCGGTCGGCGGTGAGACGCCGTCAGGGCTCCCTGTACCGGTTGTACCCGCTGGGCTGGCTGGGCTCGCCGCCGCGTTCGCCATCGCTCCTGCGGTCAGCAGGAACACCGTGTTCTGCAGGTTGGCGATCATGTTGCGGTGCGAGGAGATGGCGCCTTTAGGTCGTCCAGTCGTTCCCGACGTGTAGAAGATGACCGCCGGATCGCTCTCGTGGAGCGGGTTGGTCGGCAGGTCGTCGGTGGGCTCGGTGAGCAGCTCGTCGAAGCGGTGCAGCTTGGAGCTGACCGTTCCGTCGTCGGCGGAGAACTCGCTGGGGTCCGCGTCGATCAGGAACACGTGCTCGAGCGAGTCGATGCGGTTGATCTCCGCAGCGATCCGCTCGAAGCGTCGCCGGTCAGCGACGAGGACCCGGGCGCCCGAGTCCTCGAGGCCGTAGACGATCTCATCGGTGATCCACCATCCGTTGAGCCCGACGAGCACCGCGCCGATGTCGACGGTGCCCCAGAACGTCAGGCACCACTCCGGGTTGTTCGCGCTGAGCACCGCCACCCGATCGCCGTGGCCGACGCCGAACTGCTCCAGGCGACGGCTGACCGAGTTGGCATCTCGCAGGAAGTCGCTGAAGGTGATCCGGTCTTCGCCGTGGACGATGAACACCTTGTCGCCGTGCGCGGCCCCGAACCCGGCGACCACCCGCAGGTCGTTGAAGCGGTCCTTGTAGACCAGCATCGGCTCGGGGTCTGGTGCCGCGGTCCCGTCCGTCACGACCTCCCGGACGACCTCGAACGGGCCTCCCGGGCCGGTGAGCTGGGCGCGGATGTCCTGGACCGTCGGCATGTGTCCCCCTGGTTCGGCGCGTCGAGCGCAGCCCGTTGCGGTGGGCCGCGCGAGCCGTCCCCCGACGGCCGCGCCCGCCCGTCGTCGGGCGGTGTGGCAGGAGTCTCGCGCTCAGCTGGTCGCGGTGTCGGCGATCTGGCCGTCGTCTGGTCGAGCGCCCAGGCGCCAGCGGATCAGCAGCGGGGCCGCCACGGTCGTGGCGAGCACCACCAGGACGACTGCTGCGTAGCGGTCGTCGTCGAGCACTGCAGCGCTCAACCCAGCAGCGGCGAAGGCAAGACCGACCTCGCCGCGCGGGACCATGCCGATGCCGACGAGGAGCCGGTCGATCCGCTCCTGCTCCACCCGACCGCCGGCGCCGAAACCGGCGACCAACTTGCCGCCCACCCCGATGGTGAACAGCACTCCGGCGAGGGCCAACACGGTGCCGCTCGCGAGGGCGCTCAGGTCGACGTCGATCCCGACGGTCACGAAGAACACGGGAACCAGGAACGCTGCGAGCGGTGCGGTGCCTCGGCTGACGGGCTCGGCGACGTCGGTGCGGGCGACGAGCATGCCGGCGACCAGCGCCCCGATCAGCGGCGCCAGCTCGGCGCGGGCGGCACCCTCAGCGAGGACCAGCATCAACACCAGGGCGGACACGTTCGATGCCGAGGTGCCGGGAATGTGACGTCGGATCCAGGAGAACAACGGCGGCACGACCCGGATGCCGACCCCGAACGCCACGACCAGGAACCCGACGGAAAACACGAGCGACTTCGCCACCTCGACCACGCTGATGGTGCCTGTGCTGGCGAGCTTGACGACCACGCTCAACACGACGAGCCCCAACACGTCGTCTGCGACCGCGGCGCCGAGCACCACTCGCGACTCGATCCGGTCGAGCGCGCCCAAGTCCCCGAAGGTGCGAGCGGTGATGCCCACCGAGGTCGCGACCAGGGTGGCGCCCAGGAACAGCGCAGCGGTGCCGTCGACGCCGAGCGCGAGGGCTCCTGCGTAGCCGGCAGCAAACGGCACGACCACGCCGATCACGGCGACCCGCACCGCCGGGGTGCCGACGGCTCGCAGCTCCTCGGTCTCGAGCCCCAGGCCCACCTGGAACAGCAAGAGGAGGACGCCGAGCTCGGCCAGGAACGTGAGCGTGTGCGACGGATCGACCAGGCCGAGTGCCGTCGGTCCGAGTGCCAGGCCGACGACGATCTCGCCGACGACCGCCGGGATGCGGACGGCCTCGGCCACGCGTCCGGCGGCGAGCGCAGCGACGAGGACGATGGCGAGGTCGATCAGTTCCATGATGGGGACGTCCGCTCCTGTCGCGCTTGCCGCTCGGTCGGCCGCGTCTTGGGCGGTGATCGCAGAGCGCTCCGACCGGGCCCGAGCACGCTGTCCGGTGACCTTGGTGCGACGGCGCGGTGACTCGACACGGAACCCCAGTCGCCGTCGAGTCGGATCAGACGATTCGTTCGATCACGAAGTCGATGCAGCGGGTGAGCTGGGCGATGTCCTCAGGGTCGATCGCGGGGAACAGCGCGACCCGCAGCTGGTTGCGGCCGAGCTTGCGGTACGGCTCGGTGTCGAGGATGCCGTTGTCGCGCAGGACCGCGGCGACCGTGGTCGCGTCGACGGTGTCGTCGAAGTCGATGGTGGCGACCACGTGGGAGCGCGCCGCTGGGTCGGTGACGAACGGCGTCGCGTGGCTGTGGGCGTCGGCCCAGTCGTAGATCGTGGCGGCGGAGCGGTCGCACCGGCCCGCCGCGAACTCCAGGCCGCCGTTCTCCAGGATCCACATGACCTGCTCGGTGGCCAGGAACAGCGTGGCGAGCGCAGGGGTGTTGTAGGTCTGGTCCTTGCGGGAGTTGTCGAGGGCGATGCCCAGGTCGAAGAACGCCGGCACCCAGCGGTCCGAAGCGGCAATGCGTTCGATGCGCTCGATCGCTGCTGGCGACACCGACGCGAGCCACAGCCCACCGTCAGCAGCGAGGCACTTCTGGGGGGCGAAGTAGTAGACGTCGGTCTGGGATGCGTCGAAGCGCAGGCCGCCGGCTGCGGAGGTGGCATCGACGAGCACGAGTGCGTCGCCCTGGGTGCCCGTCGGTCGCTCGATCGGCATCGCGACGCCGGTCGAGGTCTCGTTGTGGGTCAGGCAGTAGGCATCGATGCCATCCATGGGGACCGGCATCGGATGGTGGCCCGGATCGGTGCGGATGACTTCGGGCTCGCCGAGGTGCGGTGCCGCAGCGGCGGCCTTGGCGAACTTGGAGCTGAACTCGCCGAAGTCGAGGTGCTGGCTGCGCTGGTCGATGAGGCCGAACGTGGCGGCGTCCCAGAACGCGGTGGTACCGCCGTTGCCGAGGATGACCTCGTAGCCGTCGGGCAGCGAGAAGAGCTCGGCGAGGCCGTTGCGCAGCTCGGAGACCTTGAACCGGACCATCGCCTGGCGGTGGCTGGTGCCGAGGAAGTGCCCGGCGGAGCCCGCCAGCATGTCGACCGCGTCGGCTCGGACCTTCGATGGGCCGCAGCCGAACCGGCCGTCGGCGGGAAGGATGTCGTCGGGGAGGTCGATGTCGGGGGTGCTCACGGGTGACAGTCTGCCCCGCGTCGTCCCCCGACCCCGCACCATCCCCGTTCTGTTGCGCAGAAGCGCGGAGAACCCCGCGCTTCTGCGCAACAGAACGGGTCGAGGCGACCGGGGAGCGGTCCCCGGTAGACCCGAGGGCGTCAAGGCCCGATGCTCATCGCATGGCTGATGGAACTGCTTCGCGCCGCTCGACAACGGACGCGACCTCGATGTTGACGATGTCGGGTGGGTCGTCGATGTCGGATGGGTCGTCGACTGGGAGGACCCGGGCGGGGGCCATCGCAGTCCTCGATCCGGTCGACCTGCTGGCCGTTCGACAGCACGGTGTCGTGTCGCGGTGGCAGATGCGTGCGCTCGGGCTGTCGTCCGCGGCGGTTCGGTCCCGGGCCGACGCTCGCGTGTGGACCACGGTCACCGACGAGGTGCTGGTCCGGGTCGGGTCGCATCCCGGCCCGGCGCAACGGGCCATGGCCGCCGTGCTCGATGCAGGACCTGGCGCGGTGTTGTCGTTCCAGTCGGGCGCGGCGTGGTACCGCGTCGCCGGCGCGCAGATGTCGACCGTGCACACGCTGTCGACGGTGCACTCCCGTCGCCGTTCGGTGCTGTCGGACGTGCACATCGTGCGGGTGGTGCCGGCACCGCGGGTCACCGTCCTCGACGGAATCCCGATCGCCCGTCCGGAGCTGATCGCGCTCCACTTGTTCGCGTCCGAGCCGCCTGCACGCGCAGAGCGCTGGGTCGAGCGGATGTGGAGCATGCGGCTGTTGAGCGGTGCGTCGATCGCCAGGTTCCTGTCGGCGATGGGCAGGCGTGGACGCAACGGCACCGCCGGACTTCGCAGGTACCTCGACGCGCGGCCGGCGGACTACACGCCGTCCGCGACGGGACTGGAGCTGCGCGCCAGGGATGTGCTGCTGCTGGCCGGGTTCGACGTGCGCGCACAGGTGAGCTCCGGCGGCGACGTGTGGACCGGTCGAGTCGACCTGCGCGATGCCGCGCACCCGGTGATCCTGGAGGTGCAGAGCGCGATGTACCACGACGCGCTCGTGGACCGAGAAGCAGACGCTAAGCGCCTGGCGCAGCTTCGGGCGGACGGGTTCGTCGTCGTCGAGGTCACCGACACGATCGTCTTCCACGACACCGACGAGCTCGTCCGCCGGTACCGCGAGGGCGTGAAGGAGGCCGAACGCCGAAGCGGACTCCGGCTCGTCCCACCAACCTGTTCTGTTGCGCAGAACCGCGGAGAACCCCGCGGTTCTGCGCAACAGAACGGGGGTGGTGGTGGAATCGGGGCGGGCGGTCAGGTCCGTGCCGGGTAGCGTTCAGGCCATGAGCGCCCCTTCCACTCCGGGTCGGATCTCCCGACGTGTCGCCGGCATCGCCCCGTCCGCCACCTTGGCCGTCGACGCCAAGGCCAAGGCCATGAAGGCTGCCGGCGAACCCGTCATCGGCTTCGGCGCTGGCGAACCCGACTTCGCCACGCCCGAGCCCATCGTTGCCGCCGCTGTCGCCGCGTGCGCGGACGTACGCAACCACCGGTACACCCCGGCGCCCGGTCTGCCCGAGCTGCGGGAGGCGATCGCTGCGAAGACGCTGCGCGACTCGGGCGTGGTGATCGACGCGTCGCAGGTCGTCGTCACCAATGGCGGAAAGTCGGCGGTGTACGAATCCATCCTCGCTGTCGTCGACGATGGCGACGAAGTGCTGCTGCCGGCGCCGTACTGGACCACCTACCCCGAGCCGATCCGACTTGCGGGCGGGGTGCCGGTGGTACTGCCCACCACCGAAGCGACGGGCTTTCGCGTGACCGTCGATCAACTCGAAGCGGCCCGCACCGAACGCACCAAGGCCCTGATCTTCGTCTCGCCGTCGAACCCGACCGGAGCCGTGTACTCCCGTGACGAGATCAAGGCGATCGGGACCTGGGCACTGGAGCACGGTGTGCTCGTCATCACCGATGAGATCTACGAGCACCTCGTCTACGGCGAGGCTGAGTTCCACTCGATCCTCGCGGTCGTCCCCGAGTTGGCGGACCAGACCATCATCCTGAACGGCGTCGCCAAGACATACGCCATGACCGGGTGGCGCGTCGGCTGGCTCGTCGCACCATCCGACGTGGTCAAGGCCGTGTCCAACCTCCAGAGCCACCTGTGCTCGAACGTGGCGAACGTGTCGCAGATGGCGGCACTTGCTGCGGTGAGCGGTGACCTGTCGGCCGTGGCGATGATGCGCGACACGTTCGATCGCCGTCGCAGGGTGATGCACGCGATGCTCAACGACATCGATGGCGTGACCTGCCCGGAGCCCGAAGGCGCCTTCTACGCCTTCCCGAACCTCACGGGGCTGCTCGGCCGGAACCTCGACGGCGCCACTGCTGCGACCACCGTGGAGCTCGCCGACATCATCTTGGACAAGGCGAAGGTCGCCTTCGTCCCCGGAGAGGCGTTCGACGCACCCGGCTATGGGCGCTTCTCGTTCGCGCTCAGCGACATGGATCTCGAAGAGGGCATCGCCCGCATCCAGAAGCTGGTGCAGGGCTAGGGCCGGCTCGAAAGCGGTCGGCGAGTCGGGCCGGACCCGCTTGACGACGAGCCGGCCCGAGCAGATCCAATCTGCTCGGGCAGCGGTGCACGAGCACCATCGATGTGACAGATTTTCGGACGACGGGAGGGGCCGAAGTTCATGGACGCGAACGAAGTGGCACCGCCAGGTCCGACGACACGTCCCTACGGATCGTGGCCGTCGGACCTGACGCCCGAGGTCGCCGCCGGAGGTGCGGTTCGGGTGTCGTCGGTCGGCCTCGCCCACAGCGCCGACGGATCGGTGATCATCCGTTGGAGCGAGCAGCGCCCCGATCTGGCGGGCCGCATCGTCGTGTGCCGCTCCGTCGTGCCGGCCGGCGACGAACCAGCGCCCGAGGGCGTGATCGAGGGCCCGCCCGAGATGTCCGCTCGTAGCGGGGTCAACGAGTACGGCGGTGGTTCGTGGTGGGCCGACGACGACCGGCTGTTCTGGACCGACGGGCTGACCGGCGGAATCGTGCGCTGCGACACCGTTGGCGGACCGGCAATCCCCGTCACCGACAGGCCGCCGACCACACGTGGGTGGCGTCACGCGGCAGGCGTGCTCACGCCGCCTGGTGACGCCGGGCCTGACGGAGCGAACGGCGGCACGTCGCGACGTTGGATCATCTGTGAGCGCGAGGTCCACCCCGGTGCCGACATCGCCGATTCGGGTGCCGACGGCACCGCGAACATGGCAGGGACCAGGGTTCGGGCGCTCACCGAGGCGGCCAACGAGCTGGCGGTCGTGGCACTCGACCTCGACGACACCGAACGTCCCGGAATCCTCCCAGGCGCCGACCCCACCGCCGATGGTGCCGTCGACGTCAAGCGTGCAACCGGAGGGAACGGCGACTCGACCGAAGAAGTGGTGACGTCGAGTAGGAGGACCGCGGCGCCGGTCACCCTCGTTCGAGAAGGCGACTGGGCGGTCGCTCCGACCATCTCACCCGACGGCACCGCGCTGGCGTGGCTCCGGTGGGACCACCCCGACATGCCGTGGGACGCGGCGGAAGTGTGGGCGGCACGCCTGGTGGTGCCCGAGAGCGCGGGACCTGATGCCGTGCCCACCATCGCCGATGCCCGACGGGTGGCCGGTGGTCGTGCGGGCGGGTCGGCCCGAGACCTCGGCCGACCGGTTGCGGCATGCATGCCGTCGTGGTCGGCGAGCGGTCACCTGTGGTGGTGCGACGACGCCGCGGATTGGTGGAACCTCCGGCGCGCTCCCGAGCCCGGGATCCCGGAGCAGGGCGCTGGCGACGACGGCCCGGCCACGCTCGACGTGCCTGGCGAGGTTGGCGAGCCCCGATGGGTCTCCGGCGGCTCCCGATACGGGTTCACCGACGACGGGCGAGTGGTGGTCGTGCTGTCTCATGGCGGCGTGGACTCGGTGCAGTTGTGGGATCCGGCGGACGGCTCGCTGACCGAGGTGCCGTCGCCACCCGGAGGGTTCACCTCGGTCGAGCACCTCGTCGTGCTGGGTCAGGTGGTCGCGGTCGCCGGTGGCGGGGGAGCGGTGCCGACTTCGGCGTTCTCCGTCGATCTGCGCACCGGTCGGGTCATCGACCACAGAGGCGGATCCGCTACAGAAGGCTCAGCTCCGGACCCGGATTCGGTCTCCCTGCCCGAAGGCGTCACCTTCCCCACTTCTGGCGGCGTCGTCGCACACGCGCTGTTCTATCCGCCGAAGTCCGCCACGTCGGTCGGTCCGGACGGCGAGCGGCCCCCGCTCGTGGTGCGGATCCATGGTGGCCCGACCGCCGCGGCACGCGCCGAGTACTCCACGTCGGTGCAGTTCTGGACTACACGAGGCTTCGCTGTGGTCGACGTGAACTACCGCGGATCGGTCGGCTACGGCCGCCGCTACCGGGACCTGCTCCTCGGGGAGTGGGGCGTCGCCGATGTTGCAGATTGCGTCGCTGCCGTGCGCTGGTTGGCCGACCAGGGGCGCGTCGATGGCGATCGGTGCGTCATCCGCGGCGGTTCCGCTGGTGGGTTCACGGCGCTCGAGGCGACGTGCCGGTCGAACGTCTTTGCCGCAGCGTGCTCGCTGTACGGGGTGACGGATCTGCGGGCGCTCGCGGCGGACACCCACAAGTTCGAGTCCCGCTACCTCGACGGGCTGGTCGGCCCCTATCCGCAGGACGCCGCCCGCTACGAGGAGCGCTCGCCGTTCTTCCACGCCGAGCTGCTCGACTGCCCGGTCCTGCTCCTGCAGGGCAGTGAGGACCCGATCGTCCCTCCCAACCAGGCAGCGGCGCTCAACGCCGCGCTGGCGGAACGGGGGGTTCCCCACGCCATGATCCTGTTCCAGGGCGAGGCGCACGGGTTCCGTTCGGCCGACACGATCGTCAAGGCGTTCGGTGCCGAGCTGTCGTTCTACGGTCAGGTGTTGGGCTTCGACCCCGCCGGCGACCTCGAGCCGTTGCACCTATCTCCACCGCTGATCGCTGATCGCTGATCGCTGAGCCATGAACGCCCACCGTCCGAGCTCGCCGACGAAGCCAGAGGCCTGACCCCACGCGATCACGGCGCTGGCAGGAGCCGCAGGAGCGATCCCGGGCTGGCGTCCTGCGCGACCCACAGGCTGCCGTCAGGCGCTTGAGCAACGGCGCGCAGTCGTCCCTGATCGGTGAGCCGGATGTCGATCCCGGTGACGGCGTCCGAGCTCGGGCTGGTGAACCGGACGAACATCAACCGGGTTCCCTTCAGGACCGCGATGGCGAGCGCTCCGTTCCACTGCCCCCACTGGGCGCCGGTCACGAACGTCGCCCCCGACGGTGCGATGGTCGGACAGCCGCTCGACCACACCGCAGGTCGGGCGCCGCTGATCGACAGGTCGGTCATCGGCCTGGACTCGTCGTAGCCGGACCCGACTGGGTTCCAGCCGTAGTTGCCGCCGGCGACGATACGGTTCACCTCGTCATCGCATCCGGTGCCGTGTTCGACCTCGAACGGAGCGCCGTCGGCACGGAAGGCGAGGCCCTGGCCGTTGCGGTGCCCGACCGAGTACACGTACGGGTTCCATGGGTCGCCCGGGTTGCCGGGCGCGGGTGCGCCGTCGGCGGTCATGCGCAGCACCTTGGCGGCCATGGTGGTGACGTCCTGCGGAAAGGTGGGCTGCGCCGCATCGCCGGTGGTGGCCCAGAGCATCCGATCGGGGCCGAACCGGAGTCGACAGCCCTGGTGGCGACCGCCGGTTCCGGCATCGATGCCCGTCAGGATCGGGGTCTGATCGGTCATCGAGGCCAGATCTTCGGCGACTCGGAATCGCACGATCCTCACGTCGGTCACCGTGGCGGCAGAGCCGTGGTCATAGCAGGCGAAGATCCGACGGTTGGTGGTGAAGTCGGGGTCGACAGCCAACCCGAGCAGCCCGCCCTCGCCGGACGCGACGACGTCGCTGATCGTGGCGACGACCCGTCGCGTCCCTCCCACGGCGACAGCGATGCGGCCGCCGCGTTCGGTCACGATGGGTGTGCCGTCGGGGAGGAATGCGATCTCCCACGGTCGTTGGAACCCGGTCACCGTCTGCGCAACGCGCACACCGCTGATCGTTCCGCCGGGAGTGCCGGGAGTCGTGGTCGTCGGCGCGGTGGTGCTCGGTGCGCTCGTGGTCCCTGTGGGCCCGCTGGGCGGCGCGCACCCGGCGAGGAGCGATGCCGCTCCGAGGGTGACAGCGGCAGCTGCCAGTCGTCGAGGCCCGCGGCGCCGCGACGACGGCCGGTGACGGGCAGCGCTCAGATCCGACGTGGCGGCTGCGACGCGGGGCTGGTCCGCGGCGCTCGCCCCGGTGTCGGTCGACGAAGCGGGCTCGGCGTCGGTTCGGTGAAAATCTGGTCGATGTCGACGCACGGCGTCCCCTTGCTCGGCGTGGTCCGGTTGGACCCCCACCCCTTCGGCATCTCGGGCGCTGGAACTGAAGCGGCAGCTCCTCGTCCGGTCCTGCCAGGCCCCGTCGGGTCACCGTCGCCGAGTCGAGTCGGATGTCATCTGGCCCGATGTCGCTGCACGGGCAAGGATGGGTCCATGCGTGTTCTGGTGAGCGAAGAGATCGCGGACGGCGGCCTGCAGCGGCTGCGAGATGCGGGCCACGAGGTCGACATCCAGCTGGATCTGACCCCCGACACCTTGTTGGACGCGGTCAAGGGAGCGCACGCCCTGATCATCCGCTCTGCCACCAAGGTGACCAAGGAGGTGCTGGAAGCCGGCACGGACCTGGTCGTGGTCGGTCGAGCGGGCATCGGTCTTGACAACGTCGACACCGCGGCGGCCACCGAACGCGGCGTGATGGTCGTGAACGCCCCGCAGTCGAACACCCTGTCGGCGGCCGAGCACACCATGGCACTGCTCCTGGCTCAGGCTCGCAACGTTCCGCAGGCCCACTCGGCGCTCAAGGCCGGCCGCTGGGAGCGTTCCAAGTGGACCGGCGTCGAGCTGTCGGACAAGACACTCGGCATCATCGGTCTGGGTCGGATCGGCAAGCTGGTCGCGCAGCGTGCCATGGCGTTCGGCATGAAGCTGATCGCATACGACCCGTTCGTCACCCCCGACCGCGCTCGTCAGATCAACGTCGAGCTCGTCGATCTGGACACGCTCATCTCTCGCGCCGACTTCGTCACCCTGCACCTGGCCAAGACACCCGAGACCGCCGGACTGATCGGAGCGGAACTGCTGGCCAAGGCCAAGCCGTCCCTGCGGATCGTCAACGTCGCTCGCGGTGGCATCGTCGACGAGTCGGCGCTTGCCGCGGCGATCTCAGACGGCACGATCGCAGGTGCTGCGCTCGACGTCTTCGACAAGGAGCCGACCACCGAGTCACCGCTGTTCGCGCTCGATCAGGTCGTCGTCACCCCACACCTGGGCGCGTCGACTGAAGAGGCCCAGGACAAGGCCGGCGACACGATCGCCGAGATGGTGGAGCTCGCGCTCGCCGGTGACTTCGTGCCGTTCGCCGTGAACGTGAGCGCCGCCGAAGCGTCGGAGTCGGTGCGGCCGTATCTGCCGTTGGCGGAACGACTCGGCGGCATCTTCGCGGGGCTGTGCAGCCGTGACGCTGGCGGCAGCGCCGCCGGTTCGGCCAGCGCCATCGAGATCGAGTATCAGGGTCAGATCGCCGAGTACGACACCCGTATCCTGACGTTGTCGGTGCTCAAGGGCTTCTTCGGCGCCACCAGCGGTGAACCCGTCTCCTACGTGAACGCTCCGGCGGTTGCCGAGGAGCAGGGCATCGAGGTCCGACCCACCGCAACGACCACCGCCCGTGACTATGTGAACCTGATCACGCTGCGCAGCGGCGACCACAGCCTGGCCGGCACGCTCGTCGGCCTTCGCTCGGTGCCGACGATCGTGATGATCGACGACCACACCGTCGACCTGCCACCGTCGGAGCACCTGCTCATCGTCCGCAACGAGGACCGTCCCGGCATGATCGGCACCGTGGGCTCGGTGCTCGGTGCTGCATCGGTGAACATCGACGACATGGCCGTCGGAGCCAACGAAGCGGGCGCCAAGGCGATCATGGTCATCGCCACGGACCGTTCCGTTCCCGATGAGGTCGCTGCCGAGCTGCGCGGCATCGACGGCATCGTCTCGGTCAGCGCCGTCGGCTGACGGGCCACCGTCGTTCTGTGTGCACTGAGTTCGCCCCGGCGGTACCCAGTGCACACAAAGTCGAGCCGGTCAGAACCTGACGATGGCGGTGCTCGTCGGGGAGGTCGCGTTGGTGCGGCCGACGGTGCGGTCCGACACGGTCCAGATCGATGAATCGACCACGAGCGACCGCAGGATCGGGTCGGTGCGGCCACCCATGTCGTGGGCGAGTGTTGCCCGACGCACCAGGTGGTTGCCGTCGACGCCGATGATCCAGGCGCCGGACCACGGTGCTCCATTCGGCTCGCCGACGGCGATCGAGCCGCTGCGGGTGGGCTCGTCGGGGCTGGCGACGGTGGTCGACGGCACAGCGTCGCTGGTGCAGCCGATTTCGGGTCCGCACTGGGGGGCCGGTTCGATCTGGATGGCAGGCACCGCTTCCGGCATCGTCTGAGGAACCGGCCCGCCGGTGCCCTCGTTGATGACGCCCTCATCGAAGCCGTTGCCGAAGCTGGTCGGGTCGACGACGACAGGGACGATGGCCTGGGACCGCACCGGGTCCCATGTGAAGGCATGAGGGTCCTGGCTGAGCGAGGACGTCGCGTTCGCCTGTGTGAACTGGTCGAGCTCTACCGGCTTGGTGGGATCGCTCACGTCGAACAGCGACGCCTTGAACCCGGTGACCCTCCCAGTCTGCGGGTCAGCGTCGGATCCGATGCCGAGCAGCCGATCCTTGCCGACAGGGTGCAGATACTCGGAGAACCCTGGGATCTTGAGCTCACCGAGCAGCTTGGGGGAGTCCGTGCTCAGATCGACGGCGAAGAGCGGGTCGGTCTGGCGGAACGTGACGACGTAGGCCCGGTCCTCGACGAAGCGCACCGACTTGACCTCCTCGCCGGTGCCGAGGTCGTCGAGGTGGCCGACCTCTCGAAGCGTGCCGTGGTCACCCGGGCGCAGCACGGTGATGCGTCCGGCGGTGGTGGTCGAGGGCATGACGGCAGCGCGGCCGCCGTTGGGTGCAACGGCATCGCTGCCGGCCACCTCGGAACCGGGCGCCATCGTCTGGGCCGTGGTCACCACCCGCAGCGCTCCGCCACGGTCCGACAGCGAGTACTGGTTGAGCATCCGGCCGGGCACCAGTCCGCTGCCGGTGTAGCGGGCGGCGTGGTCGCCGGTGAGGTCGAAGCGGTGCACGGCGGTGACCGAGTCGCCGGACCCGCCCATGGTCGGGCTCCATGTGGTCGATGTCGTGTACAGCGCGTCGGTGCCGGCGTACACGGTTTCGACCCCGCCCTCGACGGTCACCGGTGCAAGGTCGCCGAGGGTGGTGCCGACGGTCAGGACCGTCACGCCCGAGGGCGCAGGGGCGACCATGTCGGCGGCGATCCCGCCGTTGGCAGTGCCGAAGTCGACAGCACCGCCGGCTGGGTCGATCGGGGAGGTGACTGGTACCGACAGCACGTCGTTGCAGGAACCGAGTGGCTCGGTCGTGCCGTTGTCGAGCAGTCGCTGGGGGAGCAGTGCTGAGGCCGCCGCAGGGATCGACTCGGCGTGTGTGGCACCGTCCTTGCCGGCGCTCGTGGTGGTGGACTTCCGGGTCCTCGAGTCAGGGACTGCCGACCCCGGAACCGTCGAGATCGAATTCGGGGTGGTGGTCGTCGACGGATCCGTGCCGGGCAGGGTCGTCGCTGGTCCCGTCGTGGTTGTTGATGCTGTGGTTGTTGACGTCGTGATCGACGGGGCTGTCGTGGTGGTCGTCGGTTCGGTGGTCGTCGGCAGCTGCGGCTCGATCGTCGGCAATGGGACAGGTTCCGGGTCCACGACCGGTCCGCCGATTGTCGGGCGGATGACCACCCGACCGGTCGTGCCGATCATGCGGGTCGCGACCAGCTCGCCGAGCACCTTCGAGCGTTCGACGACCTTCGGCGCTGCGGGGTCGGTGATGTCGACGCGTGCGATGTCGACGACGGGCGTGCCATCCGTCGGTGACCAGGTGGATCGGACCGACACGACCTCCCGACCGCCGCTGGGCATGGGCCGCAACATCAGCTGGCCTTGGCCGGCGCCGTAGCTGTAGCCGAAGTCCGATGCAGTCGTGTCGTCGAGTCGCAGGGCGGAGTCCACAGCGGGGGTGTCGTCGAGGACGATGACGCGCAGCACGCTGTCTGCGCTGAGCGTCACGAGCACTCGGCCATCGGTCTTGGCCAGGTCGCCTTCGTCGACGCCTTGCTCCTGGTTGTTGGTGCCGGCGATCACGGTGGGGTTCGACGCAGCGGGGTCCGACGAGGTGCCGCCGTAGGATCCTGCCGAGGCGGGGGCTGCCTTGGACGAACCATCAGCGCCCTGTGCGGCCACGCCGCCGGATGTGGCGGTCGGGGCGCGCGACGGCGAGGGGCCCATGGTCGTTGCGGCACCGTTGCCCTGAGCACTCGTGGCGGCTTCGTCGCCGCTCTTGTCGGATCGCATGCCGGCATCGTCGATGACGAGACCGCCACCGCTGGTCGTGCCGTTGACGTCGTCGAACTGGCGCTCGTATCGCTGGCGCTCCGCTGCGACGGCCCGATCGCGGGCTCGTGCGACGTCGACGAGTCGCTCGCAGCTGTCGACGCTCGTCAGTCGGATGTCGCTGATCTCCAGGGTGCCGTCGTCGTGCTTGGTGCTGCCGAGGTCGTCGGAGGTGCAGCCGGCGAGCGCCACGATTGCGACGGCGACCAGCGCGGCAAGCGCCGCCAGCCGTCGTCCGCCGTCGGATCGTCCACCGTCTGATCGTCCGCCGTCGGATCGTCCACCGTCTGATCCGTGCTTCGTGTGTCGCGTCGTGGTGTGGCGCATGGTCCGTCTCCTCGTCCGATGTCCCTCACACCGCTCGGGTGCGTGTTCGAGGGATGTGACGATCGGCGAAGCGGTTCGGTTCCCGCTCTGCACACATTTCCGGTGCGCGACGTGTGCCGCTCAGCGCCGCGGATGCCCCAACATCGCCAGAATCGCCATGTTGGGGCGCTCCGGTCGCTCAGCGATGCGACGGCCCCACCATCGCCAGAATCGGCAACTTGGGGGATGCCCCAACATCGCCAGAATCGCGCCCCACCCGCACGAACCCCAAGCACGGTTCTGTTGCGCAGAACCGCGGAGAACTCCGCGGTTCTGCGCAACAGAACCGGATCGGTGACTTGGGGGATCGCTCAGCAGGCGAGCCGGGGCCGCCGTTCAGGCGGTCGGCAACCAGGCCGGTCGCGTCGTCTCGTACGCCGTGATCGCATCCTGGTGCTGGAGGGTCAGGCCGATGTCATCGAGGCCTTCCAGGAAGCGGCGCTGCACCGAGTCGTCGAGGGGGAACTCGACGACGAGGTCGAGGCCGTCGACCTCCAACGTCTTCAGTTCGACGTCGATGACGAACTGCAGCGTGGGGTCGGAAGCGACGGCGTCGAGCAGTTGACGGCCGACCTCCGCGGACACCTGCACTGGAACGAGCCCGTTCTTGGTCGAGTTGTTGCGGAAGATGTCGCCGAAGCGCGGCGAGATGACTGCGGCGAACCCGTACTGCTGGATCGCCCAGACGGCGTGCTCGCGGCTGGAGCCGGTGCCGAAGTTGGGTCCGGCGATCAGGACGTTGGCCCCGTGGTGGACCTCCTGGTTGAGCACGAACTCGCGGTCGTCGCGCCACTCGGAGAACAGGCCCCGGTCAAACCCGGTGCGCTCGACCTGCTTCAGCCAGTCGCTCGGGATGATTTGGTCGGTGTCGACGTCGGAACGGTCCAAGGGGACCGCCGTGCCGGTGATGATGCGTACTGCGTCCATGTGCGTCGTCTCGTCTCGTGTCGTGCTGTTCTGTCAGCGAAGGGAACGGGTGTCGTGCTCGGCGGTGCGGTGCTCAGCAGCGCTCTGCCGGTGCGGTGCTCAGTCGAGGTCGGTCGGTGCGGCGAAGTGCCCGGCGATTGCGGTGGCGGCGGCGACCTCGGGAGAGACCAGGTGGGTGCGACCCCCGCGGCCCTGTCGACCCTCGAAGTTGCGGTTGGAGGTGGACGCCGAACGTTCCCCAGGGGCGAGCTTGTCGGGGTTCATCGCGAGGCACATAGAGCAGCCGGGCTCACGCCAGTCGAAGCCGGCGTCGGTGAACACGGTGTGGAGCCCTTCGGCCTCGGCCTGGGCCTTGACGGCGTGCGACCCGGGAACGACGAGGGTGCGCACGCCCTCGGCGACGGTGCGGCCACGGGCCACTGCCGCGGCGGCACGCAGGTCTTCGATGCGGCCGTTGGTGCAGGACCCGATGAAGATCGTGTCGACCTTCACCTCTTTGAACGGGGTGCCGGCGGTCAGGTCCATGTACTCGAGCGCACGGGTGGCGGCGTCGGAGAGGACCTGGTCGTCGAAGTCGGCAGGGGAGGGGATGTCGGCGGACAGCGGGATGACCTGGCCGGGGTTGGTGCCCCAGGAGACGAACGGCTCGATGGTGTCAGCGTTCAGGAAGATCTCCTTGTCGAACGTGGCGCCATCGTCGGTGACGAGCTCACGCCAGTCGGCGACAGCCTGGTCCCACAGCTCGCCCTGCGGCGCGTGAGGCCGGCCCGCCAGATACTCGAACGTGGTCTCGTCGGGGGCGATGAGCCCGGCCTTGGCGCCGGCTTCGATCGACATGTTGCAGACGGTCATGCGGCCCTCCATGGAGAGCGCCCGGATGGCCGAGCCGCGGTACTCGGCGACGTAGCCGATGCCGCCCGAGGTGCCGAGCTCGCCGAGGATGGCCAGGATGACGTCCTTGGCGGTGACGCCGGGGCGCAGGTCGCCGTCGACGTTGACGGCGAGGAACTTGGGGCGGGCCTGCGGCAGGGTCTGGGTGGCGAGCACGTGCTCGACCTCGGACGTGCCGATGCCGAACGCGAGCGCTCCGAACGCGCCGTGGGTCGAGGTGTGGCTGTCGCCGCACACGATCGTCATGCCGGGCAGCGTGCGACCCTGCTCCGGACCGATGATGTGGACGATGCCCTGTTCGGGTGAGCCCATAGGGAACTCGACGATGTCGAACTGCTCGGCGTTGGCCCGCAGCGTGTCGACCTGCTTGCGAGAGATCGGATCAGCGATCGGCACGTCGATGTCTTGGGTCGGCACGTTGTGGTCTTCGGTGGCGACGGTGAGGTCGGGTCGCCGCACGCCACGACCTTCCATGCGCAGCCCGTCGAACGCCTGCGGTGAGGTGACCTCGTGGACCAGGTGGAGATCGATGTAGAGGAGGTCGGGCTCGCCGGGAGAGGTGTGGACCACGTGGCGGTCCCAGACCTTCTGGGCGAGCGTTCGTGGCTGGTCGTTCTGGTTGGTCGGCTCGTCGCTCATCTGGACTCCTCTGGTGTCGTTCGGGGACGGGGTGGTGTGGCGGTGGCGGTGTGGCGGGGGATCCGTGGTCAGCTGCCGCTGCACAACGCCTGGTGCTGTTCGATCACATCGAGGTCTTGCCATGATCTCAAATAGTGAGATATGTTTCTCGACTGATGGAACGCATCGTAAGTGGTGTCGGGGTCCTGGACAAGTCATCGGCGTTACTGGCCGCCGTGGCAGACGGGCCGTGCACGCTCTCGGAGCTATCGGAGCGAACGGGCACATCGAGGGCGACGGCGCACCGCCTGGCAGTTGCCCTCGAAGCCCACGGACTGCTGCGGCGCAAGCGCGACGGCCGCTTTGCGTTGGGTCTGCATCTGATGAGCCTGGGGCGCACCGCAGCGCAGCAGTTCCCGCTCGCCGAAGCGGCGGCCGACGCGCTCGTCGGCCTGCGTGACACCACCGGCGAGTCGGTGCAGCTGTACGTGCGTGACGGTGCAGATCGGGTGTGCGTCGCAGCGCTGGAGTCGCCGCACGGCCTGCGTACGATCGTGCCGATCGGCGCGGCTCTGCCGATGGACCGGGGGTCCGCCGGCCGGGTGCTCGCCGGCGAGGTCGGCACGCACGGCTGGGTGCAGACGGTGGAGGAGCGCGAACCGGGGGTGGCGTCGGTGTCGGCTCCGGTGCGTCGGGGTGATGTCGTGCTCGCCGCCATCAGCGCGAGCGGCCCGATCGATCGCACGGGTCGTGCACCCGGTCGTCGTCACGGCGACGCGGTCACCGCTGCGGCCCGCGCCGTCGAGCGATCGCTCTGATCACGGCGATGCAGCTGGGCACTGCGGCCGGGCACTGCGGCCGGGCACTGAAGCCGGGCGTACAGGCGTCACGCCGATCGGCGGGCCGCTCGGTCGGTCAGGGCAGTGCGATGATCTCCAGCGCTGCGCCGAGTTGGTCGGCCAGCATGTTCGAGCGTTCGAGCGTTGCGTACACCTCGAGCGACAGGTCCGCTCCGGGTCGACCGACGAGCTCCAAGCGCACCCGGTCACCGTCATCGGTGACGATTACCTGCTCCACGGCGCCGTCGTGGTTGCGGTCCATCCCGATCGCGACGCGCAGCAGGCACACCATCGCCCGCACCCTGGCCTTGTCGTCGGCGCTCAGCGCCGCGAACTCGGCGTGCTTGTCGGCCGGACGACCCTTGCGGTGGTAGCGGGCGACCTGTGCGATCAGCTCGATCTCCCGGTCGGTGTAGCCCATCAGGTGCTCGGAGCTTCGGATGACGTAGTAGCTGTGCTTGTGGTGACCCGAATGGCTGATGAACAGCCCGACGTTCGCCAGGAGCGCGCCCGACTCGAGCAGCTCCCGGTCTGCAGGCTCGAGTCCCAAACGGGCACCGAGCTGGTCGAACAGCTCCAACGCGAGCGAGGCGACCTTGTAGGAGTGCTCCGGATCGTCGTCGCAGAGCTCGATCAGGTGGTTGACCGACGCCCGACGCAGGTCCGACAGGTGGTGCAGGGTGCCGCCTCGCACGCGGTGCAGCCCGTCGAGCAGCACGCCTTCCCGCAGCGCGTACTCGGAGATGACGAGTTGCTCGATTCCGAGCCCGTCGCAGATCTGCTCGATCACGATGGCGCCGCCCAGCAGGATGTCGGCGCGGGTGGCGTCGATGCCGGGCAGCTCGCGGCGCGCCTCGGTGGTCTGGGCGGAGGCCAACGAATCGATCACGTCGCCGAGCGCCGAACGGGTGAGCACCGCACCGTTCATGGTCTGCGGGAGCGGCGAGCCACTGAGCGAAAGCGCCATGACGGCGAGTGCTTCGGCGGTGCCGGAGCTGGCGACCGCGACGTCGAACGGCAGGGCCGCAACCTCGTGCATCATCGGTGCCAGGTGGCCGTGCACGGACTTACGGCACTTGGTGACGGCCCGGGCGCTGGCGATGCCGTCCGGGAAGAAGGACCGGGTCATGCGCAACGATCCGAGCTTGAACGACCGCGAGTACGCGATGTCGCTGCCCTTGCCGAACACGACCTCGGTCGATCCGCCGCCGACGTCGAGGAGCACCATGTCCGAGCTCCACAGCGGCAGCGCCTGCAGCACACCGAGGCGGATCAGCCGCGCTTCCTCGTGACCCGCGATCACCTGGACGTCGATGCCGGCTTCGGTCCACGCCCGCTTCAGGAAGTCCGCTGCGTTCTGTGCTTCTCTGACCGCGGAGGTGGCCACCGCGAACACCGTGGCGTCCAGGCTGTCGGCGAGTTGACCACAGCGGGTCAGGGCCGCGACCGCACGATCGATCGCGTCGGGCTCCAGGTGCTTCATCTCGCCCTGGCCGGAGCCCAGCCGGACCATCTCCTTGAGGCGCGTGATCACCTCGAAGCGGTCGTTCGCAGCCACGCGGGCCACCACCATGTGGACCGAGTTGGTGCCGATGTCGATGGCGGCCAGCACCTCAGGGAAGGGTGAGGGGCCACCCACGACATGGGGGGATGTCATGGCGGCGAGCATACGGCCGGGTGTCGCCGTCGCTCCCATCGAACCGGCCGGTGCAGGTCGCCCTCGTCGTCGGAGCAGCCCGTCCGTCCTGTCGTCGGCGCACGCCGTGCTGCTGCGCGAGGCTTCCGGCGTGACCACTGCCGATCACCTCGGTGCGCGCCGAGATCTGCCGCCCGGATGGGATGACGGCTGGGCGCGTGCGTGGTCCGACGCCGCGGCGGTCGGTCGTGCTGCGATCGGTGTGGTCCCACCGGGTGCCGTCGCCGCACGGATCGTGCGCATCGACAAGGGCGGCATCACCACGGCTCGCGAACCTGGCGACGAACAACTCGTCATCGCCGCCAAGGTCGCTCGTCGAGTGGTCGTCGGTGACGTGGTGGCACTCGACG